>Ga0208335_1000276_pt1 | contig 19862 bp, 16 predicted proteins | sample DeeseametaMP0759_FD_184202 | JGI IMG/M metagenome (GOLD analysis project Ga0208335, IMG submission 184202) | Marine microbial communities from the Deep Atlantic Ocean - MP0759 (SPAdes) | ecosystem: Environmental > Aquatic > Marine > Oceanic | place: West of Cape Town, South Africa, South...
TTGACTTTAGCATTCATTCAACACAAAAATATTTCCAAAATGGAAGCAGCAAATTTCTCCTGGAAAAAACTTATCCAGCACTGGTTGATCACAAAAATTCTCGTGGTGATGATCCGACTAACTGGAATTACCACACGTGTGAGACGAGTAAATCAGGAGGCGCTGAAAACAACTCTAAAGGAATACGGCAGTGTTATTGTGGCCACTTGGCACCAAAACATATATTTCAGCATCTGGCTTTTACAAAAACAAGAGCTAACTGCTTTAATAAGCAGCAGTGAGGATGGTGAAGTTATTTCCGCTGTGTTTGACCATTTTTGTTACAAAGCTGTGAGGGGATCAACCACTCGAGGTGGAATACCTGCACTGAAACAACTGATTAAATTACTCAAGGACAAAACATCAGTTGCCATCACTCCGGATGGTCCACTTGGTCCAGCGGAAAAAATCCAATCTGGTGTCATCTTGCTTGCCAAATACGCCGGTGTTCCCATCATTCCCTGGTGCTATGAAGCACGTCATCAATGGAGGCTTAAAAGTTGGGACAAACACAAAATCCCCAAACCATTTTCTGCAATTGTAGAATCTTTTGGTGAACCATTTCACGTTCCAAAAAAGCTGTTGCCTGAAGACGTCCCTGTTTTTTGTGAAAAACTGGAAACAATTTTGAAAGAACTTACACTTAAAACTGCTGAGGAACTCTCAAGCAAGAAACACTAAGCAAGAAGCGGATTTATAAATTAATTCGCAAATTGTTTTTCGAAGTCTGCAAAAAACCGTTCAACATCTTCCGGAGCTAAATGATTGATTCCGGCGGCGGCGGATCGACCTCCACCTGAAAATTTAAGGCATAATTTTTCGGCGCCTTGGGGATTTGCAATTGGCGCGCGTACTCCAACCAGAAAGGCGCCACCTGGACGTTCGACCAGTATCGCGTGTGCCAGATGCGGAGCTTCCCGCGCAACTTGATTACTGAAAACTCCAGAAACGCGTCTGCACCATGCTACGTTAGGAAACTGATAAATCCTGCCCGCAGGACTTTGTCTCAGAGGAAGTATTTCCTCTGCCAAGAACATATCGCTCCGGAAACCTTCCCGCAACTGCTTTAACTCTACGGATGTATGATAAAATTCGAACGGGTCTGAAAATGGTTGCAGAGCCAAAAACAAAGTTTCCGGTGAAAAATGTAAATCGTTTATCGTTTCTCCATAAGAGTTGTAATTGATCAACTCACCTAATTCGCGCAATTCTTTAATCTTGTTTGGGTCCAGCTTCAAACTTTCTGCGAGTTGATGGGCGGAAGAGTGAAGGTTGTCACCAAAAGACGCCGCAATGGCCCAAAGACGAAATTTACCTTCCAAAAAACGATCCACCAAAATGCTGGTGCAGACACCGGAACCGGTGTCTATGTGTGGATGAAAAAGAGTCGATTCCGGAATTTCACCCGCAAAGTGGTGATCAAAATAATGAACGGTGTTGCCTTGTTTAAGTAACTGCAGGAGCGAGTCGCGGTTGGCATGAGATGAAATATCAAGCACCGTGATTACATTATCACGAACCGAAACCACCTGTTTTAATAAGAGAGTGTCTCGTTTCACTCCGGTAACAAGGCGGCTTTTTAGAGGATTGTGAAGGCGCAATTGATGCAGGGCGCAGATTCCATCGGCATCCCCATTGAAGATGTCAATGTAAGGCATGGCGGCCTGTCTTGCTGATCAATTGAGGAAAATGATTTGCACAATGACGAAGGCAAAAAAAAGGAGAACTCCTATTACAGCAACAGATCCTGGAGCAAGAAATCGGTCATCCGCATTTGCGCCCAGGGAGTTGAGACGGTTTGAACTTGCCGGACGTATGGTTTTTGCTAAAACTTTCTTGGCTTTAATTTTGGGTGGCATTGATCTTAAAGTATTAAATTGTAAATTTTTCCTACTGGGTAACTATAAAAAAAGTTTGCAAAAAAAGAACCAACTTTCAATAAACTGTGCATAAAATATTTTCTCCAGAAAAACCTTAAATCCGGCTTTTCTGATTGCGTAAATAATGATCGACTAAAACCAAATTAATCATGGCTTCTACCATTGGCACAGCCCGTGGCAAAACACATGGATCGTGACGACCTTTTGCTTTTAATTTCACCGCCCGGCCATCACGAGTGACTGTATCCTGCTCAAAGTTGATGGTGGCAGTTGGCTTGAAAGAAACTCGCAAATCGATATCTTCACCATTTGATATCCCGCCCTGAATTCCTCCGGAACGATTTGTGTTGGTCCGGATAGTTCCTTCACGCATTACAAACGCATCGTTGTGTTCCGAACCTTTGAGTTTCACAGAATCGAATCCCAAACCGAATTCAACACCCCGTGTGGCTGGAAGCGACATCAAGGCTTTTGCCAAATCGGCAGTCAATTTATCAAATACAGGCTCACCTAATCCGGCAGGGACATTCCGGACAACAGCCCGAATAATTCCGCCTACGCTGTCTCCGGACTTCCGGACTTTGTGGATAAATTCGATCATGTCAGTTGAAGTTTCCGGATCAGGACAACGTACAATACTGGCTTCTATTTGTTTTTTGTCGACAGTTTTTTTATCCACCGATGCTTTTATTTCGTGGATTTGTTCAACCCATGCAAGCGTTTGAATTTGACTCCAGTTGTACAACAGTTTTTTTGCGATTACACCGGCAGCAACTCGTCCTACGGTTTCACGCGCACTCGATCGACCGCCGCCCATCCAGTCCCTGAAACCAAATTTCTGATCATAAGTGAAATCAGCGTGACTGGGACGATACAAATCCTTGAGGTGATCATACGCGTGTGACTTGGCATCTTCATTTGATACCATTACAGAAATTGCTGTACCTGTGGTCCGTCCTTCAAAGACACCGGAAAGAATTCGGGCAGTATCGCTTTCCTTACGCTGCGTTGTAATTTTGCTTTGCCCAGGACGTCTCCTGTCCAGTTCATATTGGAGGTCATCTTCACTCAGCGGAAGTCCGGAAGGACAGCCATCGATGACTACACCAACTCCACCTCCATGTGACTCACCCCAGGTAGTGATTCTAAATAATTGTCCAAAACTGTCACCCATTTTTAACTTATTTGAATTTGCATACTTATTTTTATTCGTTTTAAAGTCCTGATAGCATAACCAATTAACTATAAAGGTGCAAGAAACTTGGTGGCCAAATCTTGCAATTTAAGGCTGGGAACACTAAACTTGTGCTACAATATTTTTATAGCTAATTTTTATAGCAATTTTTCGCAAAAAAATACTTCACAAAACAGTTCCAGCAAAATGTCACAACTTCACAAATCCGGTCCAAAATGGGTGATGTACAGTTCCATGGGTTTGGAACTTGGTTTGTCAGTCATTGTGGGTTTTTTGATTGGAAGCTGGCTGGACGAGTGGTTGGACACAGAGCCCTGGTTTTTGCTGGTATTTGGAATCGCGGGAATCACTGCAGGCTACAGGAGCATTTTTCGTTTGGTAAAACGTGTTAACGCAGATGCTGAAGCTGAAAAGGGAAACTAAAGCAAATTTATTTGGGAAACTTAAGTATGCAACAGGCCGCTCAAAATAATTCTGACTTTGACTCGGAAACCGTGCAACAACAGGATATCAAAGATAATTCGGAAAAGCTGACAAAAAGTACTCAATCAAATTCGGCCTTACCTGACATAGCCGAAAAGTTGAATTCAACACAGGAGTCCGGAAAATTCAAACAAGCTTATTTTTTCCGGAATCTGCTTTTATGTGTCAGCATTATTTTAGCCGTAGGAACGACAATATTTAATCTTGACCTTTTGCCCCCCGTTCTGTTAGGATGCGGGGTTATAGGTTTTAATTATTTCTGGACGATGCAGTTTGTCCGGAAGATGTTATTGGAAGGCAAATTACAAGCATTGGATTTACTGTTTTCTCTGACAAAATTCGGGATTTCAGTAATAATAATATTTGTAGCAATGCAATACTGGGATTTTTCACCAGGAGGTCTGCTGATCGGCCTTTCCAATATTGCGCTGGCTGCGATCATTTATTCTTTCATCAGGGTGTTGCGCCCTCAGAAATCTGCGTAGGTCATTCAAAAAAACTACAGAATGAACAAAAGACTTGCTTTAATTAGTGTTTTTTTACTGGCAGCTGCTCCGGTTTTTGCGGCCGAGGGATTCACTTGGGCTCATTTTTTATTTAGCGGATTAGAACAGCCTCTTGTGAATCTCGGTATTGATCCGGTTCCAATGCTGGATTTGCTGATAGTGGCGTTTTTCCTGATTGTTTTTGCTTATTTTGCGGGAAAGCCGTTCAGACAGACTGATATGCTGGAGCCTTCCGGACGTGCTAATTTTTCAAATTTTGCAGAAGTTATTGTCGGTGTAATTCTGAATTTTTTAAGCGGAATCATCCGCCATGGTATTGGAGCTCGCCCAATTCTTCCACTACTGGGAACTTACGGCTTATTCATTTTGCTGCTCAATCTTTTCGGTCTTGTTCCGGGATTTAATCCACCGACGGATCAGTTTAATGTCACAATTGCCTTTGCAATAGTCATTTTTCTAATGACTCATGTTTTAGGCATTCGTCAGCATGGAGCCAGTTACATAAAACAGTTTCTGGGTCCCATGCCGTTACTAACGCCACTGATGTTTCCTGTTGAGGTCGTCAGTCATTGTGTGCGCCCGCTTTCCCTCTCGATCCGACTATTTGGGAACATGATTGGAGATCATAAAGTTGTCATGATTTTCACGTCAATCCTGGCTATCGGACTACCCATTCCATTTATGGGTCTGGGAATATTGGTGTCAGTGTTACAAGCATTTGTCTTTGTCTTGCTGTCTGCCATTTATTTTGAACTCGCAATGAGTGAAGCTCACTAATTGCGCTGATTTATTTAACATCAAAAAGGATGTCATGAAAAAATTATTATTGTTGACGTTGCTTATGTCAGCGAGTTTCCCTCTGTATGCAGCAGAAATGGGAGAAATGGCCACATTTGGAATTGCTCTTGGTGCCGGTTTGGCAATCGGGCTTGCAGCTCTTGGTGGAGGAATCGGACAAGGTATTGCGATGAGCGGTGCTTTGGAAGGAATTGCCCGAAATCCGAATGCATACGACAAAATTTTTACACCAATGATTATTGGTCTGGCACTGATCGAATCACTTGTAATTTATGCACTTGTGATCGCGTTTATGTTACAGGGTAGAATCTGAAACTCTCATTATTCTGCGGCTCTTAACGGGCCGCATCCCTCCCTTTAATTTATCTCCTACCTAACTTGAAAGCGGAAAAGCTGAGCATAAATTACAAATCATAATGCTTCACGTTTTCAGTTTTCCAAGATCAAAACACCGTCCGGCTTCAAATATTCAATTCCGGAAGTGTTGTCCGCATTTCTCAAAAGCAACTGAAAATCAGCACCACCTGAATCGTTTGGCGCGCGCAGAGTGATCAGCAAATCGCTTCCGGATGTTTTAACACTTCCTGACCAGTCTTTGAAACCCTCTGCAAAGACGCTGCTTTCAAGCACAGGAGGATTTTCCTGCAATTGGTTTGGAGTAAATTGTAGTAAATAATTCTGTGCCTGAACTGCCGCCCCACTCAGTTCCTGAAAAAGTATCTGTGATTCCAGAAAAGCCTGACTCTGGAAACGCTGCTGTATGCTTTGCTGGAAAAAACCCAACATCACACCTCCAATCAGCAGAGTGAGAACCATCACTGTAATCAGTAAAAAACCTCGCATGGTGGTTTGAGTAGTTAAGAAATCAAGGATCGGCACAGACCCTGAACCCGGTAGTTGAAGAATGTGTTGTCTGACTGCTTGAATTTCTTTCAGAGGAACGAATATCCGCTTTTTTGCTTCCGTAATATCCACCGCGTTGACTACGTTTTGTGCCGCTACTGGGGCTTGTCGGACCTTGCGGATTAACCACTCCATCCATAACTTCGTTGTAATATACGTTACTGTAATTATCTGAAACCCACTCCCGAACATTTCCATGGAGATCATACAACCCCCATTGATTAGCGCTTTTGGTCCGCACTTCCTGCGGTGTACCGGTATTATCGTACCAGGCAATGCTTGTTGTACAAGTATCGTTTCCACATGACCACTTAGTAGTAGTTCCGGCGCGGACCGCATATTCCCACTCGGCTTCCGTACAAAGTCGATAGGTTCCGGAACGATTACCCGTCAGCCAATTTGCATATTCAACAGCTTCATTCCAGTTAACATAATTCATCGGATGGTTTTCCTTTCCGGAAACACCATATGTTTTTTTTGCATTGCTGGTACTGTAAGTGTAGTTGCAGCTTCCAGCATCTACACAAGCTTTGAATTCATTCGAGGTAACTTCATGATCAGAAATATAATATGGCCCCGTTAATTTTGTAGTGTGAGTTGGTGTTTCATCGGATTCATTATCTCCATCTGCAATTGATTGATTATCTGCACCCATCTGAAACCTGCCGCCGCTTAGAAAAACCATCCCGTTGCTGTCTGCCGAAGTTATCACCACACCACCTAAAGTTTCAAAGCTTGATGACTTTGCCAAAGAAAGTGCGTTACCGGAAGAGTCCTGAATTCCGGTTGTCAATGAAATGCTGTAATCACGAAAATGAGTCAAGTTGTCAGTAGGAGTGAAAGTGACAATTGAACCGCTTGAACTAAAACTGCCGCTAACAGAGTTGCTGGCGTTATCCATCAACTTGAAGGTACTGGAACTTAGAGTTGCAGAAGAAACCGGCTCACTGAAAACTGCAATGACCACTGTGTTCACTGCATTGCTGCTGGAGTTATCTGCCGGACTGATTGAGAGAACACTTGGTGGCGTAGTGTCTGTGGCAGTATCATTGTCAGTACTTGTTGAATTATCCGATGAATTGTCGCTTGAAGCAGAAACTGTAGTGAATTTCCAAGTGTTGTCTTGACTCAAATTGTTACCGGAAGTGTCCTTTACTGTACTGGAGACGGATACAGCATAGGGCGTACCATTACTTAAAGAAGAAGCTGGAAGTATAACCACTATCGTTTTGGTGTGAGAAAGCGTTGCAGAAACAACAGTTCCATTTGTGCTAAGCGAAAAATTGTTTGAGTCAACACTGGTCGAATTTACTTCATTGTTAAAGCCTATTACAATAGATGAACTTACCGACACATTTGTCGCGTTATCTTCCGGGATAGTGGAATTGATAATAAAACTTGCGGAAGAAGTCGTACTTCCACCACTAAACTCTTCGTCCGAATCCTTGCTGCAAGCCCCTGAAATCAGGAGTGTTATAAACAATGCCAACAGCAGTTTATAGAAAGTCCAAGACATAAATATTTTTCCTGCAATTTACAACTTCTTTACAACCCTTTTCAGGTCGAATGCTTACAGAAACAACAATAAGATGCAAGGTGAATTGATTGGCAAGCAAATTCCCATTTGTTGAAAAACATTTTTTTAAGGACAGAATGATAAAATTTTGCTATGGTTAGGTTTCAAAGAAATGCAAACAATAATTTCTAATTTTGAGAGATAAAATGAGTGAACAGCAGATATTCGAAATTCCGGCAGCAACTAAAGCAAAAGCGTGGATCGACAACGAAACTTATTTAAAAATGTATGAGGAGTCTGTAAACGACCCAAAAGGCTTTTGGGACAAACAGGCAGAACGGCTGGATTGGTTCAAGAAGTGGGACAACACCTTCGACTGGGACTACAACAAGGGTCATATCCGCTGGTATGAAGGTGGAAAACTTAATGTTTCTTATAATTGTCTGGATCGCCACTTGGAAAAACGTGGAGATCAAACGGCACTGATTTGGGAGTCTGATGACCCAAACGTTGATCGAACTTTTACCTACAAAGAACTGCACGCAGAGGTGAGTAAATTCGCGAATGTAATTAAGGCACGGGGCATCGAAAAAGGTGATCGGGTGATGATTTACATGCCAATGATTCCGGAACTGGCGATTGCGTGTCTAGCCTGCACCAGAATTGGCGCGGTACATTCTGTGGTGTTTGGTGGATTCAGCGCGGAAGCCCTTAAGAATCGGATTATTGATTGCGGCGGAAAAATGCTGATTACGGCCAACGCTGGAATCCGCGGAGGCAAAAGTATCCCACTCAAGCAAAATGCTGATGAGGCCATGGATGGTACCAACACCGAAAGCTGCATCGTGGTGAAACACACTGGTGATGACTGTAAAATGCAATCCGGACGGGATTTTTTCTATCATGAAGAAATGACAAACGCCTCCGCTGATTGTCCCGCAGAAGAAATGGATGCGGAAGATCCGCTTTTCATCCTTTACACTTCCGGATCCACAGGAAAACCGAAAGGGGTTTTACACACCACTGCTGGATATTTGGTTTACACTTCACTGACTCATCAATATGTGTTTGATTATCATGATGGCGATATTTACTGGTGCACTGCCGACATCGGTTGGGTTACCGGACACAGCTACATTCTTTACGGACCTCTTGCAAACGGAGCGACGACCTTGATGTTTGAGGGCGTTCCCAATTATCCGGATTTCGGCCGCTTTTGGGACATTTGCGACAAACACAAAGTCAACATTTTCTACACAGCTCCAACAGCCATTCGGGCAATTGCCAAAGAAGGAGAGGAATTGGTCAACAAACGGGATTTAAGTTCCCTGCGTTTGTTGGGTACAGTCGGGGAACCGATAAATCCGGAAGCATGGCTTTGGTATCACCGAGTAGTTGGCCATGAAAATTGTCCAATTGTTGATACTTGGTGGCAAACCGAAACAGGCGGGATTATGATTACTCCGCTTCCTGGAGCAACCCGTACCAAACCAGGCTCCGCAACACGTCCGTTTTTTGGAATCCAACCCCTCTTGGTGGATGCTGACGGCAAAGAACTGGAAGGTGTTGCTGAAGGGAATTTGTGTATCAAACATCCATGGCCCGGACAAATGCGCACCGTGTATGGTGATCATGAGCGATTTATTCAAACATATTTCAGCACTTACAAAGGACTCTACTTCACCGGTGACGGCTGTCGACGTGACGAGGACGGCTATTACTGGATTACCGGAAGAGTAGATGATGTGCTGAATGTTTCCGGACACCGCATGGGAACCGCGGAACTAGAGTCTGCGGTGGTGCTCCACAAAAGTGTTGCTGAAGCTGCAATTGTAGGTTTTCCGCATGAAATTAAGGGACAAGGAATTTACGCCTATGTAACATTAAATTCCGGAGTGGAGCCTACTGATGAATTGAAAAAAGAATTGGTGCAACTTGTACGAAAAGAAATTGGCCCAATTGCGACTTTTGACGTAATCCAATGGGCACCGGGACTTCCTAAAACGCGCTCTGGTAAAATCATGCGCCGTATTTTGCGGAAAATTGCGGAAAATGAAATTGACAGTATCGGCGACACGTCCACACTCGCTGATCCTTCTGTTGTTGAAGATTTGATTGCAAATAGTCCTTCAGTTTGAATTGCCATATAAGTTCCTTCTCCCTGATATGTAACTTTAAATCACTTATTATGAGATCAAAAAACAATGAGTTATCATGACATATATCAGCAATCTATAGAACAGCCTGAGCTCTTCTGGAGAGAACAAGCAGAGCAGATCAAGTGGTATGAATTTCCGGAAACAATTCTTTCCCAGGATGAACATGGATTTTACCGCTGGTTTTCCGACGGCAAACTGAACACGTCATATCTAGCGCTAGATGCCCAGATCGAAGATGGACGCGGTGCACAGTTGGCATTGATTTATGATTCGCCTGCCACAGATTCGCAACGAAAATTTACCTATCTGGAGTTACGTGACGAGGTTGCAAAATTTGCGGGTGGACTGAAAAATTTAGGTGTGGAAAAAGGTGACCGAGTCATCATTTACATGCCGATGGTTCCGGAAGCAGCGATTGCGATGCTCGCTTGTGCCAGATTGGGTGCTGTTCACTCAGTAGTGTTTGGTGGTTTTGCACCAAATGAACTGGCGGTGCGGATAGACGACGCTAAACCAAAAGCACTCGTAACCGCAAGTTGCGGAATTGAATTTACCAAAGTCATTGAATACAAACCGCTGGTGGATGAGGCATTGGAAATCGCGGAATTTCCTCCGGAAAATACTGTCGTTTTGCAGCGTCCGCAAGCTAAAGCGAAAATGCAGTCCGGGCAGGATCACGATTGGAATGAGCTAGTGACAAACGCTGAGCCGGCTGAACCGGTTCCTGTGGACGCGACAGATCCGCTTTACATTCTTTACACTTCCGGAACTACCGGACTTCCAAAAGGTGTCGTGCGGGATAACGGCGGACATGCCGTTGCCTTAAAATACAGCATGAAAGCTGTTTACAATACCGATCCCGGAGATGTTTTCTGGGCAGGCTCAGATGTCGGCTGGGTGGTTGGACATTCTTATATAGTTTACGCACCGCTGATTCATGGTTGTACGACCATCCTGTATGAGGGTAAACCCGTGCGGACACCGGACGCTGGTGCCTTCTGGCGTTTGATTGCTGAACATCAAGTAAATACATTTTTTACCGCGCCCACCGCTTTCAGGGCTGTCAAAAAAGAAGACCCGGAAGCAAAACTTAAAAAGCAGTACGACATCAGCTCCCTCCGGACACTTTTTCTGGCAGGCGAAAGGTTGGACCCGCCAACTTACGAATGGCTGAAGGAAATTTTAACGGACGGTTTACAACCGGATGTTCCGGTAATTGACCACTGGTGGCAAACCGAAACTGGTTGGCCGATTTGTTCCAATCCAATGGGTATTGAACCGCAGCCTGTAAAAAATGGTTCGCCGACTTTTCCAATGCCAGGTTACAATGTGCAGGTTCTGGACGAAAATGGTGAAATTTGCAAAGCCGGTGAAACTGGAAATATAGTAATTCACCTTCCCTTACCGCCGGCTTGTCTGCCAACTTTATGGAATGATGATGAACGTTTCAAGCAATCTTATTTAACTCAATTTCCCGGATATTTCATTACTGGTGACGAAGGAATCAAGGATGAAGACGGTTATATTTTTGTGATGGGACGAATTGACGATGTGATTAATGTTGCCGGACATCGCCTTTCAACGGGAGAAATGGAGGAGCTGATCGCTGGCCATCCTGCCATTGCAGAATGTGCTGTCACTGGAATAGATGATGAATTGCGTGGACAGGTTCCGGTGGGTTTTGTGGTACTCAAGGACGGCGTGGATATATCTCAAGAACAAATGCAGAAAGAATTGATTGCGATCATCAGAAAAAATATTGGCGCCGTTGCCTGTTTCAAACAATCTGGGATCGTCAAGCGTTTGCCAAAAACCCGTTCCGGAAAAATACTGCGCAAAACAATCCGCAAATTGGCCAGCGAAATCAATGTTGCGGTTCCACCTACAATTGACGATCCTCTGATTCTTGATGAAATTTGTGAAATAATGCGGGAACGCGGAATAGGCCAATACGCAACATCTTGAAGTTTTTTTAAACGCTTTTTTTACTAAAAACGTTTTCCCACCATTTTTATTGGCCGCCGATGATCAACTCCAAAACACTCTTTATTTTCCTGGCAAAACAGACCATCTGGTTTAGTTTTGCCGGAAAGCGGCACTGTCTAAAACCTACGGCAAAACCCCTTTCTCCTGAGAAAATCATGGAGCTTTGTCGTGAGTGGAATGCGTCAAGAGTTGTTTTGTTTCTTGAATTCCCCTGGGTACTTACTCATTTTGAAGTTACAATTACACTTTCGCCTGATGAACTGGTTTCCTATGCAAATATGCGCCTCGGATTTCAGGATTTTCCGGAAAGTGAAGTGCAAAGTCCCCCGCAAAAACAGCGCGGTAATTCAAACTTATCCGAAACTCCTGTGGGAGGTATTTATTTTAAACAAGCTCAATTGGACAGAGTCGGTTTACTTTGCGCGACATTGTCTGCAGAAAGTCTCAGCTTAAAGAAAATGTTCAAACAAAAGCCTGTTTTATCTGTTGAGATAGTTCCGTTGATTGTTGCCTGTTTGCCCTTATTAATGAAAAATTCGGAAAACTCATTAATTTTCAAAGGATTGGAGCAATCTTTCTATCTTGAAAAAAAGGATGGATTCCTCACAAAATTTGTTGAATTGCCTTCTTTTGGAAATGTTTCTCAGGAACTTTTTGTTGCGGATCAGTTGCCGCTAAATACAAAACCGCAAACTTTTCGCCTTATTCCTGAAGCAACGCCAACTTCAGTTGCCGAAAATAAAACTGAAACTGAACAAAAAAATAATCCGCCTGAACCTGGACAAATGCAAAACGGAATTGCCATTGAATCCGTCTTGACTGGATGGAAAGGTCTGGCTCGCACACCGAAGTCCGGATTTTGGTGGGCTTCTTCCAAAAATATTCGACGCTTTAAGAAAGTTGGTTCGTGGTGGAATCTGGTTGTAGCCTTGATCTTAATTGTAGTTGTCGGTACAGGAATTTTTTATTTCCAGACTCTGAATCAAAGAGAAGTTCTGCAACAGGAATTGTCCAGTTTGGAGCAAGAACTGGAAAAGCACATACTAAATTCTCCATCCCGAAATTACGCCTTTCGCGAAAAACATCTGGAGCTGTTGGAAGAGCTCGCAAAAGAACTTGTCCAGGAAGCCTTTTGGAAACATCAAACTCTGCAAACTTTACTTTCATCCATAGAAGGAGCATGGTTGGAGGGCTTCGAATTTAATGAGCGCAAACTCCGTTTGGAATTACTCGCATTAGAGCCGATCGATGCGGTGGATCTGTTTTTGAAATTGTCAAACATGCCTGAAACTGTCAAAGTACATTTCAAATCACAGCAGAAAACCAAGCTCAAAGGACATGAACTTATTCGCTTCAAACTCTTGATTGAATTGGCACATCCAGCAAAGACCAATCAACCTAATCTCAATAACAAATAAAAATATGCGGCCTGGACCAAAAAACAGCATCACCGACGTTTCCGGAATCAAAGTAGGACACGCGCAGGACATGCGATTGATGAGTGGCACCACTGTTGTTCTTCCCGATGAAGCTGCTGTAGCCGCAGTGGATTGTCGAGGAGGAGGCCCCGGAACACGTGAAACAGACGCCCTTCATCCGGCAAATCTGGTTGAAGAGGTGCACGCAATTGTACTAAGCGGTGGTTCCGCAATGGGATTGGATGCCGCCAGTGGAGTTGCGGCTTGGCTAAAAACTCAGGGCCGCGGATTTCTTGTTGCACCAAATGTTTCGGTACCTATTGTTCCTGCGGCAATTCTCTTCGACCTGCTAAATGGCGGAGAAAAATCTGGCATGGATGAGCACACTTATTTTGAATTTGGAAAAGATGCTGCGGCTAGAGCGGAATACGAATGCCCGCTGGGTAATGTTGGTGCCGGAACCGGAGCAAAAGCCGGAAAACTTAAAGGTGGAATCGGGACCGCATCCCTGCAGCAAAATCCGGAAAGTTCTGCTGAAAAAGGTTTTACGGTCGGAGCCTTAGCGGCAGTAAATCCATTCGGTTCAGTGACTCTTCCTGAACTTCCGGATTTCTGGGCCTGGCCTTTTGAAATAAATGCAGAATATGGTGGAAGAGGCGCGCCTAAATTTGTTTCCGAAAAAGTTGGAAAATCCGAAAATAATAATTTTAATGAATTGGCGCTCGATTATGATTTCGAAAGTGCTTTCAAATTTGCGGAACAGTCCTCCGGAAAGTCCGGCAATTCCGGAAAGGCTCTTTCCGCAAATAATATCTCCACCAACACCACTCTTTGCGTTGTTGCAACTGATGCTGTACTCACCAAATCACAGGCCCAGCGTGTCGCCATTATGGCACAGGATGGTTTTGCTCGGGCAATTCGTCCTGTTCATACTCCATTTGACGGTGACACGGTTTTCGTTTTGGCTACCGGAAAAATTCCGCTTTCAAAAATGCCGCCTATCGACATCGCCCGCTTAGGAATGATGGCCGCAGATTGTGTTGCCAGAGCAATTGCCCGTGGTGTTTATGCAGCAGAATCTTTGGGTGTCTGGCCGAGTTATAAGGAATCATTACAAAAATAATTCTATTTGCAATTCAATATAGTTTTTGTAATGATACACCTTCTTCATTTTCATCATCTTCCGCAAGGGAGGTCTTTTTAATATTTTCATTTCTCAAAAAAAATCATGAAAAAAATACTTCAAAGATACGCAAAATTTTTACTGATCGGTGGATCCGTACTGATCTTTTCCGGAACAGCCTTTGCCGGCAAAACACATTTGACGATGGGCATGGTATTAGAGCCGCCTCATCTTGACCCTACCGCTGGTGCCGCGGCTGCGATTGACGAAGTGGTTTATGCCAACGTTTTTGAGGGACTGACCCGTATCAACCAAAATGCGGAAGTCCTTCCCGCGCTGGCGGAGTCGTGGAATATTTCCACAGACGGCCTGACCTACACATTTAAACTCCGCAACGGAGTTAAGTTCCATGACGGCTCAGCATTTGATTCAAGTGATGTGGTTTTTTCATTGGATCGTGCAAGGTCGGAAAAAAGCACAAATGCGCAAAAAGCGCTTTTCGCCGCAATTAAAGACGTAAAGGCACAGGGTGCAGATAAAGTTGTTGTCACCTTGAAAACACCAACCGGAAACTTCCTGTTCAACATGGGTTGGGGGGATGCTGTGATTGTAGATTCCGCGAGTGCGGGTTCAAACAAAAGTAAACCTGTTGGTACCGGGCCTTTTACTTTCAAACGCTGGGTCAAGGGAGACAGAATCGAATTGACACAAAACGCAAATTACTGGGGTACAAAACCTGCGCTGAAATCCGCAACCTTCAAAATCATTCCGGATCCTGCAGCCGCGGTTGCTGCATTGATGGCCGGAGATGTGGATGCTTTTGCCAACTTTCCTGCACCGGAAATGGCCGCCCAATTTCAAAGCGATTTACGTTTTACCGTAAAAGTCGGCAGCACTGAAGGCGAAACAATCCTTTCCACCAACAACTTGAAAAAACCATTTGATGACCTTCGCGTACGTCAAGCTATCGCCCACGCGCTTAATTCGCAGGAAATAATTGACGGTGCGATGTTTGGTTTTGGAACTCCAATCGGAACTCATTTTGCTCCGCATCATGCGGCTTACGTTGATCTTACCGGAACTTATCCGCATGATCCGGAAAAGGCCAAACAACTACTTGCAGCAGCAGGATTTCCCAACGGATTCAAGGCGACTATCAAATTGCCGCCGCCGAGTTATGCACGACGTGGAGGAGAAATTGTTGCATCGCAACTGGCAAAAGTCGGTATCAAACTGGAGATAATTCCTGTACAGTGGGCACAGTGGCTGGATCAGGTTTTCAAAAATAAAGATTTTGACCTGACCATTGTTTCTCACACAGAACCAATGGACATCGGTATTTACACACGTCCGAAATATTATTTTCAATACCGAAATCCCGGATTCAATGCAGTCATTGAAGATTTGAATGTTACCGCAGACCCCAAGAAACGTTATGCGTTGATGGGAGCCGCGCAGGCAATTCTCGCAAAAGATGCCGTTAACGGTTTTCTTTTTCAATTGGCGAAGCTCGGAATCTGGAACAAAAACGTGATGGGACTCTGGGAAAACAGCCCCGTTCAAGCCAATGATTTGACCGGTGTAAGCTGGAATAATTAGTTGCACAAAAGGCGTTTCGGCAAAATCACTGGAACGCCATCCTTTCCAAGTTAAATGACAATCTTCCTTGCAAAACGGCTCTTTGCCTTGGTCATCACTTTGCTGGTGTCCTCTTTGGTAATTTTTTTGGTGCTGGAAATCCTTCCCGGTGATCCGGCATCAATCATACTTGGAATCGGCGCACAGGAGGACACGCTGGCGGCCCTCCGGGCAGAAATGGGGCTCGATCTTTCTGCTCCGGAACGTTACTTCCGCTGGATCAGTGGTATCATGAGCGGTGATTTTGGCCGCAGTTACACTTATGACACTCCGGTTTCCGAGTTAATTTTAGAGCGCCTCTCCCTCAGTTTGCCGCTGGCATTGCTCGCAATTTCTCTTTCGACTTTTCTGGCCATACCTTTGGGAGTATTTGCTGCGGCAAATCATAAGCGTATCGCTGATACCGGAATTATGGGTTTTGCCCAATTAGGAGTCGCCATTCCTAATTTCTGGTTTGCGATTCTGCTGATTTTATTTTTTTCAGTCAAGCTGGGCTGGTTTTCAGCAGGAGGTTTTGCCGGTTGGGAAATGGGTTTGGCTGCCGCACTCAAATCTTTGACCTTACCCGCGATTGCACTGGCCTTGCCTCAGGCTGCAATTTTGGCCCGCGTTACACGTTCTGCGGTTTTGGAAACAGTGCGTGAAGATTTTGTGCGTACCGCACGTGCAAAGGGACTCAGCAGGAATGCCGCACTTTGGCGACATGCGGTCAGAAATGCCCTCATTCCGGTAGTCACAATACTCGGGTTACAACTTTCATTTTTGCTCGCAGGAACAATCATCATTGAAAACGTTTTTTATTTACCCGGACTTGGTCGGCTCCTTTTTCAGGCTATTTCGCAAAGAGATTTGGTGGTAGTCAAGAACATTGTAATTTTACTGGCGGCAACAGTTATAATTGTCAATTTTCTGGTTGACATGTTTTATGTGGCGCTTGACCCAAGATTGCGTGGAGGAAACGCATGAATGATTCAAGACTTAGTGAATTCTGGCAGAATAGTTTGCGCCACCGCAGTTTTGTGATCGGACTGATTCTAAGTTTTATGATGCTTTTTACCGGACTCCTTTCCTTGTTCTGGACACCTTTTCCTGTGGAGTTGCTGGACATACCTCACAAGTTGGAAAGCTCGTCAGCAAAGCATTGGCTGGGAACAGATCATTTTGGACGCGATGTGGTTTCAATGTTGATGGTTGGTGCCTGGAACTCAATGCTGGTTTCAGTTTTTGCGATAGGTTTCGGAGCAGGAATCGGGATTCCGCTTGGCGCTTTGGCTGCGGCAAAACGTGGATGGGTGGAAGAAACTGTGATGCGTTTCAATGATTTTGCTTTTGCCTTTCCAGCCTTGTTGACGGCAGTTATGCTTTCTGCAGTTTATGGTCCAGGAACAATGAATTCTGTGCTGGCAATCGGTATTTTCAATATTCCGGTTTTTGCCAGAATTACCAGAGGAAGCGCATTGAGCATTTACAAACGTGAATTCATTCTGGCCGCCAGAACTGCTGGAAAAGGTGATGTGCGGATTGCGGTTGAACATATCTTACCCAATATCGCGAGTGTTCTCATCGTACAGGGAACTATTCAATTCGCTTTGGGAATACTTGCAGAAGCAGGACTGAGTTACCTTGGACTCGGCACACAACCTCCTATGCCAAGCTGGGGGAAAATGCTTAGTGAAGCACAGACGATGATGTTTTTTGCACCTCAACTCGCAATCTTGCCCGGACTCGCAATTGTCTTCACAGTTCTTGGCTTGAATCTGCTGGGCGACGGTTTACGTGATATTCTCGATCCACGCATTAGTCGGTTACGTTGAAACCGTTTTGCTTTTTATAAAAATATAAAATTAAATAACAATATCAATATTATTAAACTAATAATTATTAAATAATTTTGAAGAATATCTCAATGATAAAAATCATAGATGTACTTGTAGCTGATATACGATTCCCAACATCCAGTCAGTCGGATGGTTCTGACGCTATGAATCCGGATCCGGATTATTCAGCTACCTACGTTACGTTAATCACTAATTCTGAGTTAACAGGGAATGGTCTAACTTTTACTATCGGCAGAGGAAATGAACTGTGTGTAGCGGCTGTTCATGCCTTAAAGTATATGCTTGTTAACAAGGACTTTGTTGAAATCACTCGTAATATGGGAGAGTTTTGGCGATCACTTGTCGGTGATTCACAGCTTCGTTGGGTAGGCCCAGAAAAAGGAGTGATTCATCTTGCTACTGCGGCTATTGTAAATTCGCTGTGGGACTTATATGCAAAGATAGAAGGAAAACCTCTCTGGAAACTACTGGTAGATATGTCGCCAGAAGAGTTGGTGAGGGCTGTTGATTTTAGATATATTACGGATGTATTAACTCCTCAAGAAGCCATCAAAATGCTTGAAGAAAAATTTTCTTCAAGGGAGAAACGCGAAGCCGAAATGCGTTTAAAAGGCTATCCTGCCTATACAACTTCTGCAGGTTGGTTGGGATATTCTGATGAGAAAATCAGAACCTTGTGTAGAGATTCCATAGAAAAGGGCTGGACTCATTTTAAAATAAAAGTGGGGAGTAATATTCAAGATGACATAAGGCGGGCATCAATTGTAAGAGAGGAAATTGGTTCTGAGAATAAACTTATGTTTGATGCAAATCAAAATTGGGATGTTGATGAAGCCATTGATAATATGAAATTATTGGCTCAGTTTGATCCGTGGTGGATAGAAGAGCCGACGAGTCCTGATGATATTCTTGGACATCAAAAAATTTCATCACAAATAGCACCTATTGGAGTAGCTACAGGTGAGCATTGTCAAAACCGTATAATTTTTAAACAGTTTTTTCAGTCTAAAGGGTTACAGTTCTGCCAACTTGATTGTTGTCGATTGGGGGGCGTCAACGAAGTTTTGTCAGTCTTGTTGATGGCAGCGAAGTTTGATGTCCCAGTTTGTCCTCATGCTGGCGGTGTTGGGCTATGCGAGTATGTTCAACATATCTCAATTTTTGATTATATTTGTGTTTCTGGTAGTTTGGAAAATCGGGTAATTGAGTATGTGGACCACCTTCATGAACACTTTGAGTTTCCCGTGAAAATAAAAAATGGGAGGTATATGCCTCCACTTGATCCTGGGTACAGTATCACAATGAAAGCAAGTAGTTTGAAAGAATTTGAGTTCCCTCACGGTAGAGTTTGGACAAGTAGAAAATAATAAAATTATCTTTCCCGAGAGGCTATATTTGATTGAAAATTTTTCACAGGGTTTTTGGAATCGGTCCAATAATTACGTTAAACACGTTAATGGACACAATAGCATTGAAGATCATTTTACTGGTGCATCTGGATGCAACAAGCCTGTCTGTTTGAGTTCAAACCAAAACTCAGGCGGTATAGGAAATTTGAGCATTTCAATATTGTCCAGAACCTGAGCGGTACTCAATGAGCCTGGAATGACTGAAGAAACAAGGGGGTGAGCCAGAGGGAACTGTAATGCTGCAGCTTTTATTGGAATTCGATGAGCTTCACAGATCTTCTCAATTGATTGGACCTTGTTCCGAATTTCTTCACTGACAGCAGCATATCCGTATTTGGATTCTTCACAGGAACCGGTAGCCAGAATCCCTGAAGCATAGGGCGAACCAATAATGATCCCAATACCATGCTTTTCACATTCTGGAAATATTTCTTCAAGCGGCTCCTGATTCAGCAAAGTATAGGGCATGGCAACCAGAAAAAAATCAAGTTCGAAATGTTCTAAAAAAAGCGGTATCATTTCCATATCATTAATGCCTGCTCCAAAACCCTGAATAACTTCTGACTTCTTCATCTTTTTAAGCCATTCCATTCCGGACTCCAATTCCTTTAGTTTTTTTGACACTGATTTTCCGTGGTAACTTCTGTCCAAATCATGAATGACAAGAAGGTCAATCCGATTCAACCCGAGCCGCAATGTACTGTCAAGAAATGAACGTTCAAATCCTGCCGCGGAATAATCAAAATTCCATTCGAAAGGAAGACCTCCGACCCATGGTGATCCGTCAAAGAGAACCGGATCATCTTTGAAAGGTCTATACACTCTTCCTACTTTGGTGGAAAGGATAAACTCATGACGGTTTTTTTGGTACAGCAAATTGCCCAATCTATGTTCACTCAAGCCATGCCCATACCAAGGTGCAGTATCGTAGTAACGAATTCCTGAAGCATAAGCTTCATCGAGTGTTTCAA
>Ga0208335_1000279_pt1 | contig 19708 bp, 16 predicted proteins | sample DeeseametaMP0759_FD_184202 | JGI IMG/M metagenome (GOLD analysis project Ga0208335, IMG submission 184202) | Marine microbial communities from the Deep Atlantic Ocean - MP0759 (SPAdes) | ecosystem: Environmental > Aquatic > Marine > Oceanic | place: West of Cape Town, South Africa, South...
CGAACGGATAATCGATATGGGGGTCGTGTCGGAGCAACTCGGGTTCGACTCGTACTGGCTGACCGAGCATCACTTCCAGTACGAGGGGTACGAGGTGATCCCCAACGGGATCCTCATCGGGACGATCCTGGCCGAGCGCACCGAACGGATCAAGATCGGCATGGCGTTCAACGTCGTCCCGCAGTGGCATCCACTACGACTGGCCGAGGACTTCGCCACGCTTCACAACATCTCAGGAGGCCGGGGGATCCTGGGGGTGGGACGGGGCACCGTGCCGCGCGAAGCCGAGACGCTGGGAGCGAAGATCGGCAGCTTCGACAACCCGGATAAGGCCGCGGCCGATCAGGAGAATCGCGAACATTTCGAGGAGGCCATGCAGATCATCAAGATGGCCCTCGACCAGGAGACGTTCTCGTTCCACGGCAAGCACTACGACTTCCCGCCGCCGGGGATCCCCGATCGGGGCGGCGAGGTGGAGGAGTTGACCCTGGTGCCCCGACCGCTGTATCCGTACGAGACGTGGCAGGCCATCACCTCACCGCCGACTCTCGAACTGGTTCCCAAGTGGGGCTGGGGTGGTGTCTGGTGGAATATCAATCCCAAGTTCCTGAAGATGTTCTGGGAGCGCTATGCGGAGATCTACGAGGAGACCCACGGTCGCACGCTCGAGCGGGGTGAGAACCGGATGCTGGTTCTGAGCACACGGGTCGAGGACACCCACGAGAAGGCCGTCGAGGCGATCCGACCAGGCCACGACGAGTTCTGGAAGTTTCTCGGACCCTACGGTTGGAGCAAGGGCTACATGGGCGACGACGGCAAACCGGCGCCCATGGGGTTGGTGCCGACCCTCGAGGAGACACTCGATCAGAAGATCTTCGCGATCGGCACGGCCGAGGACGTGGCCGAACAGATCGCCTGGTACGACGAGCAGATCGGCCTTGAGAACCTCCTGCTGTTCCCGGGCATGCCGGGTGACAGGTACGACGACATCGAGGAGCAACTCGGCCGTCTGGCTGGCGACGTGCTGCCCAAGCTCGGCTGAGAGGCGAGCCCGATATGGCCAACAGCATCACTTGCGCACCGACTAGCTCGATCCACACTCCGTCGATATCGCCCCATCTGCTGGCGGCTCCTAACGAAGCACACCGCCTGCTGGGCCTTAAGGGTCCTGCATGTCGGAGTGCTGGGTGAGTCGGCTTCTTTACTTTCTGATCGTGGTGACGGCGTTATTCGGCGGATGCTCGGCTGGCACCCCGGAGGTTCCTCTTGGCCCCGACGGGGAACCAGACCGGGAGCTGACGGTCGGTCGTGACTTGTGGTCGCAACGTTGCGCCAGCTGCCATGGGAAAGACGGCGGCGGTAACAGCGGGCCAAAGTTAAGCGGCGGGAGAGTGGGGGAGAAGTTCCCGGATCCCGCTGAGCAGGAACAGTTGATCCTCGAAGGTAGGGCTGGCATGCCGGCGTTCGCTGGGGAACTCAGCGATAGTGAAATTGAGGCCGTCGTGCGTTACACACGCGAGGTACTGGGCTGAGCGGTTATTCCTACTGACTTTTGAACCGCACTTCTTTGGGGCAACGGGTTCCTGTCCAGGGGGGAGTCGTTGACACGCTACTGATGGGAAATTACAGTGGCTAAAGTAATAGTAATCAAAGTAAAGCATTCCTACAACTGCGACTGACCTGTATTTCCGTAGGGTCACCGCGAGAAAGTCGAGTTGACCATGGCCATCACCGGAGCTCACACCCTGTTCTACACCTCCGAGGTCGACGCCTTCCGTGCCGTGATGCGCGATGCGCTCGAGCTCCCGATCGCAGCCGAAGACGGTGATTTTATGGTCTTCAGTCTTCCTCCAACCACGATGGAGCCCCACTCCGGTCCGCCGGAGTTGGATATCCACCCCGGCGATCGGCCCACCCACGAGGTGTCTTTCATGTGTGACGACCTCAACGCGACGATCGTGGAATTGCGGGCCAAGGGGGTTGAGTTTCGGGGCGAACCGATTGACAAGGGTTGGGGCGTCGTCATCGTGATGGTGCTACCGGGCGGGGTAGAGGTGGTCCTGTACGAACCAGGCGACTACTAGGCCGTTATCTGAGCATGAACACTGCCGGCGGAAACTGCGAACACGCCGCTCTGGCTATAAGAAACCCGACCCCGCAGACGCCGCCGCAGCGTTAGGAAATCTGACACTTAGGTAGCGGTCTAAGTCGTTGTCATGTCCCTGTGTCGGCGTTTGTTGCGCCGAGAGGGCTGGAAACTTGGTTTGGTTTCTGGGGTACGCCCCCCGGCGCAGGACACCAATGGTAGAACCCGCAGCCCCTGCGCGTATCTACACCTTGGGGCTCCCGTGTCGCCCCACCCCCCTTCGGGGTGGGGGCTCACCCTGCCCCGAGAACAGCGTGCGGGGTCACCCGGTCGGTCGTTGTTTACAAACAGAGTGTGTCACTGTTGAGGGGATGCCCAATGGTGCTGTCGACATGCTCGGGAAGGTCGCCTTCATGGGAGTCTCCTGTTGATGAGGTGCCGGTCGGCTCGAACATCAGGATCGACGCCCCGGGAGACGAGGGTCGGTGAATGACGCCTCTTGGGACGACAAAAGCGTCCCCTTTATGGAGCAGTACCGTGTGTTCGGTACCGTCGCCACGGCGCATCGCAATGTCGAATTGCCCATCGAGCACTAAGAAAAACTCGTCGGTGTTCTCGTGGACGTGCCACACATGGTCACCTTTGGCATGGGCGATACGGATGTCGTAGTTGTTCATTCGGGCGAGCACGCGGGGACTCCAGATCTCAGTAAAGGAGTTCAAGGCCTCGCCCAAGTTGACTGCGCCGTCTCCCATGACCCGACAGTAGCCCTCGATGCGATGCCCCACGCTCGTAGGTGCAAGCGTCACCCTGACCAGAGAACAGCGTCCAACCCGACCGCATGAGGCACCGTCGGACGCACCGCCACCATCCGAAAAATCCCGACGCGTATCATGGGCCTTCGACATTCAACGAACAGTGCGAGTTCTACCATTGGTGGTACGCCCCCCGGGACTTGAACCCGGAATCTGCGGATTAAGGACCTGGTGCTCTGCCAATTGAGCTTGAGTCGCCCCTAGCGCGTTTCCGATTCACCCGAAACGCGTTGCCGGCCTCATCGGAGCGACCCTTGGAACCCCTTCGTTGTAGGGGTCTGGGGGTTTCGCGCCACCCTCTACGAGGGCTTGGCTGGGACGGTTCTCGTGGCGTGGAACGGCCGGTCACCGCGTTCCCGGTGGTCGTAAGGCTAACGAGGCCATTCCAGCGGCATGCGGTGGGTCTTGTGAGGCTTAGGTGAACTCCACGTAGCGATCGAACTCCCACGCCGAGACGCTGTCATCGCCGTCCGAGGCGTTCGCCTCGTACAGGGTGAGCTCGTTGGAGACGAGTGCCAGCAGGTTGGTGCTGAAGTCCGCCCCGAGCGACCCGGCCAGCTCGCTGTCCCTGAACGCCGCGATCCCATCGGCGAACGTGGCCGGCAGCGCTTCGTGGTCGCCGGGATCCTCGTACAGGTCGCCCGTCGCCGGCGGTCCCGGGTCCAACTGGCGCTCCAGGCCATCTGCGCCTGCGGCGAGGATTCCCGCCAGGATCAGGTACGGGTTCGCATCCGCACCGCCGCCGCGGAACTCCACACGGTTGGCCCGGCCCTGGCCGACCGTGCAGCGACACAGGACGCTGCGGTTGTCGCCGCCCCAGTGGACGTGGGTGGGGCAGAAGGAATACGGGCGGACCCGCTTGTAGCCGTTGCCGAAGAGGCTGCCCAGGAGGCTGATGGCCCTGGCATGGTGCACCAGGCCGCCGACCCAGTGTCGGAACACGTCGTTCAGCAGGTGGTCCTCGCCGCCCTTGAAGACGTTCACCCCGCCCTGGTTGAGGCTGGTGTGTACGTGCATGCCGTTGCCCGACTGGCCGGCGAACGGTAGCGGCATGAAGGTCGCCCGCAGGCCGTGGTTCCGGGCGATCTCCCTCACCGTGGACTTGAACAGCACGGTGTTGTCGGCGGTGCGCATCGGTTCGCCGTATGCGAAGTTGATCTCGACCTGTCCCGGTCCGTACTCGGCGTTCGAGGATTCGACCGGGATGTCCAGGTCCAGGAGGGCTGCCCGCATGTCGGCCAGGCAGCGCTCCAGTTCGAAGTTGTCGACGAGCGACGAGTACTGGACGTTGGACTGCACAGGTGCCCAGTCCTCGTCGCAGACGTAGCACTCCAGCTCGGTGGCCGCGATCGGTTCGTAGCCCAGTTCCACGACCCGGTCGATCTGCGCCTGGAGCAGGTTCCGTGGATCCAGTGGGTGGGGTTGGTGCCGGTGGTCGATGGCGTTCGTCATCACCGTGGCGTAGCCGGGCCGGTGCCTCAGGAGTCGGAACGTCGACAGGTCCGGCTCGAGGTGCATGTCCAGGAAACCGGTGCCCATGTTGATGAACGGGCTGTCCACGATGTCGCACTGCGCGTCCATCACGTAGATGGCGTCGGCTATGTGTGCGCCGTTCTGCGCCACGGTGTCGATGAACCGCTGTGCCGGGACTCGCTTGCCGCGCGGGTGTCCGTAGGTGTCGACGATCAGCAACTCCACGGTGTGGACGTCGTTGTCGGCTATTAGGCCGGCCAGGTCGTTGACTGCTTCGGGCGGCATTGTTCTCCTCGGGGTCTTCGACTCTGTCTGGTCTTCTCAGGTCACGAGCACGATGCGCCCGGTCACCAGGCCGGAACGCAGCTTCTGGTGCGCCTGTTCGGCCTCCACCAGGGGCATCGTCTCCACCGTGTACTCCAGCCTGTGGCTGTGCGCGAAGTGGATCAGCTCGCCCAGCTCGGCGACCGTTCCCCAGAAGCTGGACATGAACTGGGCCTCCGGGGGCACGGCACCGATGCCGAAGGGAATCCGACCACCGTAGAGGCCGACCACGACCACGATCCCGCGACGACCCACGTGCTGCGCAGCGGACTCCAGGGTGGGTTGCGCCCCGACGAAGTCGATGATCGCGTCGAAGGTCCCATCCAACTCCCCGGGGCCCACCGCCCGGTCGGCGCCCAGCTCGAGGGCCCTTTCCCGCTTCTGCGGTGACTGGTCGACGACCCAGATCTCGGCGTCGCTCGTCAACCGCAGGAACTGGATCCCGAACTGGCCCAGGCCACCGGCACCGATGACGAGGGCCCGTGCCTTCGAGCCGCGCCTGTGAAGCACGTCGGCGGCCTGTCTGACGGCCCGGAACGCCGTGAGTCCCCCGCAGGCCAGTGGGGCTGACCTCACGGGGTCCAGGTCGCCCAGCGGCTGCAGGTACTCGAGGTGGGGAACGCACATCTGTTCGGCGTAACCGCCATCCACGATGAGGCCGGCCTCGGTGGCGTCAGGGCAGATCATCTCGTGGCCCGTCTCGCAGATCCAGCAGCTACGACAGCCCCAGGGCGCGTAGAGCATCACGGGGCCCAGCACGTCGTGCACGCCGGTCACCTCGTGGCCGGGGACCAGCGGCAGGGGGCTGGAGAACTGGCCGTCCACCACGTGGATGTCGGAGTGGCACACCCCGCAGGCGGTGACGTCGATCAGGTGTCCACCATTGCCCGTCACGGGAGGCGGGCGGTCCACCACCACCAGGGGGTGGTTGAAGTCCTGCAGCTCGATCGCCTTCATGGAAGTGGCCGGATGGCGAGTCGACCGACGCCGTGCCACGGTGCCGGTTCAGCCAACTCGAAACGTGGAAAGCGTCTGATGAACTCCTCCAGGGCGACGTTCACCTCCCGGCGGGCCAGGTTGCTGCCTAGACACCGATGGGCGCCGATTCCGAAGGCTACGTGCGCGTTGGGGGAGCGGTCGATCCGGACGTCGTGAGGGCAGTCGAACACCTCCGGATCCCGGTTGGCGGCGCCGAATGCCAGCACCACCCGCTCGCCGGCACGCATCTGGACATCGCCGATCCTGGTGTCCAGCCTGAGGGTCCGGGCCATTGCCTGCACGGGCGAGAGGGCCCGGAGGAACTCTTCGGTGGCGGCCGGGATGAGCGAGGGGTCGGCGGCCAGCAGGGCCAGTTCGTCGGGGTGCTGGGCGAGGTGCCAGAGGCCCACCCGGATGGTGCCGGCGGTGGTCTCCAGGCCGGCAACGAACAGGAGGTAGCAGATGTCCAGCATCTCGTCGTCGTCGAGTGGGCCGCCGGCGTGGTCGGCTGCCAGCAGCGCTGAGATGACGTCCGAACCGGGGTCGTGTCGGCGAAGGGCGATGAGCGCCCGAAAGTAGTCGTATACATCGGCGGCGGCAGAGCGGGCGACCGATTCGTCGTCGGTCCGGGCGAACACGATGTCGTCCACCCACTGGTCGAACTGGGCAGCGTCGGCCATCGGGAAGCCGCAGTATTCGCCGAAGACCATCGCGGGAAGCAGCCTGGAATATGGAGCGGCATCCACCACCTCGCCATCCTCCATGTCGTCGAGGAGCTGCCTGGCGATCTCGTAGGTGCGTGGGAGGAGCGTGTCCATGCGCTGGGGCGTGAAGAACGGCAGCAGGATCTGCCGGAATCGTGTCAGCGCCGGAGGATCGATGTCCAGCGGGATGAGCGGTCGGTCGGTGCCGAACGACGGCAGGATCATCGACGGGCCGACGGAGAAGGTGTCCCAGTCGTGCTCGGCGGCACAGACGTCGGCGTACGAGGTGATCGTCCAGAACCCGCCGTACCTGTCGCTCCACGAGACCGGGCAGTCGCGCTGCATGACCTCGTAGTCGTCGAAGATCGTGTCCAGCGCCGCACCGTGGAAGTCGAAGTCGAAGCTCGGATGCCTTGTCCCCACCGTTGACGCCCCCTCCGGCTTCCCCGATTGGATCGGCACCCTAATGCAGGTCGGGATCAGCTGGTCAGGTCCCGGAGGCCGGTACCCGGGCGCCGGGCGATGACCGGGGTGGTTTCCCCCACGTACCGTGGACCCATGATCGACTGGACGGAGATCAGCCGACGAAACGCCCGGTCGGTGCAGACCACGATCGGCTGGATCTACTGGGACCCGGGAGCGCTCGCCCGGCTGGAGGCCCTGGGGCTGCCCGGGCCGCTCGGCTACATCGCGGCGCGCGCTGCGCCCCTCGGACCCGCCGGGCCGGAAGCGGTGGTTGCCGCATTCGGGTCGATCAGCCCCAAGGGGATCGCCCTGGCCATGGACCTGGTGGAGAAGCACACGACCTTCCAGGACGTCTGGGCCGCACGCGACGAGGCCGTCCTGGCTGGGCTGGCAGAGCACGCCCCCGGGATCCTAGAGCCGCTGGCCAAGATGGGCCCGGACCTGTGGTCGGTAGTGGACAGGCTTCCGCGTCTCGGACGGGTGTTCTTCGCCGCCCACCTCCGGATGCCCCGACCCGCTGACGCCGTCCTGTCCGGTTGGCATGCGGTGAACTGCCTCAGGGAGTGGCGCGGCGACACCCACTGGGCGCTGGTCACGGCAGCCGACCTGTCCGGACCCGAGGCATCGATCCTCCACAACGCGTGGATCGGCTATGAGAAGGACTGGCTGGCGACCTCGAGGGGTAGTACCGCCGATGAGACCGCTGCCGCATGGGACGCCCTGGAAGCCCGTGGCCTGGCGGCCGACGGGGAGGTCAACGCATCCGGCCTGGACCTACGACAGCGCATGGAGGACGAGACCGACCGCCTCACCGCCCTGCCCTGGACCCTGCTCGGTGAAGCCGGGTCGATCCGGTTCGCCGAGGAGTTCGAGCCACCGTGCGAGCAGCTCCTGGCGCGGGTCGACGTCACCGCCGGCCCCAACTACCAACCGGCATCGCGGATTCGCCACTAGGACGGTCGCGTTCCGGTCAGACCCGGTCGCAGTCGACGTCCTCCGGACCCCGGTTCCGGTACGCATCGATGAAGTCCTCGACTTCTGGGACCACGCCCGGGTATGCCTTCAGCCGGTTCCACGCGGTGGCTACCACCGGGTCGCCCAGGCCGACGGATGGCGACACGATCACATGGGAGTCCCAACTCTCGGCGACCTCCATGAGGGCATCGGCCAGTTCGGGTCGGGCCGCGTCATACCAGAGGACGACCACGCCGTGTTCCAGGGCGTGGACGGCCAGGCTCAGATCCAGCGGTGTCGGATAGGTGCGGCACAACGGCGACTGGGCTGTGTGGACCCCGCTGGTCGGGGTGGACGACGCATAGGTCATTCCGGACCGGTGGCCGCGGCCGTCGTCGGCCGGATGCTCGACGCCGGCCAGCTCCGTGGCGGGGCGAAGCTCGCTCCACAGTGCATAGCCGAACAGCGCGAGGGCCAGTGCGCCGATCGCACCCACTGCGACGGTCCGGGATCGGCCTCGCTTCTGGGCCCGCAGCTTCTCTACGCGGTGCCGCTCCTCGGTGGCGGCATGGCGTTCAGCGCGCTCACGTCGGTCCTCGTCCGTGTCGCGACGACGTTCTGCAGCGCGCTTCCTCTTCGCATCCTTTGCCCGTCTGCTCTGTGGATGGGGCACCTGCAGGGTCCTCTCGTCGCGTCAGCGGCACGGAGGCTAGTGGCGGTGACCGGGGTGGGTCTCCTGTCATCCGCCAGTCACCACAGCCGTGTGGTCGACTCCGAGGTCCTCGTGGCCACCCCACCCACGCGGAGGCCGGAGGGCAGCCCGTCGACCATGGTGACCTCGGTGCGTATGACGCTGGGGCGACCCATCTCCACCCCCTGGGTCGCCATCACCACCTGATCTCCCGCCCCGACCTTGACCAGGCCGCGACGAACCAGGTGGCAGGCCAGGGCACGGTTGGTGGTACCGGTGGCGGCGGCCTCCGGAGTTCCCACAGCCGGGCAGAAGTCCCGGCACCGGATGGTCACCTCCGGGTCACGGGTCTCGGTGGTGAACACCGCCAGCGTGTCGGCGCCGATGCGACGGCACAGGTCCGCAACCGCCGCATGGTCCGGCGCCACCTCCCCGATGGTGGCAAGGGAGTCCACCCGTACCACCAGGTGGGTGAAGTCGGCGCTCGCTGCTTCGATGGCCAACGGTTCGAGGATCGCCCCGACGCCGATGCCCAGGAGTGGCGCCACCTCGGCGGCGCTGACGGTGCAGGGCTCGGCAACGGTCGGCTCCAGGGCCAGCATGACCTCCGTCCGCCCATCGGGCCGTGCGACCAGGTCCACGGTCGCCGTTCCACCAGGCGTCCGGAGGGTCCACGACACGGTTTGCGGGCCCAGCTCCAGCAGGCCCTCCTCGACCAGCCAGGTGAACACGGCGATGGTCCCGTGCCCGCACATCGGGTACTCGGTGAGCGTGGAGAAGAACCGGACGTCCACCATTCCGGAATCCACTCCGGAGCCCACCCCGGTAACGAAGCAGGTGGCCGGCGCACCCACGTCGGCGGCGATCTGCTGCATCCGCTCGGTGCTGAACCCCGAGGCGGCCCCGACCACACCGGCCACGCTGCCGCCGCCAGGCACCTCTGAGAAGGCGTCGTAGAGGGTGACGACCCGGTCAGCTGCGGTCATGCCACGGCTTCGCCATCTCCAGCTCACGGGCCAGGCGCAGGACCGTGGCCTCGCCTCCCATCGCCGCACCGAACTGGACCCCGATCGGCAGGCCGCCGTCGGACCATCCGAGGGGCACCGAGGCCGCCGGACCGCCGGTCACGTTGAACAGCGGGGTGAATGGGATCGCATCCAGCAGCCGGCCGAAGTAGGCGTCCCAGTCGTCGGCCTGCATGTCCAGCACCCCGAGTGCCAGGGGCGGTTCGGCCAACGTGGGGGTGAGCAGCAGGTCGAACTGCCCGAAGAACGCCTCCATGTCCAGGGTCACCCTCCGGATGTGGCCAAGCGCCGCCTCGTAGGCGTCACCGTCGTAACGGGCGCCGGCCTCGAAGCACGCCACGGTGATCGGCTCCAGCAGCCCGTCCGCCATGGCGTTCGGCCGGTCGGCCAGCACGGCGTGCACCACCCGGCGGATGTTCGTGGTGAAGACCACGTCGAGTGCCTGGCGCAGCGCAGCGCCGTCGACCGGTGGTCTCGCCTCTTCCACCCGGCAGCCGACGGTCTCGCTGAGGTGCGCTGCCTCGACGGCGGCCCGGACGCATTGGTCCGACACCGCCTCGTCGGCCAGGCCGTCGGTCCACAACGCCACGCGGAGCTCGGGCATGGTGTGGGCCAGGGCCTCGGCGAACGACCCCGTGGGTCCGTTGAACTCGTCGGCGCGTCCGGGCAGTGGCCCGGCGGTGGCGTCCAGCAGGACCGCCGAGTCGCGCACGCTGTGGGTCACGGCGTGGCCGGCGCTCAGCCCGCCCAGGCCCTCGGGCTGGTCGTTCCCGAGCGGGACACGCGACCGCGAGGGCTTCAGCCCGAACAACCCGCAGTTCGAGGCCGGGATCCGGATCGACCCTCCGCTGTCCGTGGCGTGGGCCGCGGGCACGATGCCGTTCGCCACCGCAACGGCTGAACCACCGCTGGAGCCTCCCGCACTGCGTGTCGGATCAAAGGGGTTCGGGGTCACCCCGAACATCGCCGGTGCCGTGCACACGTTCAGGCCGAACTCAGGTGTGTTGGTCTTCCCGAGGAGGACCAACCCGGCGGCCCGCAGGCGCCCCACCAGCACGGAGTCCTGCTCGGGCACGAAGTCCGCCAGGGCCCGGCTGCCGTTGGTGGCCGCCATCCCACGGACCCAGGTGTTCAGGTCCTTGACCAGGAACGGCACGCCGGCCAGCGGGCCGACCAACCGGCCGGCCCCGATGTCACTACGGGCATCGCCGAAGCACGTGGCGACCACGCCGTTCAGGGGCATCTCGGTCGCCTGGATCCGTGCGATCGCCGTCTCGGCCAGCTCGGCTGCGGTGACCTCTCCGCCGGCCACCAGCGCCGCCAGCCCTACGGCGTCGTGGCGGTCGTACTCGTCGGCACCCAGCACCGGCAGGCCTCACTCCCAGAAGGGATAGGAGGACAGCGCCTCCACCCCGTCAGGCGTGACCTGGACCATCTGCTCCAACTTCACGCCCTGGGTGCCTCCCAGCGGACCCACGTAGCTCTCGACGGCCAGCACCAGGCCGGCCTCGATCTCACCGTCGTAGCCGATGCGGTCCCAGTCGTCGGGATAGGGAATCTTCGGATACTCGTCGCTCAGGCCCACACCGTGGAAGGCGCAGACGTAGCGCTGGGCGACTATGTCGTCGGGTTGGCGAAGCACACCCATGGAGAGCTCCCTGAAGGATGCTCCGACGCGTAGGAGCGCCGTGTTGTGTTCGATCTCCTCCAGGGCCCGCCCGTAGAGGTAGCCCTGCTCGGCGCTGGGTGGCACCCCTCCACACAGGAACGTCCGTGAGATGTCGGCGCAGTACCCGAACGGGCCGATCATGTCGGTGTCGAACGGCACCAGGTCACCGACCTGGATGGCCCGGCCGGTCGCCTCCTGGTACCACGGGTTGCTCCTCGGACCGGAACACAGCATCCGTCCGTCGATCCAGTCGCCATCGTGGGCGATGTTGACCTGGTGCAGGATGGACCACAGCTGGTTCTCGCTGACCCCGGGGACCAGTGCAGCCTCCATCTCCGCCAGCCCGAGTTCAGCCACGTCGATCGAGTAGCGCAACGCTTCGATCTCCAGCGACGACTTCCGGCTCCTCGCCAATTCCAGGACGGGGTCGGAGTCCACGATGTGGAGGTCGGCGTTGCTGAGGGCCGCATGTCCGCTGGGCGTCGTGCGTTCCAGGCCCACCACGGCGTCCGCCGGCAGGCCGACCTCGCCGAGGAAGCCGGCCACGTCGTCGGCAAACCCGGCCGCGACCGCTGACAGGCCCAGCCCGGCATCGAAGCTCGTCACCGAATGGGCAGGGCGGTTTTCGTCGACGGTGTCGAGTGGGCCGCAGTAGCCGCCGTAGAGCACCAGCGGGCCCTCTACCGGAACCATCAGGTACGTGGATGGAATATGGCTCTGGAACAGGGGAAAGCTCCGGTAGTTGGCCGCATACCGCAGGTTCACCGGGTTGGTCAGCACGCACAGGTCGAGACCGTGGTCGGCCATCGTCGCTCGCAGCCGGGACAGGCGACCTGCATGCAGGGCGGCCAGGTCCAGCGGTGGCGGCGGCAGGAACTCGTACATGGCGCGGGACACTAGACCCCGCTCATCCAGCCAAGCGTTCCCGTCGTTAGGTTGAGCGGCCATGGGCCGCACCGGAGAGAGTTCCGATACGTCGGATGGGGAGTCCCCGGAAGCGGTCGACTACCGCGACCTGATGCGGTCCTTCCGACGGGCCTACAGGTACGCCGACGCCGAGCAGTTCGCCGCCGTGGTGGGCGAGGGCTTCGAGTGGCACAACCACTGGTTTCCGACGTCCGACCCGGTGCCCACGGGAAAGGTCCTGCACGGCATTGACGAGATGGTCACCGAGTTGGAACGGCGTGGCCGGGACTGGACCGACCTCGAGTACGAGGGGTACAGCGAGCGCTATGCCCCCCGCTTCGTGACCCAGACCTTCTCGATAGCGGGAAGCGATCGTGGCCGGCCCTTCGCAGCTGCGGTCGTGGACCTCTACACGCTCAACGCCGACGACCTGATCGTCATGAAGGACACGTACTGGAAGTACCCGGTCGGCTGAGCGCCGACTCCGTGCCCGATCCCATCCCGGGTAGGAGACCCCGGGGCGCGCTCAGGTCCGGGTGGCTGCGTCGATCTCGTGGACCTGGCCGCCTCTGATGGTGGCCGGGATGCCGATGTCCGGCCACCCGGCGGGGTCCATCTCGAACGGATCGGCGTCCAGCACGGTCATGTCGGCCAGCTTGCCGGCCGCCAGCGAGCCGATCTCGTGGTCCAGCCGGAGCTGCCAGGCCGCCTCGATGGTCACCGCGGCCATGGCGTCATACGGCGTCAGGCACTCGGAGGGCGCCGGGACCCGCCCACTCGACGTGGACCGGGTGGCCAGCAGGGATGCTCCCAGCAGCGGCTTGATCGGCCCCATCGGGAGGTCGGAGTGCAGCGCCACGCTCACGCCGTTGCGACGCGCCGAACCAACCCTGGTGATCTGTCCGGCCCGCTCGGTGCCAAGCCACTCGTCGACCATTACGTCGCCGAACTGGTGCATGTAGTAGCCGTTGCCCTGGACGGCGCAACCGAGGGCGGCCAGCCGCCGGACCTGTGCCTGGGTGGACAGGGCGAAGTGCTGGATGACCGTCCGATGGTCGAACCGTGGCGTTTCGTGCAGGAGGGTCTCGATCGCATCCAGGGTGGTCTGCAGGCCCCCGTCGCCGGTGACGTGGATGTTGATCTGGCGCCCCTCCTCCCAGGAGGGTCGCATCTCGTGCACCAGCCGATCGGGGTCGGTCATCCACGCTCCCGTGTGGCCGTCGATGAAGCCCGGTTCGCCCAGTTGGCTCAACTGCGACATGAAGGAGCCGTCGGCGAAGAACTTTGCCGCGTGCAGGTGCCTGATGCGTCCGTCCGAGGCGGCGGCCATCGTCGCCATCCGTTCCTGGGCGTCGTCCCCGTAGAGACTCCGGAAGATCATGACGCTGGGTATCAGGTACAACCGGAACGGGGTTGAGGCGTCGCCGTAGAGCGCCTCGAACGTGGCGACGTCCCGGTCGGGGCCACCGATGCCGAAGCCGGCATCGCACACGGTCGTCACCCCGCCTCGGTGGATCATCCCGGCGATGCCCGCCAGGTGGCGCTCGATGCGTCCACCGCCGAGCAGGTGCCGGTTCAGCACGCGCATTCCCCACGCCATGCCCGATTCCCACATGCGGCCGGATTCGAGGTCGATGTAGGGGTCCCAGGCGGCGCCCTCCTCGGCGTTCAGCCATGTGAGGGCAGCGCCGTTGCAGCGGAACTCGTGATAGCCGCGTGGCCAGATGATGATCGGCCGGGTGGTCGAGACGGCATCCAGCATCGAGCGGTGGATGGGCCCGTGGAACTGGGGATGGTGTCCGTAGGCGACCAGGGGCTCGCCGTCGGGCAGGCCGGCCTCGAGGTCCCTGACCCGGTCCATGAACGCCTCGGCACCGATCACGGCCGGGACGTGGCATTCCGGCAGGTCCCAGTCCTCGCCGGTGATCCACTCGCAGGCGAGCAGGCCGGCCATCATCGACGGGTGCACGTGCGGGTCGATGAGGCCCGGCACCAGCACCTGTTCGGCGAAGCGGTCGTCGATGCGGTGTTCGTGGCGCGTCAGCCAGGGCTGGAGCGATTCGAGGTTGCCGACCTCGATGATCCGACCATCCCGGACGGCAATGGCAGTCGCCTCGGGAAGCGACGGATCCATGGTGTGGATCCTTCGGGCCGTGAAGACGGTGATCGGATCTGTCATGGGCTGGACGTTCCTCCGTCAGGAAGTTCAGGTATCCGGGCTGGCGCGCATTCCAACGGTACTTTCCCCCAGGAGCGCTGCTGCGTGCCGGAGGGCTGTGAGAATGCACCCGTGCGTAACCGGACGATCATCCTGCTGGCCTCGTCCTGCCTCCTGCTGGCTGCGTGCGGGGATTCGTCCGGGCCTGCGGCGTCGGAGTCAGCCGACGTGCCGGCGGTTCCCCCGACGACCCTCGCGTACGTGACGCCCACGACCGGCGGACCAGCAGCCGACGAGGTCATGGATGGTGTCAGGGAGGCGCTCGTGGGGCTGCTCATGGAGCGTGCGGACCTCGAACGGGCGACCGCCGAGGAGCGCGCCGACCTGCTCATGGAGCGGAGCAGCGACTCCGCTGTCCTGGAGCAGCAGCTCGCCATCTACGCCAATTGGATGGACAGGTATCCGGTGCACCCCGTGCTGGGCAGCCATTGGACAGAGGAACAGGCGGAGTGCGCCATCGTGACCATGATGCGCGTCGAGGGCATCGGCCGGACCGGGTACCTGGTGGCCAACGCCAGCACCGGCGGCATGTCGGTCGTCGATGCGCAGGCCCTCGTGCAGCCCGTGTCCTACTGCGTGGACCTCCTGACGATGGTGCGGGCCGAGCTCACGACCATCGGCGTTCCCCAGGACGTCGACTGCCTCCTGGCCGGCGTGGCCGAGGAGGATGTCGCCTCCTGGTACGTAGCCGTCTTCACCGACGGCCCGGCCGGGTTCAACGCCGCCCTCGGTGAGGGTGTCGACCTGACCTGCCCGACGGACCAGTAGGGGTCCGCCCCATCTGACCAGTGACCTCTGACCGGTCGCTGGCCTTGTCGCCTACGAGGGGCTGTGCAAGGTTGTCCCTCCCGGTTGCCGCTTCGGCGCCGGTTAGCGGATTCGAGGGGCCGATCTCATGGGTAGGAATGCGTGGCCGAACGCGCGGTTGATTCCGGTGGTGCTCGTCGTGGCCCTGGCGGGCGTGGCGTGTTCGTCGGGTGGCGGTTCGGGTGGAGGAGACGCCGTGCCGGCTGCCGCAAGCACCACGGTCGACGTCCCTGCAGCGACGACCGCGGCAGCTCCCACGACTGAGGCACCGGGTTCTACGACGACCGCAGCCGCGGCAGCTCCCACGACCGAGGCACCGGGTTCTACGACGACCGCAGCCCCGGCCGTCACGACTGTGACTCCGGCGACGACCACAGAGCCCTCGCGTCAGCCGGACCCCGCGCTCCTGGCCCGCTTTCATATTGCCCGCCTGGCCCACGAGGACGGTGACATGACCTTCGCCGTCTGCGCCGCCGGTGTTCTGGGTCCGGCACGCGCCTTCGAGCTGGTGGCTGCCGAGCCCGGATACGAGGAGCTGCAGGTTCTCGAGGGATGCATGGACTCCTACGAAGCAGCCCTGGTTGCAGCGGCGGCAGTGGCAGAGGCAGCGACGGCAGCAGCAGCGGCGGCGACGGCAGCGGCAGAGGCGGCGACGGCAGAGGCGGCCAGGCTGAGAGCGTCGATCCCGACGGATCCGCCGGGAACCACGGTCGAGTGCAGTGACGCCGACGGTTACCGGTACTGCGTGGCGGCTGGCGCTCCGGTGGCGCCTGCCGGTATCGATGCGTGGGGAATGCTCGTGGGTTACACGCCTGAGGTGTTCTGCACCACGGACATGGATGACCTGGTCTGTGAGCGGGTGACCAAGACGCTGCTGGTGGGGATCGCGGAGTGGGGTAGCTACGGGCCGCTCGAGTACTGGGTCATGGGTGCCGACTGGGCAGCGGCGATGACCCTCATAGGGGTCCAGTGCGATCGGCGCGCGGCCCGCGGCCAACTTGGCTGGGATGTGTATACAAGCAGCGACTGCGTAGACGGCGAGAGCCAGGGCGACTACGGGATGATCACCTACCAGAGGACCTCTGCTGATGCGGTTGTGGCCGGCGGGGGCCTGAACGCCGGCCGCAATGGCAACCGGGACTGGGGCATCCACTACTTCACCTCGTCACTGCTCCTGGGGTTGTCCGACTTTTCGATGATCAGCGGTCGCGATGACCAGAAGGTCATCCTCCACGAGTACTTCCATGCCGTTCAGCACGCCCAGTTCAGTACCACCGACTTCGACCTGCGAGACGAACTCCTGGGCCCGACATGGTTCGTCGAGGGTGGCGCCGAGTTCATGGCCAGCGCTGTCACCAAGCGTCTTAGTGCCAGTGGCGTGCTCCCGGAGGTCAACGTTGAAGGTCGGCACCCGTATGTCTTCGTCGACCAGATGCGCATGAAGGTGGTCAACGGCCTCGAGAATCGCAGCATCGAATGCCCGGGCGTCAAGATCGGTTCGATGAACCGTGACCTCTGCTATGGCACCGGCTACGACATGGGGGTGTGGGCGCACGCCTGGCTGGCCAACCGGTTCGGAGCGGACCAGCTGACCGACGTCATGTTCCCGCGCATCGAGGATCTTGGTTGGGAAGGCGCGTTCGCCAACGCCTACGGCATGTCGTCGTCGACCTTCTACGACGAGTTCGAGGAATTCCTGACGTGGCCGATCGCAGACCAGATGGCGATCCTGCCCTGAGCCGGCCCGGGCAACGGCGCGCAGCGGCCATCCGTGGCACGATCTGCGCCACGGCCCGGCAGTCGTTCCGGTCCACAGGTAGAGCAGGGAGAGGCAATGTCCATCGAACACGAGATCTCGGTCAGCGCCGAGGCCGAGGTCGCTGCGGCGGCCCGCTTCGACCAGTACGACACGCAGGACATCTGGCAGAAGGACAAGGACCACTTCATCCACCCCTGGACCGACTTCTCCACCTTCCAGGAGCAGGGGTCGATGGTCGTCGCCGAGTCCGAGGGTGCCTACATCTTCGACAGCGACGGGAAGCGCTACCTGGATGGGATCGGCGGGCTGTGGTGCGTGAACGTCGGCTACGGCCGGGCCGAGATCGGTCAGGCCATGGCCGAACAGGCCACGAAGATGACCTACTACTCGTCGTTCGGCCACCACACCACGGTCCCCGTCGCCGAACTCTCGGCCAAGCTGGCCAGCCTCGCCCCCGGGCCGCTGAACCACGTGCTCTACGGGTCCGGCGGGTCGATGGCCAACGACACCACGGTGCGGCTCGTCCACTTCTACTTCAACCAACTGGGCATGCCCGACAAGAAGATGATCATCACCCGGGAGAACGGCTACCACGGGTCCACCTACCTGGCGATGTCGATGACCGGGATCGACTACGACCACATCGGCTTCGACGTGATCGGCGAGCCCCTCATCCAGCGGGTGTCGGGACCGGACCTCTACCGGCGCCCCGAGGGGACCACTCCCGAGGAGTACACCGACCTGCTGCTCGCCGAGTTCCGTGCCAAGGTCGAGTCCCTGGGCCCGGAGAACGTCGCCGCCTTCTTCGCCGAGCCGATCATGGGCGCCGGCGGCGTGCTGGTACCGCCCCCCGGCTACCTGAAGGGCATGCGCGACCTCTGTACCGAGTTCCAGGTCCTGTTCGTGGCCGACGAGGTCGTGACCGCCTTCGGGCGCCTCGGGCACTTCTTCGCCTCGGAGGACGTGTTCGGGATCGTCCCTGACATCATCAACTCGGCCAAGGGCCTCACGTCGGCGTACGCACCGCTCTCAGCCACGCTCATCTCCGACGACATCTACGACGTCATCAGCGTCCCGCAGGCCGAGGGATCGGTGTTTGCCCACGGCTTCACGTACTCCGGCCATCCGGTCTGCTGTGCCGCGGCGCTGGCCAACATCGAGATCATCGAGCGGGAGGACATCTGCGGCCACGTCCGTCGGGTGGGTCCGTACTTCTCCGAGCGTCTCGCCAGCCTCTCGGACCTGGGGATCGTGGGTGACGTCCGGGGCAGCCACTTCATGCAGTGCGTGGAGAACGTGGCCGACAAGGAGACGAAGGAGCTCTTCGATCCATCGGTGCACGTGGGGGACCGCGTCGCCGGGGCCTGCGAGAAGCGCGGCCTCATCGTGCGACCCATTGCGCATCTGAACGTGCTCTCGCCACCGCTGGTGCTGACCGTCGAGCAGATCGACTGGATGGTCGACGTGCTGCGCGACGGCATCATCGAGGTCCAGGCCGACCTGGTCGCCGAGGGGCTCTGGAACCCGGCGTGACCGCCACGGGGAGCGACCTGTCCAGCGACCTTCCCCGAGGGCCGTCGTGGGAGGTCCTTCCCGACTTCGAACGCTTCAGCCAGGTCGACGACGTCTTCAACCGGTCCTTCTGGGACCCGGAGATCGCCACCGACGAGGCCCGGCGGTTCTTCCGTTCGTACCGTGAGCCACTCACCGAGTGGCGCCGCGCCGCCGGATTCGGGCAACGGGACTATGCGATCCGGAACGCCGCCTGGCAGGTGGTCGACGTCTTCGCCGAGATGCACGACGGGGACGACCTCCGCGACGGCTTCCTCAGCCCGCTCACGCAGCTGCGCGACGGCCCGGAGGATCAGCTCGACCTGGGTACGCCCACCGAGGTAGCCGCCATCGTGAAGCGGGTGGCGAAGACCTTCGGGGCCGACCTCGTGGGGATCTGTGCCCACGACGAGCGGTGGGTCTACACGGAGCGGTACGCCAGGCATGCCGGCGAGGGCCGCCCGGTCGACCTGCCCGATGGCCTGACCAGCGTCATCGTCCTCGGCCAGGCCATGGACCACGACCTGGTCGACACCGTGCCGTCGGCCCTTTCCGGAGCTGCGACCGGGCTGGGCTACTCGAAGGACGTCCTCGTGCTGCTGGCCACCGCGCAGTGGCTTCGCAACCTCGGCTACAAGGCGGTACCCAGCCTCAACGACTCGGCGTTGGTCATACCCCAGGCCATCCAGGCCGGGCTGGGCGAGTACGGCAGGCACGGCCTGGTCATCACCCCCGAGTTCGGACCCCGGGTCCGATTCGGGAAGATCTTCACCGATGCCCCGGTGGCCCACGACACGCCCATCCGGTTCGGCGTGACCGAGTTCTGTGAGTCGTGCAGGCGATGTACGGATGCCTGCCCACCGAAGGCGATCGCCGACGGGCAGCCGGTCGCAGTGAAGCTGAACCGGTCATCCATCGGCGGCGTCCGGAAGTGGACCACCGACGGTGAGAAGTGCTTCTCCTACTGGGGCCAGATCGCCAGCGACTGCATGATCTGCATCCGGGTCTGCCCGTACAACAAGGACTTCACGAAGCGGCGCCACCGGATCGGCCGGCGCCTGGCGGCCACCCGCCTACGCCCGGTGATGCTCAGGTTGAACTCACGCCTGGGGTTCGGTCGGCGACTCAGGCCGGGTGACTGGTGGTCCGGAGCCACCCGCCGAAGGACCTGACCGGGCCTACAGCGGCCGACCCGACCAATCTGGCCGACCGGCCTTCCGGTGCCGTCAGGCCCTAGTGCCGGAGAAGCCCGAGGTTCCGAACGAGCCCATGTCGGCCTCGCC
>Ga0208335_1000300_pt1 | contig 19038 bp, 22 predicted proteins | sample DeeseametaMP0759_FD_184202 | JGI IMG/M metagenome (GOLD analysis project Ga0208335, IMG submission 184202) | Marine microbial communities from the Deep Atlantic Ocean - MP0759 (SPAdes) | ecosystem: Environmental > Aquatic > Marine > Oceanic | place: West of Cape Town, South Africa, South...
ATGCGAGTAGTAGATGGAGCTTTGGTGTAGGATTACAGGAAGAAAAGGGCAACTTTCTCGATATTGAACTACGTCTTTCTCTGCATGATTTTCTTGACCCAGGGATAGGATTTGATAGATTTTCAGAAATCGAAACAGGGAAACTTAGAGTTAGGTCATTTGAAGACAAAGTAATTATAGAAGACTTTACTATTCTTAATTTAACTTCAATATTTCCTTATGATAAAGTTTATGATATCTCATCATGGAGATTTCTCATGAATATCAAACAGGATCACTCACAGCAATGCTTTAATTGCCCTATATTTAATTTGCAAGCAGGTACAGGCATAGGTTTTCAACTAGGGGAAACTCTTTCTTACATTCTCGTTGATGCTGATTATCATTATGGAGATGTTTATGAAGGAAAGTTTCAGTTAGGTGGGCAAATAGGTATTGGTGGGCTTTATAGTCTTAGAAAAAAATGGAAGGTAAACCTTTCTTTGTACCATTTTCGATTTTATTTTGGAGAAAAAGATATGTATTGGGAAAAAAAAGGGGCTGTAAGATATAGTTTAAATCATAATCAAGATTTAAGATTGGAAGGAAAAACAATAAACTCTTATTCTGAGGTCAAATTAGGATGGCAGATTTTTTTCTAAGAAACTAAGCAAAATTTCAAAATTAATGCTTTGTAAGAATGATATAAAAACATTTCTTACAAAATTAAATAGGCTGGGAGGGTGTTGGTTTTGGAGGGAAAAAATAAAGGGCCAGGTAGTGGTAAATAATTTTGATGGCTTGATAATAGTTAATAATATTAAATATTTATAGATAATTTGGTGGAACTGATTTGGTTCACCCCATTGACTCTAAGTCCTATATTATCATTGCACAAAATATCTTTATGTATTATAACTCATGCTCCATTAGATCAAGTTCCGTAAAAATCACAATGATATTAAAAGTAGAAGAACAATACTAATAAATATATTAATATGGACTTATTATGATTAAAGGAAAATGTCATTGCCAAGCGGTAAAGTATGAAAGCAACAATGATTCGGAATCTGCAGTTTTCTGTCACTGCCAAACCTGTCGTAAAATCAATGGAACCGCGTTTGGTTCTAGTGCAGTTGTCCCGAAAGAAGGATTCGAAATCATTTCAGGAGAAACCTCATTGGTGGGATACGAATCCTCTTCAGGGAAAAAACGTTTTTTTTGTTCTAATTGTGGAACTCATGTCTATGCAACTTCTTCAAAGAAACCTGAAAATATCATACTTAGAATTGGTTGCATAGATGGAAATCACAATATCGTTCCAACACGTCACATCTGGACTAGTCAGAAGGCATCATGGTATGAAATTACAGAAAATATACCTATGTATGAGGAATGGTGAAATTCAACAATTGAGTCAAAGAATTATCTAGTAATTTAGTAATAATAATTGAGGAGGAATTCTAAAACGTACGACGGAAGAATTTCCCCATTGCAGTAAAATATTTCATTTTTAAAATAGAGAAAAACTGTACCATCATACCTGTACCATTAGTGTTTTTAATCATTCAAAAAAAGCTAATTATTTCATAGTTTTGCAGATATTTTGGTGTAGCGGGTTCGATTCCCCCCACCTCCACCAGCACTTCCTATATAGTGTTGAAATTGTTTAATAATTTCGACACTCTTGTCAACAAACCTCAAGTCTTCGTGTTTTTCAGACCATTTTAGAAACTGTCCTTGACTTGTGGTACACTTCATTGGTCAGTTATTGGGGATGATGAATGAGGTGTGATTTTCCATTCATCATCCCTTTGATTATTGTTTCATAATGAGATCTAGAAATTTCAATTACATTGGTGATGATTTAGTAAAGGAATGGGAATCATCATATCTAAAGAATAACCCTCAGATAAAGAGAGGTGGTTCAAGGAATTTAGAAGAAATATGGGAAAAAGAAGTTTTCCCAAAATCTAATGAGATGATTAATAAATTAGAAAATGATTGTAAATCACATATCCAAAAGTTTCAGATATTTTGGGATAAGGTTAAAGAAAAAGAAGATCTGTTAATTCTGAATGAACTGATTCCAAATCTGATTCCAAAAAAACTTTTAGGAAATGAATTTGACAAAATGTTTCATGAATCCTTACCTGATTATGTAGAAATTTATGAAACAAAGAAAAAGGAATATTTTAAAGAAGTAGATAATTGGAATACTGATAAAGTTGAAGAAAGGAAGGAAAGATTGTTTAGTGATGAAAAAATAAATCTATACAAATATTGTTCTTTTTGGATTTGGAATAAATTACTTAGTTTTTCATATGGACAATCAATTTCAGGAGACAACCCCATTAATGATTGATGATTATTTGTCCCTCCCTCACAGACGGTCTGGAAAATATTCTCTCATCTGTTCTATCCTATGTTACAATAGTCACAGTTTCGGACTGATTTTAGTCACTTTCTACAAGTAAGAGAGTTCGGTGTATTTGTGCGGAACCTAATAGAAAAAATTGATTTTAAAAAGTGTTATCAGTTTTTTGGGGATTCGGTGTGAGGTGAAAGTTCGGTTCTCATCACTTTCAAACCCCAAAATATAAAAGATTAACATGACAACAGAGAAGATTCCTGCACCGGGGGATGAAAAATACGGTAAAACCAAATTCAAAGAAGAAGAAAAATTGGATAGACATACTCTAAAAAACCAAGAGGTTGATAATAACAAATCTCCTTGTTCTTTCCCATTCTTGTATGAACAAACATATTTTCTTCCATTTTGAAGATTATATTATAAATATTTACATCTTTTCACAGAATGGTGGGATGATGGACAAGGACAATGCAACGGACAGAAATGTGTATTCGATTCCTCATCCATCATCCCTTTGATTATGATCCTTTAGTTTATCCAAGTTTGATTTTATATCGTGTAAAGATTTCATACTCCAACAGAGTAATCTATGTACATGTTGTTTTATTGAATGGCAAAAAAGACTTCGAATGTTAGAAGACTATATGGAAAGAGGTGCTGAAAATGCTACTAACAATAATAATTATTTCGAATTGAATACAAATGCTGAAATAGAAATTGATTATTTGCACAATGAAGATGGTGAGAATGTTATCCCTTTTTAAAAATTCAGTAAATTATTTTGTTAAATACTGAATCAAGTTTGGAGCTTAATTTGAAAAAGAATGGAAAAATTCATAGTGCAAAAAAACCGGTATGCACTATTGCGTTCATGGGATGAGTCAAAGCCCGTACCAATGTATATCTAGCCCAATAAATATTACAAAATAATCTTAGAAATTTTTATCTCTTACGGATACGCTTTTTACCCCACTTGAGAATCTTAATTAGACTCCGTATAATTCTAAAAATACATTGGTGGTACCAGTTAATAAATGAAACATAAAAAGAGTTACCAAAGGAAATGTTTATTTGATTTAATATATATTAATTCATTCTATAAATTACTTAGTAATTTAATCGATTATGCTGGAAAAAGAAATAAATATTGATACAGGTGAAGGTCAGATGAACACCTTCATTGTTCATCCTGATGAAGACGCTCCACATCCGGTGATTCTTTTTTTGATGGATGCTCCCGGAAAGAGAGAAGAACTCCACCAGATGGCAAGGAGAATTGCGGCCTGCGGATATTGGGTCATGCTGCCGAATCTTTATTATCGTCGTGTCGAAGAATTTGTTTCAGACGGAACAGATAAAAATCGGGAGATCATGTTTGAGCACAAAAACAGCCTTAGTAATGAGATGGTGGTAGAAGATTGCAAGCATCTTTTAGCAGAAGCGCTAAAACATGAAACTGCGTCAAAAGGTCCCGTGGGTTGTCTGGGCTACTGTATGAGCGGACAATTCGTTTTTGCGGCTGCAGCTGAACTCAATGAGCGAATTCGGGCCACCGCAAGCATTCATGGCGTTGAACTTTTCACCGACTCAGCACAATCACCTCATCTAAGTTCCCATAAAATAAAAGGAGAAATTTATTTCGGCTGTGCTGAAAACGATGTGTGGGTTCCAACGGAAATGATTGAATCCCTGGAAAAACATCTTGCTGAAACAGACATCAATTATCGGATAGAATGGTATCCTGGAACTGTGCATGGTTTCGTCTTTCCTGGTAGAAACGAGAAATATCACCAAGCTGCCGCAGAAAGACACTGGTATAGAATCTTGTCATTGTTTGAAAGAAATCTTAAGAAAATTGAAAAGTAGTTTGAGAATTTTGATCTAGCAAAAATTGTTAATCTGGATTAAGGCAAATCCATTTCCAGACCGGTAGAATTTGTATCACGCCTTCTTTTGTAGTAATTGTTTCTTCTTGATCTGCCGTCAGCAGTGTCGCCTCTCCAAGATTCAAGGCACTCATGGCTTCTTGAAGTGATCTTACTTCTCTCTCTTTCGTTTGAGAATCCTCAAGTGAAACGCAGACATTGATTAACTGGGATTTATTCTCAATTTTCACATAAAAATCTACCTCATACTTTCTCTTGAAATAATAAATTTCAGAGCTTTTCCTCCGCAGATGTAAAAATACAAGATTTTCGTAGAGTTTCCCCAAATCTCTTGAGGAAAAGGCATCAAACAATTGTTTGTAACTGTTGTCAATGATATAGCTTTTTTTGGGGTTGCGTTGTTGATCATGAACAGAACTACGGAAGATGGGAACATGAAATACCGCAAAAGCATCATGTAAATAATTGAAATATTCAATTAACGTATCTTTGGAAAGTTTGAATCCTTGTGACTTGAATTCATTGAATAATTTGTGAAAGCTGGTTAGTGTTGCGGGGTTCGTGAACAAATGACGAATCAGGTGCTTGAGCAATGCCCGATTGCTTATATTGTGCCGTTCAATCAAATCACGATAAATTATTAAATCAAGATAATCAGCAAGGATTCGCCTCTCAATATCTTTGCTCTGTCCAAAAGTTTCGGCAAAGCCACCATGAAACAAATAGTGTTGGAAATGATGGCGGATTCGATGTAAACTTTGTGAAGAATAAAGATTGATTTCTGTTTTGGTATGTCGAAGATATTCAGTGAATGAAAAAGGAAAGACCTCATAACTGATGGTTCTTCCACGCAGGGCGGTAGCCAGTTCAGAACTCAATAATTTTGAAGATGAACCGGTAATGAATAACTGAGCGTTTTCTGTGTCATGTATTCTCCGGACAAACTGCTCCCATCCTTCAATATTTTGAATTTCATCAAAAAACCACCAGGTTCTCTCTTTTTGTTCTTCAGGAAATAATTCGTAATAGGCATCTGTCAGCAGAGATAAGTCTGAAATATTCATGTTGAATAGGCGGTCGTCTTCAAAATTTAGATAGACTATTCTGTGCGTTGGATTAGATTTACGGAGTTGTCTAATGCTTTCCAGCAAAATCGAAGTTTTGCCGCTTCGTCTCACTCCAATCAGAGAAATTATTTTGTTTCCCGTCAACGGAATCTGAGTCTGAATGTCCCGTTCTGTCAGCTTCGGAATTTCTCGTTCATGAAAATCAACGATCAATTGTTTGAATATTTCCTTCATTATATCCTTTTTAATAATGCCGTAATGGTATTATCATGGCATTTAATATAGTGACATACAAGCAAATTATAGTAAAAAATATTTTTCAAAAACACTGTTTGAATGGCACTTAACAAGATCATTTAAAATGAATAAGAGAGACAGGATACTCGATGCAGTCATATAATCAACTAAAACCTGAAACGTCCCCCACAACTTTCCCTCGAATATTACTGCCCAATTTGAATATCTCAAAGAACGAGACAGGAAGAACGCACAGTGATTGCGGTGTCTTTTAAAAATCTTAAAGCAGCTACTTGACTGTGGTAAAACAAATTGCTACGATTGCCTTTCTATTTGACTTGGATATCTTGTTGAATGCTTGTTTCAACAAGGTTTCTGTTTTTTTAACACTTGGATAGGAGAAAGAAACATGAAACTCAAAATAACTTCGTTTGCAGTCTTTACTTCTTTGACCTTGCTACTTGCAGGAATTGTTCATGCGGCTCCAATGGGAGCGGTGAATGAACCGATAAAGTTGGCGATCAACGAATGGACAGGCCAGCACATTTCCACTCACGTCGTCGGACAAATTCTGGAGCGAGCCGGATACAAAGTGGAGTACGTCACAGCGGGATACTACCCGCAGATGACAGCAATACGGGACAATACCGTGTCCGCCACACTTGAAATTTGGAGTTCCAACATTGGTGAACACTACGCCAAAGCAGTGGATTCCGGACAAGTTGAAGAACTTGGTGACCTCGGCTTAATTCCAGTGGAAACGTGGATGTACAATGATGCGGCTGCGGCTGCATGTCCCGGTCTGCCTGACTGGAAGGCGCTCAACGGCTGCGTAGATGCGTTTGCGAAAGCGGATACCTTTCCCAAGGGACGCTTGCTAGATTATCCCGCAGATTGGGGGACGAGTAATGTGGATCGCATCAAGGGGCTGAAAATGGATTTTGTGTCAGTTCCTGCAGGTAGTGAAGGTGCATTGGTTGCAGAGATCAAAGGAGCAGAAGCCCGTAAGGAACCGTTGCTGGTAATGTTCTGGGCCCCACACTGGGCTCATGCGGTTGCAAATTTGACCAATGTAGCATTGCCTCCTTATCAGGCCGGATGCCACGATGACGCCTCCGTTGGGGTAAACCCGAACGCAACCTGGGACTGTGACTGGGAACGAGGATACATCAAGAAAATGGCATGGATTGGACTGAAGGACAAATGGCCCGCCGCGCACGCAATTCTTTCTGCGTACAAACTGCGCAACGAGGATCAGATCCCGATGATGAACGCCATTGATCAGGAAGGCCGGAAGATTAAAGACGTTGTCCGGGAGTGGGTCAATGCGAACGAGGCGATCTGGAAACCCTGGGTGAACGCCGCAAAGAACTGAGCGGATAAACAGTTTTTCCGGTTGACAATATGCAGGGAAGCGGTTTGCCGTTTTCCTGCCTTTTTTGTTTGTGTTGCTGAAGCACTTGAACTTCCGCTCGTCCCGTAATTTGGAGATCCGAAATGAATACGAAGCTTTCAAGGGAGAGTCTCCTTGCGGTTTCCCATGGTAGGGATTCGAACCCTGCCCGCTCCTTGTCATTGGCCTCGGAGGCATACACCGATCCGGAATGGCTGAAAGTCGAACGTGAGCAAATCTTCATAAAATCGTGGCAATATTTGTGTCACGAAGAGAAACTAAGGGAGCCCGGAAGCTACGTGACCTCTTGCGTGCAGGGACAAAGTATCGTCGCGACAAGAGACCGAAAAGGAATCCTGCGTGCCTTTTACAATGTGTGCAAACACAGGGGACATGAACTGCTTACAGGCGAGGGGAAACTCCGGAAAATCGTTTGCCCATACCATGCCTGGACTTACGATTTGGACGGTTCTTTCCGGGAAGCCCGCCAGTCCGAATTCATAGAGAATTTTAATCCACAGAATTTTTCTCTCACTCCCATCAAACTTGAGGTGTTTTGCCATCTCGTTTTCGTCAATCTTGATCCCAATGCCAGACCTTTACTTGAACAAAGCGGTGGTCTGCACGATGAAATTATGGGTTACGCTCCTGATTTGAGCAAACTCACCTTTGGTCACCGTCTCACCTACACAATAAAAGCCAACTGGAAATCGGTGGCAGACAATTTTTTAGAATGCTACCACTGTCCGATTGCCCACAAGGATTTTTGTACCTTAGTTGAAATGGACACCTACAAGGTCAAAACTCACGGCATATACTCCAGCCACATGGCCAAAGCTGGACGCAGCGGCAACAAAGCGTATGGCGTGGGAGGCGCCACCGTGACCGATCACGCGGTCTGGTTTCTCTGGCCTAACATTACGCTGATGCGCTATCCGGGGCGCGGGAATTTCATGGTATGGAGATTTATTCCTGTCAGCCCAGGAGAAACCTATGAGGAATTTGACTTCTTCTTTGAAACTGCACCACCAACTGAGGGGGAGATGGAAGCCATTGATTTCATTGACAGCGTACTGCAACCGGAAGACATTGGGCTGGTAGAAAGCGTACAACGTGGAATGCAAACACCGGCTTTTAATCAAGGTCGCTACATGATCGACCCGGAAGGATCGGGACGCAGCGAACATGCTGTGCATCATTTCCACGGCTTGCTGCTGGAAGCGTACAAGCGGGCGTGTTAGTCCTTCAAAAGAATAAACAGTTGCTAATCCTAAAACTAGACCACTTACAATGACCGTTCAAAATGAAAGAAAAGCTGTAGATAATCATTTGGAAAAAGTCTATGGAGCTACAAATACCGCAACATTGAATGCTGCATATTCAGGATGGGCGGATGATTACGATACGGATGTCAGCAGCATGGGGTATCGCTTTCCTATTTTAGGAGCGGCAATTCTGGCGCGTCACCTGCTTAAAAATGACGCAAGCATTCTTGATGCCGGAGCAGGAACCGGATTGGTTGGAGGTTGGCTCCACGATTTGGGATACACAAAAATCACAGCTCTCGATTTGTCTCCGGAAATGTTGGAAAAGGCACGGTTAAGGAACGTTTATACGCAGTTGGAAACAGGTGATCTGCTGAAGCGACTGCCCTTTGCTGATGACACTTTCGAGGCGGTGATTGCTGTGGGAGTATTTACACAAGGACACGTGCCCTCTCAAGGCTTGGACGAGATTTTACGGGTGGCCGGATCAGGGGCGATTATGGTGGTTCCACTGATGGAAAACTCCTGGGAGCAATTGGGATTTAAGGAAAAAGCGATTGCATGGGAAAAAGCGGGAAAATGGAAACGGATCGAGCAAACTCCGTGGTGTTCACCAATGCCAAATTCTGCCGATCATAAAAATGACCTGGGAGCAGTCTTCGCCTGGCGTACATGTTGATTCAGAGTTTATTCAAAAAATTTCAAATAGAAAATTATGTCAACCGAAAGCCAGCAAGAAAAACAAAGTTTATCCGGAAGGATTGCGGTTGTAACCGGAGGGTGCGGAGGAATTGGAACTGCCGTTTGCGCTCGGCTGGCTCGTGAGGGTGCTCAGGTTTATGCTGCCGATCTCCGTGGGGGCGACACAATCAAGGCCGATGAGGTCATTTTCCATGAGCACGATGTTAGCAGCGAAGAAAGTGCGAAATTCCTGATGGCGGAGGTGGAACGGCAGCACGGAAGACTCGACATTTTGGTCAATGCAGCGGGCATAGAGATTGAGCAGACTATTGAGGAAACTTCTCTTGAAGACTGGAATCGGATTTTTGCAGTTAACGTGACCGGAACCTTCCTTACCTCAAAACACGCCCTGCCCTTAATGCGCAAGGCCGGAAGCGGTTCGATCATCAATTTTGGTTCCTACGATGGATTCATTGCCGATCCTGCACTGGCCGCTTATTGCGCTACAAAGGGTGCAGTTCACGCACTCACCAAAGCGATGGCGTGTGACCATGGACCGGAAAACATCCGCGTCAATGCGATTTGTCCCGGCTTCATTGACACACCCATGCTAAACAGTTTTTTTGGTTCGTCGGGTGACATCGAAAGTTTAAAGAACGAGGTGCGGCGGGTTCATCCGCTCAAGCGTTACGGCACTCCGGAAGACGTTGCGGGGCTGGTGAACTGGCTGGCAGGTGATGAGGCACGCTACGCCTCCGGACAGTTGTGGATTTTGGACGGTGGATTGACGGCCCAGGTTCAGCAAATGCGTTTGTAGAAACGGAAGGAGAATTTTATGGCGCGGTTGGAAAACAAAATCGCGGTGGTCACAGGAGGCAGCCGAGGAATCGGGAGAGCCATTGTGAAAGCACTCGTGGAAGAAGGGGCAAAAGTTCTCACCTGTGGACGCGGAAATGATCCGGCGGATTTCCCTTCCGGAGTCGTTTGGCAAACCGCCGATGTCAGCATTCCGGAAGCTGTTGAAGAGCTGTCCAGAACCGTAACAGAGCGGTTTGGGCGCGTGGATATTTTAGTAAATAACGCGGGCATCCAAATAGAAAAAACAGTGCCGGACAGTAGCGTTGAGGATTGGGAAAATTTAATGGGGATCAATGCTAAAGGTGTGTTCCTGATGTGCCGTGAGTTTATTCCAATGTTGGCCGAAGGTGGCGGCGGCTCGATCATCAACATCGGCTCCATCAGTGGAAACCACGCCGATCCCGCCATGGCGCTTTACAATGCCTCCAAAGCATTTGTGCATGGACTGACCCGTTCCATGGCGGTGGATCACGGTCATCAGGGAATTCGCTGCAACGCCATTTGTCCGGGCTGGATCATGACCGAAATGGCTGATGCGGCATTTGAAATGGCCAAAAATCCGCAAGCGGCTAAAGCCGATGCACTTGCCAGACATCCTTCCGGACGCTTTGGGAGACCTGAGGACATTGCCAATGCCGTTGTTTGGCTGGCCTCCAATGATTCGGATTTTATGACAGGACAGACGCTCACAATTGATGGAGGCTTGGTTTCGGCTTCGCCCCTGCAACCAACTTTATTTTAGCTGCTTACTTAAAAAGTATTTCTTTTGTCATCCCGGACTTGATCCGGGATCCAGATACCGGATCAGAGCCTGCACTCGACTAGATTGGAGGTATAAGACAAACAGAAACAACACCCCTGGATTCCTGGTCTTCGCTGCGCTTCGCCCGGAATGACAATAAGATGACAACCTGACGAAACATTACGCATAGTTTATATTCACACAAAAGAGAGAATCTATGTCACAGCCCATAAAATTAGGATGTCACGGAATCTGGAAGGTTTACGGAGACACTCCGGAAGTTTTCTTTGATCGGGAAGAATCTCCGCAGTCACGTCGGGATCGAATTGTCCGTGGGGGCCATATCCCGGCGGCCTGTGACGTGAGCTTCGAGGTTGAGAAAGGAGAAATTTTCGTCATCATGGGACTCTCCGGTTCAGGCAAATCAACAGTGGTTCGGTGTTTGTCGCGCTTGATAGAACCGAGTGCGGGGCAGGTGTTGCTGGATGGAGAAAATTTGCTGGAAAAATCCAAAGCAGAATTAATTGAGATTCGACGCCACCGACTTGGAATGGTCTTCCAGCATTTCGGCTTGCTGCCCCATCAGACGGTACTCGAAAATGTCGCATTTCCACTTCGGGTTCAGGGATTGAATCTCAGTGACCGCGAAGCACGCGCCCGTAAAATGATCGAACTTGTGGGGCTGGAGGGACGTGAAGCTAATTATCCCCGTGAACTGTCCGGAGGGCAACAGCAAAGAGTCGGAATCGCAAGATCCCTGGCAGTCGATCCTGAAATCTGGCTCCTGGATGAACCCTTCAGCGCCTTGGATCCCCTGATTCGGCGTCAAATGCAGGACGAATTTCTGCGTCTGCAAAAATTGCTTCATAAAACGATCATCTTCATTACACACGATTTTCTGGAGGCATTAAAACTTGCGGATCGAATTGCGATCATGAAAGACGGTTGGGTCGTGCAAATTGGCGCTCCGGCAGAACTGGTCAGTCATCCCGCGAATGATTACGTTGCAGAATTTACCCGTGATGTACCGCGCTTGAAAATTATTACCGCAGGTGAGGTGCTGAAAACCTGTGAATCTAAAAGCGAGCCTAAAGAATTCCGAAGCAACACTACCATTCCGTCAAATTCAACACTGGAGAATCTCCTTCCGGATTTGGCCGGTTCCGCGCAGGGACTGACAGTGGTTGGTGCTGATGATCAGGTTTTGGGCAAGATCACCATGCACGATGTCATTAACACTCTCGCAAACAGCATGGAAAAATGAAACACGGATTTTCCAGACAAATCCCACCTGCCTTGCTCGTCTGGATTCTTGCTGGCCTGGTGTCCGGTGTTTCCATTTTCTACAGAACTGAACTTCCGTGGTTGGTCAACTATCCGGAAGCCTGGGTGCTTCCTGTGATTGAATGGGCTAACACGGGGATGGACTGGTTCGTTGAAAATTTCCGCTGGTTTTTCCGCTCCATCAGCTGGCTGCTTTCCTGGGCGATGTCTGGTGCGTTGGCTGTACTCGTTTGGCTGCCCTGGGCGGCGGCTATTGTTTTATTCATGGGTGTTGCCCTGATTGCAGGTGGGTGGAGTCTTGCCGTCTTTACTGTGGCCGCGCTAATGTACATGGTGGTCATAGGCTATTGGGAAGAAAGCATGAGAACTCTGGCGCTGGTCTCGGTTTCCGTTCCTTTATCTGTGATAGTCGGATTTGGTATGGGAGTCGCGGCGTTGCGTTCCCCCCGAACAAATCGAGTAGTGCAACCGGCTCTTGATCTCATGCAAACGGTACCGACTTTTGCTTATCTTGTTCCGATTCTGCTGTTGTTCGGCTTTGGACCTGTGGTAGGTTTGATTGCCAGTTCAATTTACGCCTGCCCTCCGATGGTTCGGAACACCATGTTGGCACTGAGCAGGGTTCCGGAGGAAGTGGTGGAATCCGGTAAAATGTCTGGTGCGACGGAACGTCAACTGTTTTGGTGGGTGCGTTTCCCAACGGCCTTGCCGACGATCATGATTGGAGTCAACCAAGCGACAATGGCCGCACTGAGCATGGTCATCATAGCGGCTATTATCGGCAGCTCTGCCGATATTGGCTGGGAGGTCTTGAGCACTATGCGGCGCGCCAATTTTGGTGAAAGTCTGCTCGCCGGTATCGTCATCGCTTTGATCGCCATGGTACTTGACCGCATCACCCGCGCCTTTGCCACGCGTGACTCCCGTAAAAGAAAATACTTGTCCGGAGTTTCCAATCTTCAAACGCTTGTTGGAACCCTGTTTGTAACAGCATTCTTTATTATAGCGGCTCAACTCTATCCGGAACTAAACGACTATCCGGATGACTGGGTCTTTTATCCGGCGGGTTATTTGAATGATATAGTGGCGTTTGTCACCGTCGAATTCAGCGGTATTCTTGAAGCTATCAAAAATGGATTTTTATTCTTTTTATTACTTCCTTTACGAATTGGACTTGAAAACACGATTCGACCCTTCACCTGGGGATTTACCCTGACTCCGGTGATAAGCGGAGGTTACGCGGTAATGACCATGTTACTGGCCGCATTTCTGGGCGTTCGCTACAGTTGGCGTGTTTCCGTCGGAATTTTGCTGGTCTGTAGCATTCTGTTTTTCGGTTTTGAGCATAGTCCCTGGCCCATGATTATCATTTTGATTGTCGTGCTTGCGTGGCAGGTCGGTGGTTTATGGATCGGAATTCTGACACTTTCAGGTCTTGGATTCATGCTGGTCACCGGGGTTTGGGTTCCTGCGATGCGCTCGCTGTATCTCTGTCTTGCCGCCGTACTGTGTTCTTTTCTGATCGGCTGTCTGCTTGGAATTTTGGCTTCCCAGAATAATCGTCTCTCCGGAATCCTGCGTCCGATCATAGATACGCTCCAGACCATGCCGTTATTCGTCTTACTGATTCCGGTACTGATGTTTTTTCAAGTTGGCGAGTTCACGGCGTTTCTTGCGATAATCGCCTATGCGATTGTTCCCGCCATCCGCTACACTGAACATGGACTCCGGCATGTGGATCCGGAAGTGGTGGAAGCCGCACGGTCAATGGGTTGCACGGAGCGGCAATTACTCTGGGAGGTGCGCTTGCCACTGGCGATTCCGGAAATCATGCTCGGACTGAACCAAACTATCATGTTCGCCCTGGCGATGCTTGTTATCGCGGCACTGGTTGGTACAAGGGGATTGGGGCAATCCATTTACATTGCCCTTAGCAAAGCGGATTTCGGTTTAGGACTCGTTGCTGGACTTAGCATGGCGCTAATCGCCATCATTGCCGATCGCGTGCTGCATGCATACAGTCGACGACAAAGGCAGGCGCTGGGCTTACAATGATTGATGCTTATTTCACAAATATTGAGAATTATGATTTCCCTTCTGTCCAATCAAGAGTCTTCGTGAATGATTATGTTAAAGTGCTTTAATCCCTGGGAATGCGGGATCAGAAATCAATTGGTTCACGTATCTTGCTTTTAATTGTCTTTCTGATTAAACATAAATGGAGAGTTTTTTATGATTCTGCTAAACTTTATGTTGAAATGACTAAACACAAAAATAAACCTTTTTTAACTGTTACAAATGAGTTACGTTGTTCATGTGACGGCAGTCGTTGAAGGAGATCTTGAACAAATTGAGATTTTGATCAATGATTACCGTTACAAATGTCTGGAAAACCAGAGTGGAATGGAACAATTTTTTGTCTGCCGAAATATGGAACAGAAGAATGTTTTTCTCTACACTCAGGTATTCAAGGACCAGCAGTCCCATAAAATACATCTCGAAGGAAATGATCCCAAATGGTTCTTTGAGCAGATGGCAGAATATAATTTCAACTTCCAGGGACAATGGGTTGCGGGAATTGAAATCGAATCCTCTGAAGGAAAAATTCTGAATTGAATGTTAAGGAAGGGAGTAAGAAAAAAGGGGAAAATTGACCTCATTTCATAGGAAGAAAAAGCGCTCCCTTCCACTAACATTAAGTATAACTCGAAATACCGTTGAGAATCTTATTCTATCTTGCACTGTTTATTTTATTAGTTTTGCTAATTTGGTCGGTGCCAAAACTGTTGAAAGATAGACAGAAAGTTCAAAAATTATTGCAGTTGTTACAATTCCTTTCCCGCTATATTTCTCCCTACATTTTGATCCGACTGTTTCTTAAGCTACTTAAGAAACTAAAATGATATTAACTACCGTGTAGATGCGGTAACGAACCACACCGAATTTGACTCGACCTCCTGACAAATTTTTGGTTCATCGAGGACGCTGTGGCTAAGAAGTTGCTTGAGGACAAATTGTGGTTAGAATAATTCAGTTCTTGTACTTTGGGAAAAGAAAAAGGAGAAGGAATCATGAGTAACCTAAGAGTGACGATCAAGGACGACAGTGGAAAAGAATGTACCATAGAAAACGTCCAAACCTTCCGGAAACACCTTCAACTATTCCACAAAAAAGGAATTTCCATCCATGACGAGAACGGACACTATTTCACGGTGGACGACTCCTTCCGTCAGAAGATAGATGCAATGGTGAGGGAACTATCTGGATAATTGACTTTAAAGAAAGAATGTAATAACAAAGTTACGACCCAAAGGAGGTCTGAAATGGAACAAATCGTTTGGGGTGATTTGTTAATCATTATTATAACGATTATTGCGTTGGTTTGGTTTGTGTGGTCTGTATCTCTGAGGAAGAAAAACAAAAGGGATGATGAATGAGAAATCACAATTCAGTCACCATCCCCAATAACGAACCATATTAAGAAAGGATGTAGATATTTATGAGAATGGTGAAATCACCATTCTCAAAACATTTACCTTACTTAAAAATGGAAATCCCCGGTTAGTGGTGATTCCTCACCAAACTAAAAAGGTGAAGAATCACCGTCATTATCTGACTAGACATTCACACCTCCTTTCGTTAGTTGTTTGAAGTTTGGGACAACTTAATTTGTAACATCCCCATTACATATTTTCACTCCGTCTCCCAAAACTTCCAAGTAAAATCTCCATTTCTTTTAATATACACCAAATGATGATATATTTAGAGTTGTACTAAACCAACCGGTAGAATTTTTCTTTTAGAATTGAGGAAAAGATGAAAAAGATTTTATACTTTTTTTTAATTTCATGTTTTAGTTTCACTATCTCCTCCTGTGCAAAAAAAGATGGTTCATCTGATACTTCAACATCGTTTTGGTCTAAACAAATTAGGACTTCTTCGAATGACTATGGGACTGGAGTAACGGTGGAATTTTCTGACAACATCCATGTGTCAGGACAAAGCAATGGAGGACTTGACGGGAACATCAACTCGTTGAATGATGGGATCTTTCTAGTGAAGTACAATTCCTCTGGAACCAAACTGTGGACAAAACAGTTGGGAATATTCGATAATGAATCTGGAATTTCAATGACAGTTGACTCTTCTGACAACATCTACGTGACAGGATATACTACAGAAGGATACGATGGGAACACCAACTCAGGAAATTATGACATCTTTCTAGTGAAGTACAATTCCTCTGGAAACAAACTGTGGACAAAACAGTTGGGAAACTCTGATACTGACATTGGAATGGGAGTGATAGTTGACTCTTCTGACAACATTTATGTGACGGGAATAGCAAGTGGAGGTCTTGACCGGAACACCAGTTCAGGTGGTGAAGATATTGTCCTCATGAAGTACAATTCCTCTGGAATTAAACAGTGGAGAAAACAATTGGGATCATCATCATCTGATTTTGCGTGGGATGTGACAGTGGATTCTTCTGACAACATCTACGTGACCGGATTTATCAATGGAAGTCTTGACGGGCAATTCAACCAGGAAAGTAATTATGACATCTTTCTTGTAAAGTACAATTCAGACGGTGTTAAACAATAAACACTTCAAATACTAATACTCTTCGCAAGGTCAGTCACAATTTCCCCTGTGATTGACCCCCACTAATTCTTCAAAGTAAGACACCCTCCACAGCCTGCCATCCCCATTCTTGAAAAATCCGCCAAATGATGATATTCCCTGGGTTCTCCTAAACACTTTTAATCTGTGGTCTGGGTACAATTACTGATATACTGGATTTGGTCGGAATGTTTCATGTGACGGATAATTTTTCTGTTTACAAAGATATGAATATTTGACTACTCAAACTTTCTTTTTATCATTTGTTATTGAGGAAAAGATGAAAAAGCTTTTATTCATTTTCCTGATTTTAAGTTTTTGTGTTGCCGTCATCTCCTGTGATACTAAAAGTAGTACATCAGGTCGTATTAGTACTGACAATACAACCACCACTATTCGTGTCTGGATTCCTGAGGACGGCGATTGGTTTTAGGTGGTTGTGAGGAGGAATGGTTGATGCGCTCTGCTTACCCACCCTACGGTTATGTTTAATTTTGTTTTTTGCAGTTCGTTGAAGGCAACCAATTCTTTACGCAAACAGGGCCAAAGTATTTTCTATCAAAACAGGATTTTTTAGATGAACAATGCAAATTCCTCTGTAATTCTCATCATTCCTTCAGCGAGTTACAGGACGAATCCGTTCATGGATGCAGTTTCAAAGCTGGAGCTAAAGGTTCTGGTTCTGACCGACAAGTCTCAAGTATTTAATGAATATTATCCGGAAAATGTCATCACAATGAAATTTGAGCATTGGCGGGAGTATGTTGAAAATATTCGTGAATGGTCAGTTAAACATGATTTGAAAGCTGTAATAGGTGTTGATGAAGAATCCATTGTTTTAGCGGCAAATCTCAGTGAATTTCTCGGCATCGGACACAACTCATTAGAGTCTGTAGAGTTGACTAAGAACAAATATCTAATGCGGAAAGCATTAAAAGATTCCGGACTTAAATCACCATGGTTCAAACGTTTTTCCGTTCATGAAACAGCAAAAGATATTTTTGCTGAAATAAACCTCCCCTGTGTCCTCAAACCAACTTTTCTTTCCGCCAGCCAAGGTGTTGTTCGTGTCAATAGTATTGAAGAATTTTGCAGAGTTTTTGAAATGTTATCAGAGTTTCTTTCACAAGCGGAAATTAAAAAACAAGGCGGAGAACAGGCAAATTGGATTCTGGTAGAAGAATATATTTCCGGAAAAGAAGTCTCCATTGAGGGTATTGTCAATGAGGGAAAATTAAAAGAGTTAGCAATTTTTGACAAACCGGAAACTCTTGAAGGTCCTACTTTTCCGGAAACAATTTTCATTACTCCCACAATTTTGCCTGAGCAACTTCAATCATCCCTGTTGGAAACCGCACAAACTGCTCTGGAGACGCTTGGAATTATCAAGGGTCCGGTTCATGTAGAACTTAGAATCAACGTAAATGGAAACTACATTCTGGAATGCGCAGCCAGGAGCATCGGAGGTTTGTGTTCAAAAGTGCTGGAATTCAAAGGGGGTATGAGCTTGGAGGAATTAATACTGCGCTCCGCGTTAGGCAGAAATATAGCTAAAACCAAGCTAATCGGCATGGCAAAAGGGGTGATGATGATGCCGACAGAACAAAGCGGTATTTTAAGAGAAATCCGTGGTGCAGAAGCGGCACTTGCTGTGAGCGGTATAACTGAGATGGAAATTACGATCAAACCCGGTGAGATGCTGGAACTACTACCAAAAGGAGGGCGCTATCTTGGCTTTTTGTTTGCGGAAGGAAAGGATCAAAAATCGGTGATAAAAAATCTTAAAACAGCCTGGTCAAAAATTGAGATTATCACAGAGAATATTTGATTAGTTAGCAGAAGGTTTTTTTGATCTGTGTTTATTTTAAGGAGCAGTTAATATTATGAAAACTTTTCTTTTCGGCCAGCCAAACTATAGTTCCTCAGAAAGTGCCAAAAGCGCTTCATGACCATTTTGAAAGACCGGCCAACCGTCTCCGGGAATAACAGCCTGTATGCTTTTTATTGAAGCCATCCGTTTTATCGACTCAACCGCAAATTCACGATTTTTCAACTTCGCATCCGGGAGCATGCAAAGACGGCCCCCCTCATGAGCTCGGATAAGGTCTCCTGTAACAAGAGTTTTTTCATCAATCAGTAAAGCCAATTCTCCTGTTGTTTTAGAACCGTTGAGGCTAAAAACCTCTATGCCTTTTATTGGCTGTTCTTCTTCACCCAACCAGCCATCACAGGCAAAAGGGAAATGTTCTTTTTCTGCCGATGGACCCCAACATTTTGCACCTGTAAACGACAAAATTTTCGCAGTATCTCGAACATGATCTGAATTTGTTATGATCAAATGTGCCGCACCGCCCAGATTTTCCAGGTGCTTTTTATCATGCTCAATCAACGGCAAAGGGTCTATTAGTACGTTTCCCAGAGGGCTAACCCATAATGTTCCATTGAAATCGATATTACGTTCTTCGTTGAAGACAGACCAACTAAAGAAGTCAGAACGGTGAAGTTTTTTCAAAGCTTTTTCAAAGTTTTTAAACTGATTATTAGCTAATGGAGGCTTTAGCAGAATTTGACGAAAAACTAAATTTTAAATTTAGAAGTGCTACAGTCTTATTTCTCAGAAGGCTGGTAGTACGGATTTTCACCGCCTGC
>Ga0208335_1000313_pt1 | contig 18586 bp, 17 predicted proteins | sample DeeseametaMP0759_FD_184202 | JGI IMG/M metagenome (GOLD analysis project Ga0208335, IMG submission 184202) | Marine microbial communities from the Deep Atlantic Ocean - MP0759 (SPAdes) | ecosystem: Environmental > Aquatic > Marine > Oceanic | place: West of Cape Town, South Africa, South...
TTTATTTTAGTCTCATTTTACTAATTTAACACTTCTGCGAAGTCCCGGCAGAAAAACCCAGAGAATTCCTGCCAGCATTATTGTTCCACCAAATGCTTCATAACCATTGATTAGAGTACCGAAAACCAAAAGCTCAAATATCAGCGTAGCAACCGGTGAAAAAGAACCAATAATAACTGTCTTGGAAATAGTGAGGTAACGCAAAGCATAAGTATAGGAAACCCGCCCTACAAACGGTCCGCAAAAAGCTGCCAGTGCCAGCCATTGCCACTCAGTAAATTCTAAAACCGCAACTCTGCTTCTTACTTCCTCCAGGCTCCAAAGGATAACAAGTGCAAGAGCTAATCGTGAAACATTTAAAACCTGTGGATTTATTTCATGAATAATACTTTTTGCCAGAACCTGCATTACTGCAAAACTAGAAGCTGCCGTAATTGCCCAGATGATTGCAGACCACTCATTAAGTTCAAAACTCAAAGTATTCAGTTTCATCACGATTATGCCTGCAATAATAACCACTACTGCAAGCCAAACTCGAGCAGTTATAATCTCTTTCAAAAATAACCAACTCAGTAGCATCGCAATAATAATCTCACTGCGCGACAGTAAAACCAGCATAGTCGGGGAAGCCCGATTCAAGGCCTGGCAAATTGCATAATTGCCGAGTAGTCCTGCCAGGGAGATCAGCAAAGTAATTCTCCCAATTTTCCAGGAATATTTAGTTTGATGACGTGCAAGCCAGGCTCCCGGTAGGGAAAACAAAAGAGCCCACAGGAAAACACCCCAGATGACAGTTAGGGGTGCAACTGTTTCCAGGCTCAAACGGTATGGAATTGCATAGAGTCCTCCTCCAAGTGTTGCGAGCAACGCAAAGCTAAGCCCCTTGAATTGATCACTCACTGACTACTTTCTTAAATTCAATAATGGACACTATGAAATAATATTCAGGTTTTTAGACAAATCATGCAAAAACATAACAGCATGAATCAGGTGCTAAAGCAACGAGGTAAAAGTTTTTTCTTCAAACATCAGTAACTCAAAATCTCAGTGCCTTAGTTTAATGTCCAATAAAGTCACAGAGCCAGTACAGTTTGCTCAAAAACAATTTTCTGCTAAATATTGATTTTTATTGATTGTTCATTTTCTATTTTAGGGCTTAAATAAGTCAAGTAAATTTACATCGTTATGAAAGCATGGTATTATAAGATTTTCTTTTTCGCCCCTCAAACTGTCTGATTATTCTGCACGATGCAACTTGTCGGCATTGGTTTTGCCAGATCATACTGGATTTCATTAATTAAGCGGCTCCAAAATCAGGTTTCTCATCAATTGAATACCGAATTAGTTGGAGAATCCAATTCAGTTTTAAAACCTGGAATCTTGTCAAAAGAATCTGCGGATATTACTGAAAGGACTGTAAAGCTGAAACCTGACTGGGTTTTGTTTTTAGCAAGTGCGTTTGAAACTCCGGAACTGTGTCTAAATTTGCTGCAGGAGGTTCAAAATAATTCCAGGAAAAATTTACGCTTTGTATTGTCAATTGACGAGATCAATCCTGGTTTAACGATTTTATTAAAACTCCAGCCAGTCTTTGAGTTGGTCAACAAAATGCGGTTTAAGATTTCTGATCCGGATTTGCTGCTGACACATCACATCCGGAGTTTTCCCAGAATTCGTCTGGGGAACGACTTTCGGACTTTGGAATACACAGATAACTCCGGAACACTTGTACGACAATCTCCAAGTGAAGTTCCGCTCAACACTCTCATTCCATTTAAAAACATTCAGAAAATTGAAACGCGAAAAGCTGGAACTGCACCAGAAAAGTGGCTCAATAATTTTTTACTTGAGCGGGACAGTGTAGCTCATCCGGACCAGGTTGTGGGAATTCTGCGTGAGACAAAAGGCTGCTACCTTTTTCCAGGCATTCCATTTAATTCCATCCTGAGTCTGAAAATTGACAAAACTAAGATCGAACACGTAATTCGGCTTGATGAGTGCAGCATTAAAAATCCGCCCTTTAAACGTTTCATTGAAAACATGGAACAGGAACATCGTTTATGGTTAAGTGCTGACAAAGAGAGAGCCAAACGTGCATCGGTTCACATTCATTGCTCAGGCAAGTATCCTATTATCAACACCTTGATGCAAAAGTTATTAAAGGAAATCGGATATAATAATTTTAAGTTAATTTCAGAAATTAAAAACGAAGAACTGAAACAGAAAAATCCCGATATTTATTTGAAATTAAACAATTTTCCAGCTAACAAAATCCGGCAGAAACACATAGACTGGAGTAAAGATTTGAATCAAATACTTGAACCGCTTAATCATTTTATTTTTTTAAGTGATCTAAAAATGGAAAATATTTCTGCTGCTTTACCAATCCATAAAATTGAATTCGAAGAGTTTAGGGATAATTTATTGAAAGAGATAAAATATGCAGAAACGAAAAATCAACAAGCCCAAAGTGATCAGATGCTCCATACTCAGGAGCGGAATATCTTGAAAAAAATAACACCTTTTTCCAGAAAGCTGCTGGAAGTCCTGTCTGCCAGCAGGACGTGGGAAAGTGCTGTTGAGATTGCATCAAAAATTAAACAGCCAAGAGCGATCTTGTTTTGTGAAAATGAAAATGTTGCTGCTGAATTGAATCTCAGCTTAACTGAAGTTCCTAGAAAACTCTGGATCAACCCTTTCAAGTTTCAGCAAGCAGAAGATTTGACTCAGCTCAATTCAAAAATGACTCATTCCTATCTAAAACCGGGAACCATTATTATTTCAGCATCCGCACGAACTCACCTGGAAAAACTGTGTCGGAAAGCTCTTCTGGAAAGTAAACAAGCAGAAACAGTTTTGCATGAACAAAAACTGCACATTAAGAAAATTAAAGCCAATTTAGAGTTGCTCCAAAACAAAAAAAATAAATCGGCTTTTCGCTGGCTCCATGTTTCACTTAAACAACTTCTATATCGAGATCGTCACTTGTTTCAAATCCCTCAAGGTAAAACAGAATGAACAGTTCACACTCTATTCAGGAGATAATTTTGCTCCTGAACGAATTTTGGAATAAGCAGGGTTGTATCCTGATGAATCCATATGATGTAGAAACCGGAGCTGGAACAATGAATCCGATGACCACTCTCCGTACTATTGGTCCGGAAGAATGGAATGTGGCATACGTCGAACCTTCGCGACGGCCCGCAGATGGACGTTATGGTGAAAATCCAAACCGTCTTTATCAGCATCATCAATATCAGGTAATTTTGAAACCATCACCTGATAATGTGGAAGAATTATATCTGGCCTCCCTGGAAGCATTGGGGATCAATCCGCTGGATCACGATATTCGTTTTGTTGAAGACAACTGGGAAGCACCAACACTGGGAGCCTGGGGACTGGGTTGGGAAATTTGGCTGGACGGCATGGAAGTTACACAATTTACATATTTTCAGCAGGTAGGCGGAATTGAGTGCCAGCCGGTTTCTGCAGAATTGACTTATGGAATCGAAAGAATCGCTTCTTATCTGCAGGATGTTGAAGACGTTTTTGACCTCGAATATACGAAAGGAGTCAGTTACGCTTCAATTTTCCGGCAACCGGAATTCGAACATTCAAAATATACTTTTGAAGTTGCTGACACAGAACTGATGATACGCTGGTTCAACGATTATGAACAGGAAGCAGGGCGTGCACTGGCTGAAGATCTTGTTTTTCCTGCTTATGATTATGTTCTAAAATGCTCGCACACTTTTAACCAGCTGGATGCTGCCGGAGCAATCAGCGTTTCAGCACGTGCTTCATACATAGGACGTGTACGAACACTAGCCCAAAAAATCGCCAAACTTTTTCTGTCAGAACGCTGCAAACTGGCCTTTCCCTTAATGAAAGATCGTGAAGCCGCTCAGAAATGGGTGGAAAAACTATCCCCTGAAAATTAATGTGATAGCTGCATTGTGAATACATATTTACTTGAAATTGGGCTTGAAGAAATGCCGGCACAGATGATTCTGCCTGCAGTTGAACAACTAAAATCTTTAGCAAACAAAACTTGCGAACTGCATCAGTTGAGTTTTGATAATATTCTAACTTTTTCCACACCAAGAAGATTAACAGTACAACTGCAGGGACTTCCGGAAAAACAAGCAGATCGAAAAATAGAATTAAAGGGTCCTCCGGCTGCAATTGCAAAAGATGCAAAAAATAACTGGAGCAAAGCTGCCCGGGGGTTTGCAGGCAAAAATGGGGTTTCCGTTGACAATCTCGAAATTCGTGAATTCGAGGGCAAAGAGTATTTGTTTGTACAACGCGAAGAGTTGGGGAAGCCGGTTCCGGAGTTACTGCAGGCAGAGGTAGAGCAGTGGATTTCTCAACTTAATTTTCCAAAAAATATGCGCTGGGGTTCATATCGGATGCGTTTCATTCGTCCGATACGCTGGATCGTTTCACTTTGGAATGATGAAGTTGTACCCGTTAAACTGGAAATGGTAGAAGCCGGGAATGAAACCAGGGGACATCGATTTTTGAGTTCAGGGAAAAGCGTACTTAAACAGGCAGCTGAATATGAAAAGCTGCTGGAAAAACTCAATGTGATGGTAGATTTTGAAAAACGGCGTGAATCTATTCTTTCACAAGTTAAAAAGCTGGAGCAGAAACACGGTTTTGAAGTCGAGTTGGAGGATAGACTGCTGACAGAAGTTACGAACCTGGTAGAGTGGCCCACTGTTCTTTTAGGTGATTTTGAAAAGGATTTCCTGGAATTGCCAAGTGAAGTGCTTGTAACCAGCATGGCGGTCCATCAGCGATATTTTCCGGTTTTCCAGAAAAATGAAGATAATAAAACAGGAGAAAAAAAGTTGCTTCCTAATTTCGTAACAGTACGCAACGGAGACGAAAGGGCTCTTGAAACTGTACGGCGCGGAAATGCAAAAGTTCTGCGTGCACGACTGAGTGATGCACGTTTCTTTTATTTGAATGACCAAAAAAAAGCTCTGTCTGATTTTCAAACAAAAGCAGATAATGTCGTATTTTTTCAGCAGCGTGGCTCGCAGGCTCAACGTGTTCAGCGTATTGCAGAACTCAGTGTTTATATCGCACATGCTTTAAATCTTTCAAAAGCTCAGAAAAAACAGGTTCAGCGAATTGCGGAACTGAGCAAGTTTGATCTTGGAACGCGGATGGTTACTGAGTTTCCTGAATTGCAGGGAGTGATGGGTGAAAATTATGCTAAATTGAAAAATGAACCTGCTTTGGTTTGCAGCGGAATCCGGGAACACTATTATCCGCGCACTGCAAAAGATTCACTGCCGCAAAACCTGGAAACAGTTGCAGTTGCAGTTGCCGATAAACTTGATATGCTGAACACCGCTTTCTCGTTGGACATGATTCCAACCGGTGCTGCAGATCCGTTTGCATTAAGGAGAACAGCACAGGGAATCATCCAGCTTATTTTGGGATCCGGTATTTCACTTGGTCTGCATGATCTTACTTCAGAAGCAATTCGTCTACTTGATGCCCAGCAGAAATTGGGACTTGACCGCTCAAAACTACAGCAGGAATTAATTGAATTTCTTCTTCAGCGCCAACGCTGGTATATGCAGCAACGTAACATCCGCTATGATTTAATTGAGGCAGTTCTCCAGTTCCGGCCGTCAGAGAGAGCAGAAAGCAAAGCTTTACCAGTTGAGCAGCTTCAATTAGCTGAGTTTTTGGGGAAACATCTTGAAACAGATATTTTCAAAAGATCCGTTGAAGCAATCGTTCGTGCTGCAAATATCAGTTACAAATATCCAAAGAAAATTGCCAAAAATATGGATCAATCTGCTTTGAAACTGACTGAAGAAAAAAACTTTTTCACTGCTCTGCAGCCCATTCTCAACTCTGATCAGCAAGCCCGCTGGAATCCGGAAAACTACTTGAAACAACTGCATGCAATTGAACCGGTCGTAACCCGTTTTTTTGAAGATGTTATGGTCATGGACGAAGATCCGGTGAAATGCGGAAATCGGCTTTGGCTGTGCAGTCAACTGGCAGAATGGTCCGGACGGCATCTTGATTTGCGGGCCATTGTTTTTGCCTGAAACTATTTTAGCCCTAAGAACACTAAGAAAAAAACTCTCTAAAACTATGAAACTCTTTTTACTCAGTGCCTTCTTTGCCTTTATAAATACTTTGGCACTTTGAAACTCTGAAACTTTTGCAACTATGTGCCTTAGTGCCTTAGTGCCTTAGTGCCTTAGTGCCTTAGTGCCTTCTTTACCTTTTTTAAAACTTTGAAACACACGCCTGCATTCGGCATCCTTGCCCTTCATTTTTTGATTTTCGCTATAGTTAATCAAAATTTGAATCCACATCCGGATATGCTTGACCACTGGGTCTGGTCGCGCTACCTGAGCTTTTCTTATTATGAGCATCCACCGATGATTGCCTGGCTCATTCGTGGTATAACCTTCATTGGCGGAAATAATGAAACTGCTCTTGAGCTCGGTTCACAACTGGTTACTCTAAGCATACTGACTTTAGTCTATGCCGGCACATTTCGTTTGTACGGAATTAAACCTGCCCTGGTAACCCTGCTTATTTTATGCAGTATGCCGTATTTCACTCTGGGCAGCATTTTTCTGCACATCACCCAGCCTTTTTTGATTTTTTGGATTCTGGCTCTTTTTCTGCTGATTCGTTTTCATCAGCAGCCTGCTAATAACTGGCTGCTTTGGATTGGAGTTGCGGCAGGATTTGGTGCACTTTCAAAGTACATAATGCTGCTTTTTTACGCAGGACTTTTTCTACATCTGCTGCTTTACCACAAAACACGTAAAGATGTCTTGAATCCCTGGTTTTATTTTGCAGGAATGCTGTCACTGCTCATCTTTATTCCGGTAATTATCTGGAATGCACAACACGACTGGGTTTCATTCCGCTGGCAGCTGGAAAAAGGTACTTCCGGAGCAGATTTTGGTGAAAACACATTGGCTTTTACAGTTGGACATTTGCTCCTGTTTTCTCCACTTTGGGCGCTGATGGGAGGCCTGGGTATCTGGTGGCTGCGGGACCGTCTGGTTGAAGCAAGAAGTCCCGAATCAGTGATAACGGTGATTTCTATCTTTCCGCTGCTCTTTTTCACAGTCATGAGTCTCAAAGGAACCATCTCGGATCCACACTGGGCAAACCTGGCATATCTAGGAATTGCAATTATGCTGGGTAAGGAACTGCTAAGGCGTTTCCAAAAGAAAACACTTTATGTTTTATTGGCATCTGGATTATTAATCAATATGGCCCTGACCGGAACTGTTGTTACTCACGCACTAAATCCATTGTTTGACTGGATGCACTATGAACTGAAGAACTATGATTATTTAAAGAATAATAATGTCCCACAGGCTACTTTGGAAAAACTGAGGAATAATGACGAGCGTCTCTACAGCATGGGTCAGTATCGCCTGCATTTAAAGCAAATCCTTTCACCGGCTGAGATTGAGGAATACGGCGGATTAATCCAAAAAACCGCCATGGATATTTCCTCTGACCGGCTGACCAGGGTTCTTGAATGGGACAAAACTGGTGAACAACTGCAGCAGTTGCTGGTTCAAAATGGAATTCCTCAAATTGCTTTCATAGTTTCACGTGAGTATCAGTTAAGCGGTGCTTTGTCTTTCTATCTGCCACACCAACCCTGGCCGCACAGTATTGAAAAACCGGAACGTAATTTGTGGAGTCCGTTGGATGAAGTAAAAATGGGCCCCAGTATTTTCGTTTGTGAATTACAGGAATGTCAGGGTGGGGTAGTCGATTTTTATGAACGGTTTGAAATGCCGCTGCGTTATTTAGGAGAAATCGAAACCCGCAGGTATGACAGAATGGTTCGCAATTTACAGGTATATGAGCTCATTCCCTGAGCTTCCCCCCCCTACCGGTTGATGTTCATACCTTTGATCCATGAAGCGGAACATTTTGGTATGTAATGGTTCCACTCTAAATGGAGTTCTGGAAATAACCTGTAAGAGGGGCTTTGAATGAGGAAACGTCCGGTAGCCCCGAACTCCGTTTCGGGGAACTATGTTTCCGAATATGTTTTCCTTTTACCCAAATGGTTGCTTGTGCACAAACGTCCATGGCCAATCTTCAGGTTTGTCTGTGGAATCGTGTTTTAGTGGATTTTCAATGATGTACCTCACATGTTCCTCAAAATCCTTGGAATTGCGCAGACGGTGATCCAAAAAACGCGGTTGCTAAATCTCCCCCAGCTTCGGTTCATGTTCCCGACGTTGATGCCACATTCGTTTTTTTACGGATCCAATGACCTTGCCAAGATGTCCTGAAAGCGGCCGTAAAATACAATGCCAATGATCTGGTAAAATTGTTAATGCGCCTACACGAAAAGGATGAATCTTCCGTTCTTCCCGGAAGCATTGCATTAACAAATTGGCATTTTTCTCTTCTCTCAACCAGGGATCTCGCCCAAAGGTGACTACCGTAACAAAATACCATTGGTTTTCTTCATGCCACCGTTGAGGAATATTCGACATTGTAAAATCAATTGTGAGATGTGTTTGTTGGGAATAAACAAATGTCGGAAGAATGTCAAGGTCTCCCCCGATACGGAGATCGGGGCTACCGGTTGATGTTCATACCTTTGATCCATGAAGCAGAACATTTTGGAATGTAAAGGTTCCACTCTAAATGGAGATCGGGGCTACCAAATTTTTACAATGGATTTTAATAGGTACCTATAAATCATCCCCGATACGGAGATCGGGGCTACCTTTCAAGAATAATGAATGAAACAGTTTGGTAGCCCCGAACTCCGTTTCGGGGGGAACGCCTTCACACTACAAAGCATCATCGAGTTCAAGATGCAGATCGGCTGCATTAATATCTTTTATTTGTTCAATTTTCATCCGTGCAGCCGAAGCAATTTTCTGGGCATCACTAATACGCATTTCCACATCAAGAAGAATGTTAACCTGCACAGTCAGTTCCTGATTCAAGTAGTGGCAGTAAATGTGGGTTATGCCCTCAATTTCAGGAATTACACTCAGGGCTTTTTTGACATCATTTTCTATTTCACTTTGAGGCCGCATCAGCACTATTTTTTGCGGATCTTCCGTGCCTTCCGCCTCAAAAAAATCATCTTCTGCATCGACATGCACGAGTACTTCGTTAACAGCAGGCAACTTTTCTAAAATACCCAAACGCACTCTTTCCGCCACCTGATGTGCTGCGGAAATGCTCATCATGCTGTCCACTTCAATGTGTAAATCCACCAGCAGATGCGGCCCCATTCTTCGTGCCCGCATTTCGTGATAATGATCCACTCCTTCGATTCCAGACAGGATCTGCCCTAACTCACTGATGACTTCTTCCTCCGCCGTCTCATCCGTCAGTTCGCGTATACTTTCATAACCAATGTTTATTCCAGTTTTTATAATCAGACCTGCAACCAGTACTCCGGCGATTGGATCCATTAATGGAAGTCCCCATTGCGCTCCTCCGATTCCGACGAGTGCCGCCACAGAAGATATTGCATCCGAGCGGTGATGCCACGCATTTGCAATCAAAATGCGGCTTCCGGTTCGCCTGGCAACCATTCTTGTGGCATGATAAAGCACTTCTTTAACGGCAATTGCAATTCCCGCCATCCAAAGTGCAATTGTTCCAGGCACCTCTGGCGAATCCATTTTATTAAAAACATGCCAGGCCACTCCGATTCCGGTAAATAGCAGTAGAAGCGCAACAATAAAAGTGCCGACAGTTTCAAATTTTCCGTGTCCGTAGGGATGATTTTTGTCTTTCGGAATTCCTGACATGCGCACCGCCCAGAGCGTGATCCCGTCAGAAAGCAAATCCGAAAAAGAATGACCGGCATCCGCGATCAAGGCTGATGAATTTGCAATAAAGCCGATGAAGCCTTTGGCGAGTGCCAAAAGAAGATTTGACAGCAGACCAAGCCAGGTAACTTTTAAGGCATCTTTTTCTGTGAGATCAGTTGTCTGCATTTCTTAAAAATTATTTTTTAGTTCCCGCAATGTCCGAAATACTTCTTTTTCTGATAGGTTGTGTCCTGGTTCCCTGGACGTAACGGTTGCGCAAATTTCGGCTGAGGAGCAGCGCATAAACGGATTTGTCCGGCGCTCCTCTTCCAAAGTCGTGGGAGTGGAAAATTTACCGGATGAACGCAGAGCCGTAACGGCAGCAAGTTTTTTATTAATTTCCGTATTTCCTGTTTCTACGCTCAAAGCAAAGCGCAAATTGGCTGCAGTGTATTCGTGTCCGAAATACAGTTCAGTATCGTCCGGAAGTCCACCGATTTGAATATTAAGCGAATCATGCATTTGCTCAGGTGTTCCTTCAAAAAGACGTCCGCAACCTGCGGCAAACAAAGTGTCTCCGGTAAACGCGGTCTTGCCAAACACAAAAGTTATGGCTCCTGAAGTATGTCCCGGATTGTGCAAAAAAGTTCCGTTTTGCTCCCCAAAACGTACCTCATCTCCGCTTTTCAAAAATACAGTTTGTTCCGGAATCCTCCCGCGGTCGGATTCATAGCCGTAAATTATTAACTCCGGATATTTTACCTTTAACTCTTTATTCCCACCCACATGATCCCAATGGTGATGCGTGTTAAGAATCGTTGTCAATTCCACGCCCTGCTGCTCAATTGCTTTTTGCACAGGAGCTGCTTCTGATGGATCAACAACGGCTGCCTGCTGCGTTTTTGGGCAAATCAACAAATATGCGAAATTGTCCTCTAAACAGGGAATAGTTACTATTTCCATGAAAATTCCTTAATTTGGATGTTTTGGTTTAACTGATACTACTTTTGTTTGCAGGGTACCATCTTCCATTCGCACCTGCAATTTATCTCCGGAGTGAACCTCTTTTACAGATCGTAATGATTTACCTTTGTTATCCAGCGTTACACTGTAACCTCGATGAAGAACTGAAAGCGGGCTGAGGCTGTCCAGCAAATCCATCTGCTGCTGCACCGAGTCGCTCAGCTTGATTTGCAAAAGACCAATGGAGCGAGTTAAACGATCCTGCAGAAGGTTCAGGCTATGCTGCTGTGTTTCCAATTCACGTCCGGGGCTAAGCAGAAAAAGTTTTTCCGCAATACCGGAAATCCGATTACGCAAATTTTCCAGCTGACGCTTTGTTCTTTCGCGCAGCAAAGAATCCAGGTCATCCACGCGCTGAGCATGTTGCTGCAGCATGGCATCAGGCGAAGCTAATCTCAGGCGTACAGCTTCAACATATTCCCTGAGCCGGTCAAGCTGCTGCAGCATTGTTCGCTGCAGCCGCTCCTGTTTTTGACTGACAGTATGCTCTAAATCCTCTTTTTTAGGCACAGCCAGTTCCACTGCTGCAGACGGAGTTGGTGCACGCAGATCACTAACAAAATCGGCAATCGTAAAATCGGTTTCGTGTCCAACCGCAGAAATGACAGGAATATCAGATGAAAAAATCGCCCTTGCCAGTTTCTCATCGTTAAATGCCCACAAATCTTCTATAGAACCACCGCCTCTGCCGACAATCAAAACGTCTATCTGCTGTGAATTACGAAGAGTGTTCAGGTGCTGAATTGCTTCTACCAGACTTGGCGCTGCCATTTCACCCTGTACCTGAACTGGAAAAAACAAAACAGGAATTCCATCAAAACGGCGCTCCAGAACAGTCAGCATATCATGAATTACTGCACCCGTGGGTGAAGTCACAATTCCAATTCTTCGAGGTAAAAAAGGTATGGACTGCTTGTGTTCCGCAGCAAACAAGCCTTCTGCATCAAGTTTGGCTTTAAGTTGTTCAAAGGCCAGCTGAAGAGCCCCCAAGCCTTTTGGTTCCATTGAGGAAACCATGACCTGATATTCGCCGCGCTGCTGATAAACAGTGAGGTGTCCTCGCACCACTACTTCCAAACCATCTTCCGGTTCAAAACGCAAACCGGCTGCAGCGTTCCGGAACATCACACCACGTATTTGTGACTGATCGTCCTTGAGACTAAAATACCAATGTCCCGAGGCAGCCCTCTTTACATTTGACAGCTCACCTTCCACGGTCAATGAGCGAAATTTGCCTTCCAACAGCAGCGAAATCTGGCGGGTGAGCTGTGAAACTGTGAGCGGTTTTTTTTCCTGCTTAGATGCCGGATTCTGGGGATCCTGAGTTCTTTGAGAAATATGGGGAATTGAAGGATTTGAAATCGGCGCTTCTTTTTTGGAGTTTTCGTCTTTTTGGGGAGAATCTACTTCAAAAGGAATCTGCATGATATTTTCCGAATAAAATCACTCAAACCAGGTTAAGCAGCTGTTCCTGCATCACTGTTTCCGGAGCAGGTTGACCTGTCCAAAATGTAAAAGCGTCACAACCCTGGTAAAGCAACATGCCCATACCGTTTATGGCAGGGATGCCAAGCTCTTCTGCCTGCTTGAGAAGTCTTGTTTTAGGAGGACTGTAAATGAGATCAGCCAAGTGCTTTATTTTACGACATTGACTCAAATCCAACCGACTTGCATCTGTCTCCATTCCGACAGTAGTCGTGTTAACCAGCAAATCTAAAGGAGTTTCGAGTATTGTTTTTACAGAAACGGATTTTAACTGAGTATCCGGAAATTTTTGAGAAAATTCTGTCACCAGGCTTTCTGCACGTCCGACTGTACGATTATGAATAAAAATGCAGGATGCTCCTGCATCTGCAAGTCCTGCAAGCACAGCACGGGAAGATCCACCTGCTCCAAGCAGAGCAATCGATTTGTGTTTTGGAGAAAAATTTAATGTTTCCAGCGAGCGGATAAATCCGGAAACATCTGTGTTTGTTCCAATGAGACGTCCCCGCACATTTTTTATCGTGTTGACTGCACCAATCAGTTGCGTAAGCGGTGAGATTTCGTCAAGACAGGAAATTACAGAGCTTTTATGCGGAACTGTAACATTGACTCCATGAATATTCAAGGCCCTGATTCCAGCAATTGCCTGCGGGATCTGCTCCGGTTTTACTGAAAATGCAAGATAACGGGCATCTATTTTCAATGCGTCAAATGCCGCATTTTGCATCAGCGGGGAAAATGAGTGTTCCACAGGACAGCCGATGATTCCGTATATCCTGGTCCTGCCGCTTAGTATTTTCGTCATTCCAACTCATTAAAACGTGCTGCGAACAAGTCAACAATAGATTTCAGGGCTTCGTCCTCTTTTTTTCCATCTGCACTTAGTTTGAGAGTAGTGCCTTCGGTGGCTCCAAGCATCAGTACCTCCATAACAGATTTTGCGTCAGAGTTTCGCTCATCAATAGTCAGGCGAATGTCACAAGGATATTCATTGGCCATTCTTACCAATTGAGCTGCAGCACGTGCGTGAAGCCCAAGACGATTAATGATCAAGATATCCTGACTTACCATGAATTATAATCCAGCCTGTATTTTCAATTCATTTGCCTTGTCCGTCGCTTCCCAGGTGAATTCCGGAATCTCACGGCCAAAGTGTCCGTATGCGGCAGTTTTTTGATAAATCGGTCGCAGCAGGTTCAAGGCCCGGATCAGTCCTGCCGGTTTTAATTCAAAATTATTGCGAATCAATTCAATAATTTTTGATTCATCAATCTTGTTTGTTCCAAAAGTTTCAACAGAAACAGAAACCGGCTCAGCAACTCCAATCGCATAAGCCAATTGAACTTCACAGCGTGAGGCAAGTCCTGCCGCAACTACATTTTTTGCTACATGACGTGCTGCATATGCAGCCGACCGATCAACCTTTGAAGGATCTTTTCCTGAAAATGCGCCTCCACCGTGACGTCCCATTCCACCGTAAGTATCAACAATAATTTTGCGTCCCGTCAAACCGCAGTCACCCTGCGGACCACCTATCACAAAGATACCTGTAGGATTTATGTGATACTGTGTTGAATCATTCAGGTATTTCTCAGGTATCACATGACTAATCACATTTTTCTTTATGTCTTCGTGGAGTTGAGACTGACTCACTTCTTCCGCATGCTGAGTACTGATAACCACTGCATCCACAGATTTTGGCATGCCGTCAACATAACGGACGGTCACCTGCGATTTCCCGTCCGGACGTAAATAATCCATTGTCCCGTCTTTACGGACATGGGAGAGCCGCTCAGTCAACCGATGTGCAAGTTGAATAGGAAGAGGCATCAGTTCCGGAGTTTCATCACAGGCATAGCCAAACATCAATCCCTGGTCACCTGCACCTTGTTCGGTGTGTGCACCTTCACCTTCGTTGACACCCTGTGCTATGTTAGGAGATTGTTTGTCCAGGCTGATCAGTACTGCGCAAGTATTGAAATCAAAGCCCATGTTGGAATCTGTATAACCAATTTCCTGGACAGTATCACGCACCACTTTTTGCATGTCAACCCACGCTTTTGTAGTAACTTCTCCAGCCACCACAACCATTCCTGTGGTCACAAGGGTTTCACAAGCCACCCGGCTGGCGGTATCCTGATCCAGCATTGCATCAAGAATTGCATCAGAAATCTGATCAGAAATTTTGTCCGGATGACCTTCGGTTACACTTTCGGAAGTAAATAGCATTTCACTCATAGTTTTTTATGTTTAATAAGTTGAAAATTGTAAAATTTTGAAAATTAGAATCGTTCATTTTTCAAGAAAAGTCCAGCCAAATGACTATTAAAACTCTAAGGGTTTTCAATTGTTTCCTCCAGTATTTCTACCCAAACGTCTAATTCCCGAACCGCGTGCAGCCGTTGCTCAGGCGTTAAAATAGCATCAATCAGCAGAATTCTCTTTTTGTTTCGTATAATTCTCGCCTTCCTGGCAGGATTAGTCTCGCCTTCCCAACTTAGAAACCATTGGCGGAACCATTTTTCAAGTTCTTTTTTTTTAGAAACAGAACGTAACAAGGCTAAAAATTGGGGCTGCGACTTTCGGCGTCGTTCCATACGTTCCGCAGAAGGATCCGGAGATTCAGTAAACCATTTTGTCTGCAGTTCCGTGATTTGTTCTCGCTGACTTATACTGAATTCTCCAAACCAGTCTTCCATTTGCTCCCAGAAATTTTCATGTCTTTCCTGTAAACGTTCCTGCTGATTTTCCATTCTTTTCATCATTTCTTCGTTTTCTTCGGCCATTACCCGTTCCAGATTGTTAATCTGCTCAGGACTTATTTCAGAAAGAAATAATGCTGCATCCGGAATCAAACGTTCAAATATCCGACCTACTTTAGTTCCAAAACGGGAAAAACCTTCGTCAAGCTCACTCATCGTGAGTCCGTCTTTTGCACTTTTTTGGATATCTAACAGGAAGCGTCTATAGCGCGGCAGTTCCTCATTACGGTGCCATTCAAGGTGCATCCGCATTCGTTCTTCCACCCATTCTTCCTGTTCATTTGTGAGATCAAAATATGAGTCCAGCTGCCATGAAGCAATTGAATCGCCATAACTGTAAAACAATTTGGTTGCACTACAACCGGCAATAAAAAAGAGCAAACCTAGAAATAAAATAATTTTTGGGAGTTTTTTCGGCATTTATATTTTGAGGCATGGATGTAGTGGACTACCATAACACCAGATGTCTTAAAAGAGAAGTAATCTCTTGAAATTGCCTTGCCAATGAAAGCAATTCGTTCTATTTTTGGAAACAGATTTTTATTAAAATTTTATTTTTCACTAACTCAATTAAAAGGTAAAAATGAATCCATGGTTAATGACTTTGGTAATGCTGGTTGCCTGGGGAGTATTTGCCCTGCAAATCACCGTCAAGCTTGGTGCACTCACCAAAATGGCACCTGAAAACCGCCTGAACGAAATTAGCCGAAGGATCGGCAGGCTTTTCAAAATTGGTTTCGGTCAGCATAAATTAATCGGCCGGAGCCGCGAGCGTGGTTCCGGAATAATGCACGCATTTATCTTCTGGGGTGCATTACTGGTTGGGACGCGTGAATTAACCTTGATGGGCGAAGGCTTTGTCAGTGGATTTCAGGAATTTTTGCCCTTGCTCGGATCAGACTCCTGGCTGGGCTATGCTTATATTTCGGTTTATAACGTAGGCGAGGTGGTTGTATTGACCATGATTTTAGTTGCACTATACCGGAGACTCGTGTCCAAAACAGCAAGACTTGATTTGAATTGGGAAGGCATCTACGTTTTGCTTTTCATCGGTATGATAATGCTGACCGACTTGCTGTTTGACGCCGCACGCCTCAATTTGATAGAACATTACGAACAGCAGCTGCACTTTTTTGAAAGCACTGTTTACGGTTCAGAATGGGAATGGGCCCCCTTTACTGTCTTACTTGCTTCAGTGCTGAATGGACTTGGAGAAAGCGCCAACGCCTTTTTCTATCATTTCAGTTATTGGGGACATGTGGCATCAATGTTAATTTTTGTGAATTTGCTGATCCACACCAAACAGTTTCACGAAATGACTGCACTTCCAAATGTGTTTTTTGGCTCACTGGATTATCCGCATTCCATTCCGCCGCTGGCAGACCTGGAAGATGAGAGCGCCTGGGAAGAGGGTCGGATCGGAGTCAGTAAACTGGAACACCTGACCTGGAAGCAAGGGCTGGATCTCTTTTCCTGCACTGAGTGCGGGCGCTGCCACGATGTATGTCCCACATTTGTAACCAATAAACCTCTCACATTAAAACGTTTCAATCAATCCCTGCTGCAGCATTTACGAAATGAGGAATCCACGCTGTTCCGGACAGGATCGACCGCAGAAGATAAAACACTGGTTGGAGAGATTATCCGTCCGGAAACGCTTTGGGCCTGTACGACTTGCCGGGCCTGCGAAGAGGTTTGTCCTGTTTCAATTGAGCATGTTCCACGTATCCTAGGTTTACGTCAAAATCAAACCATGGTGGAAGAAGCATATCCGCCAGAAATGGCTTCGACTTTCAAAGGCCTTGAACGGAACTTTAATCCATGGGGTATCGGTTTTGACCAGAGAGCGGATTGGGCGGAAGGTATGAATATCCCCCTGATGGCAGACTCAAAATCCGAAACGGAAGGTCAACCGCCAGAAATTGACGTGCTGATGTGGGTCGGATGCGCCGGTTCTTTTGACAGCCGCAACCAGAAAATTGCCCGGGCTACAGCCACGCTTTACCAAAAAGCCGGTGTAAAATTTGCGATCCTGGGTTCAGAGGAAAAATGTACCGGTGACCTGGCAAGACGTTCCGGAAACGAAATGCTGTTTCAAATGCTGGCCGGTGAAAACGTGGAAACTTTGAATAATTACAAGATTAAAAAAATCGTCACTGCCTGTCCGCACTGCCTGAACAGCATCAAAAACGAATATCCGCAGCTGGGTGGCGAGTACGAGGTTTTTCATCATTCACAGTTTATTGCCAAGTTGGTGGATGAAGGCCGTTTGCCGGTTAGCAGTAATCTCAAGGATACAATCACCTACCACGACCCATGTTATCTGGGGCGCTACAACAAGGAATATGAAGCACCCAGGAATTTATTAAAACACGCTGCAGGCGAGCCGATGAGGGAAATGAAGCGTCACGGCAGCGAAAGCTTTTGCTGCGGAGCCGGTGGTGCCCGGATGTGGATGGAAGAAACAATAGGTACACGAATCAACGAAAATCGTACCGAAGAAGCCATCCGCACCGGAGCCTCAACAGTAGCTACCGGATGTCCGTTCTGCATGACCATGATCAGTGACGGAATTGCCGCAAAAGGCAAAAGTGAGTCCATGCAGGCAAAAGATGTGGCAGAACTTGTTCTGGAAGCAGTGGAGGCAGTTTAGACACCAACAATTCACACCCCTTTGTCATTCCCTGAAGAATTATATGGACATGCATTTGTCTATTTTCAGAATTAAGTATCGTGTCCGTATGCCGTTATCGGCGATGAGTCTAATCGGGTTAAAGTCCCGTAGGAGGAATTGTTCGTACACCTCCTTAGTCCAAGGAAGCAGCGTTTGAGTAATCAAGGGTTGTAAGTTTCCTCTGGGCAAAACTGCAGACCGTAACGCAAGTGAACCTATATGTAGCCTCGTCAACTTGAAGTGGAGATGCTGACCCTGTGGACACAGGGGGAAAGCCGTAGTTGATGATTCGAGACAACGAAAGCGGATCATCAGATCTCCCGGGGTAGCAGGGATGGTATGTAGTGGAAGATTAATCGTGCAGGGCGGGAGATCCGTATCTGTGCTCCACCAGTAAGAGCAACGGCTGCAAATAAGGAATACCGAAATTGCAGGTGGCAGATACGGAAGTCGGAGGAGTCCATAGTACCGTTTGAGGAGCAGAGACAACATAACTCTGCACCGAGGAAAGGGACTCTACTTTATCCATGCAACCAAAGAGAAGAGGATCAGGGAGATTGTGCATGTCACTAAAAAACTCCCACATATGGTCAGGATTCTACAGAGGAAGCTATACTACAAGGCCAAGCAGAAGGAAGCACAATGCCTTATAGAAGAAGGATATCGGAAAGCCGTGTACGGGAAAACCGTATGCACGGTTTGATGAGGGAGGGCAGGGGTGACACCCTGTTCTCTACTCTACTCTTAATTATTCAACAGGATTTTAATAAAATGAAACAATTAGGATAAGGTATAGAATAGTGAGAAGACTTGCGGAAAATTGTAATATTTGC
>Ga0208335_1000322_pt1 | contig 18292 bp, 19 predicted proteins | sample DeeseametaMP0759_FD_184202 | JGI IMG/M metagenome (GOLD analysis project Ga0208335, IMG submission 184202) | Marine microbial communities from the Deep Atlantic Ocean - MP0759 (SPAdes) | ecosystem: Environmental > Aquatic > Marine > Oceanic | place: West of Cape Town, South Africa, South...
GCGGTCTGCCCTTGCGCCGAGCGAGCGCCGCCTTAGTAACTAATGTGGCTGCAGATCATCTAGGTAATTATGGTATCAACACTGTTGAAGATTTAGCGCTTGCTAAATTTTCTGTGCATCGAACCTTAGCCGATGATGGTATATTGGTGCTCAATGCTGATGACGAATTAGTGGTTTCTGAAGCGTCCCGAACACAGGTTAAACTCTGCTGGTTTTCACTCAATCCAAACACAATTCAAATTATTTCATCTAAATCCGAAGGCACCCCTTGTGCTTGGCTTGAAAATTCTAGCCTTATGTATTTTGATGGCAAACAAACCGATTCAGTTATAGATGTACAAGATATTCCCCTGACTATGGGAGGTGTAGCGCAATATAATATTCGCAATGCTTTAGGTGCTCTTTGTATTTCTCGTGCCTTAGGGCTTGATAATAAAGCTATCCATACCGGTCTTTCACAGTTTAAGAGCGACCCCAAAGACAACCCTGGAAGGTGCAATGAATTTGCGGTTAATGGCGCTCGAGTTTTTGTTGATTTTGCCCACAACTCCCATTCAATATCCGCCGTTGCTGGAGCAATGGCCAGCATTCCTGCTAAAAAACGCTTTGTGATGATGGGAATTGGTGGTGATCGTTCGGATCAAGCCATACAAGAAGCAACAAGTGCTGCTTTGAGTTTGCAACCCGATTACCTTGTGGCTATCGAACTGGAGTCATTTTTACGTGGTCGTGAATTGGGCGATGTAAGTCGCGTTATTGTTGAGCAATGCCACAAAAGTGGTATGAGTAAAGAGCAAATTTTCAGTATGGGTTCACCTCTCGAGGGTGCTGAATTAATCCTTAATAAAATACAACCGGGTGATTTAGCCTTATTGTTAATTCTTGCTGATCGAGAAAAAGTATTTGCCTTATTAGAGCAATTATCCACGTAAGTATTTCTCCTGATAATTTAGCACTATAATTCGACATATGTCGATTTTCGATTTTATTGTTATTGGGCGCGGCTTAATAGGCTCAGCCGCTGCTCGTCATCTAGCCATTCAAGGGGCAAATGTCGCCCTAATTGGACCAAGTGAGCCGACAAACCTTAAAACCCATACTGGTGTGTTTAGCAGTCATTACGATTCAGCACGTATTGTGCGCATATTGGACTCACTTGCTCATAATTGCCAAATTAGCAAAGCAGCAATTGAGCGCTTCAAGCCACTCGAGAAAGAAACAAGTATTAATTTCTTCCAAGAAGTGGGATATCTTGCAGTGTCAAATAACTCAAGCTTTCTTGAAGATATGAGTGCCCAAGCAAATAATTATTATTCTAGGATGGAAATATTCTCTTCAGAACAATTGGGTGAACGCTTTCCTTATTTCCAGTTCCCAATAGATGTTCGTGGGATCTTTCAAGCTAAAAATGCTGGCTGGTTAGACCCTAGAAAAAACATTGCAGCACAAAATAAAGCTCTAGAAAACTTTGGTGGCATTGTTGTTGACGACACAGTCGCTGCAATTGAGAAGAGTGCGCAATACATCACTGTAATAACCGCGAAATCCACCTTTAAATGCAAAAAATGCATTATTTCGACAGGTGCGTTTGCCAATATTGGCAATATTATTCCTCGCTCAATAGATTACGGTGTTGTGCCTCACACAGCAGTGCTGGGCGAGGTATCTAAAGACCAATTATCAAACCTTAAAGTTATGCCGACGATGAGCTATCGACTCGGTGACGAGACTAATAAATTTCTATACTTTTTGCCGCCTGTTGAGTACCCCAATGGCAAGCATTACGTCAAAATTGGCCATGCACTTGGTGATGAAATGAGCAAAGATAAACAATCGCTGCAGGACTGGTTTCAAAGTGATGGCGACAAGGAAAAAATTCCATGGCTAACAGAAGCACTCAAAGAGTTACTACCTTCTGTAACTTTCAACGGCTTTCATTCGACTCCTTGTGTCACAACTACCTCTCCAACGGGTGGCAACTACATTGATCAATTTGAAGATGAAAGATTTTATGCTCTATTTGCTGGTGGCGGTTACTGCGCCAAATCTGCAGATGAATTGGGTTATATCATGTCAGAGTTTGCACTTAACAACACCTTTCCTGCGCCCTACAATAAGGAAAACTTTAAATTGCTTTACCAATAAAAAAAACCCGCTCTTTGACGTGGCTTTTAATCAAGATTTAATCTTTAGATAGTGCAAAGTCAGTCAAATATGTGTTATCGCCTGCAAATAAAGGGGTTTCTTTTGTTGTAATTTTGCCTTTAAAGTCCATCTTAACCATTGTTTTCTCCTAGAAATTTAATTAATTTGTTTCACGAAATATACCAGAACCCCAAACAATGAATGAAACGCCATACACCTTTGTTACACTTTATTTAACTCACCTAAATTAAATGTCAAAGGCCTTTGCGTGTTAATTTATAGTAATCTTGCATATACTGAGTATTACATCAACAAGCAAGTGAGAGAAATCGAGATGATGTCGCCATTTTGAAAAATCCAATATTTTTATTCAGTGGCCAAAATATCGATAATTTTTTTGTATAAATAAGCACACAAAGAAAATATTTGGCTTGAAATAGTAAATTTTGATGGTTTATTTACCCTGCTTTTGTTGGTCTCATCTGAGTGAATTTTAGGTGTTTTTTTGTTTTTATTTAGATTACATTGAGTGAAACCTTAATTCGCTTCATAACAACCATAGTGTTGAATCTAACCACATTGGACTCTGCAAAGAAATACTTTTGTGTGAACCGTTCGTATTCCTCAATATCACGCCCCAATATAATCAAAACGAAAGCAGATTCACCCGTGATGTAGTAGCATTGTTGTACGCAAGCTTCCTCGAGCATTTTGAGTTTAAATCGATCAAGCGATGAAGTGCTTTCTCGTTCAATAACAACATTGACGATAATCGTCAAATTGCGCTCGAGGTGTTTTGCCGACAGTACGGCTACCTCTTTTTCAATCACGCCATTATCCCGAAGGCGTTTTAGGCGTTTTTGCACCGCTGCAGGCGATAGATTAACCTGTTGGCTAATTACTTCTGCGGTGAGGCGTGAATTATTCTGAACGATTTGCAGAATATCGTAATCCAGTTTATCCATTTGATGAAATTCGTAATGTTTAAAGGTATTCTATATTAATTTAGTAATGATTGGCGTAAAACTTGATATACTAGATTCTTAAATCATTCTATATTTGTTTATTACTTTAATCAGTGCTTATAATGACTCGATAATAGAACAAGATTCACTAAGACCATTAGTTAGATTTGAAAACGTACAAAAAAGCTATGACGGCGAAATACTGGTTGTAAAAGATTTAAAAATAGATGTAATATTGAGAAAACAGTTATTAATTTAACTAGTTAAGACTCAAAACAATTGATCATTGATAGTTATATAAATGATCACCGATGAACCGCTAACAAACAGGAGCACAAGGTAAGTTATGCTAGTTTTCGTTAAGATGCCTTACTTATTGGCGTATCAATTATGCGCTTTTTGGCACTACAGTACTCCCAAAGTAACCCCGTTACTCTGATATAACTCACCTTCTACTATTGTTTAATTTCAGTTAATGCACAAATGACCATAGAAAAACCATTAGTAAGATTTGAAAACGTACAGAAAAGTTATGACGGCGAAATACTTGTCGTCAAAGATTTCAACTTGGATGTTGCCAAAGGTGAATTTGTCACCATGCTTGGTCCATCAGGTTCTGGAAAAACAACCTGCCTAATGATGTTGGCCGGTTTTGAACCAACAACCAACGGCACAATCTACTTAAAAGACAAACCCATCAATAACGTGCCGCCACATAAGCGCGGTATTGGCATGGTTTTTCAAAACTACGCACTTTTCCCGCACATGACGGTCGCCGAGAATTTGGCCTTCCCTTTAGAAGTTCGTAAAATGGGTAAATCTGAAAGAGAAGCAAAAGTTAATCGCGCTCTTGATATGGTCCAGCTAGGTGATTTTGGTAAGCGTCGTCCTATGCAGTTATCTGGTGGTCAGCAGCAGCGAGTTGCTGTAGCGAGATCTCTTGTATTTGATCCAGACTTAGTTTTAATGGATGAGCCTTTGGGTGCACTTGATAAAAACTTAAGAGAGCAAATGCAATATGAAATTAAACACCTTCATGAAAGTCTCGGATTAACAGTCGTTTATGTAACGCACGACCAAACTGAAGCGCTAACCATGTCGAACCGAATTGCAGTTTTTAATGATGGGGTGGTTCTACAATGCTCTTCCCCGGAAGATCTTTATGAAAAACCTGAAAACGCTTTTGTTGCTAATTTTATTGGCGAAAATAATCGCTTAATGGGTACTGTTGAAGCTATTAATGGTGGCCAAGTTACAGTAAAAACAGATTCTGGTGATATCGTTGTTGCGACCAAAGTTAACATTAACAAAGTTGGTGAGCGAGCTACCTTGTCTTTGCGACCTGAGAGAATTATAGTATCACCATCAAAGGGAAAAACGCCTAACACTTATTCAGCCAAGGTAGAGGAACTCATCTATCATGGCGACCATATTCGCACGCGCTTTAGTGTGTGTGGACACGACGATTTTATCGTCAAAATTCCTAATTCAGTCGATACTGTTAGCCTCAAAGAAGGCAAACAAGTTGATATTGGTTGGATGTCGGAAGATTGTTTGGCTTTGGATGGTTAAATTCAAATACAAGCATTTATTAATAACAGGAGAGTTAAAAATGAATAAAGTAATAACAAAAACTCTGATTGCCGGTGCTATTTCAACAGCAATGTTGGCAGGCGCTGTGCAAGCAGATGTAACAATGGTTTCTTGGGGTGGTGGCTACTCAGCTTCACAACAAAAAGCCTATATTGACACTTGGTCAACTGGTACTGTTAATTTGATCAGTTATAACGGCGGTTTGGGCGAGGTTCGTGCACAGGTTGAATCGGGCAGTGTTCAATGGGATATCGTTGATGTTCTTGCTGACCAGGCTCGTACGGGTTGTGATGAAGGTCTTTTTGAAGAGCTAGATCGTAGCTTATTCATACCTGCAGCAGATGGCACATCAATGGATGATGACATCATGGTGCCTGTACCAAATGATTGTGTGGTTCCGCAAATCTTTTGGTCATATGTTCCTTTCCATGCCGGTGATACTTTCAAGGGTGAGCAGCCTTCTACTATCAGTGACTTCTTTGATATAGAGAAATTCCCAGGCAAGCGTGGTATTCACACTTGGGCACAAGCAATTACTGAAATGGCACTCGTTGCTGACGGTGTTGCAATTGCTGATGTTTATGACGTGATGAGTACGCAAGCAGGACAAGATCGTGCTTTTGCTAAACTAGATACAATTAAAGACCATGTCGTATTTTGGTCTTCAGGTGCTAAACCACTAGAGCTAGTTAGCTCTGGCGAAGTATCTATGTCTCTAGCTTATAACGGGCGTATCGGTGCAGCAGTTCTATCTGATGGCGCTGACTTTGTTACTGTATGGGACGGACAAGTTCTTGAAGAGGAATGGTTAGTTCTTCTTAAAGGTGCTCCAAACAGAGCTGAAGCGATTAGCTTTTTAATTCACGCTTCAACACCTGAGCAACAGGCAGGTCAAGCACATTGGATTAACTATGGTCCAATGCGCGCTTCAGCAATTCCATTGCTAGAAGCAGGCGAACCGTGGTTCCATAATGGTAAAGACATTATGCCACATATGCCTAACACGCCAAAAATCATGGAACGCACAATTGTTGCGAACCCTGACTGGTGGGCAGATAATGGCCAAGCGGTAAATGATCGTTACGCAGCTTGGATGGCTAATTAATTAGCTAACCATCAAAACGAGTTTAATTCGTTAATCTCGTTTAATAAAACAGGTCGGTATTCGTACCGACCTGTTCTTATTTTCTTATTAACCTAAAATTTTAGTGATATAGGTATTTTTATGAGTGATACTTCCACAGTCAATTCTCAAGGTCAATTATTGACGAATGATGGTGTGCCACTTAAAGAGAGCTTGCGTAAATCTTTACGTCGAACAAAGATTCGCTCTTTTCTTTTAATTTTAGTTCCACTCTTATTTATACTGATTTTATTTGTAACTCCAATAGGATCACTACTCTCAAGAAGTATTGATGACACTTCAATTAATAAAGTATTTCCACGAACATTTGCTCAGTACGAAATTTGGGCAGATAAATCCACACTGCCTAGCGAAGAAATGTTTGCAGCAGTTGTTAGTGATATTAGAAACACACACAAATTACCAGATGGCGATGGCAAAGTGTTGCTTGGTAGATCTGGCACTCGAATGACATATGAGTTTTCGGGCTGGAGGAGTTTGCTACTTAAAACAGTCAAATCAGCCACCAAAGTCGATAAAAAATCAAAAGAAGAAATTAAGCCCTATATATGGCAAGCGCCGTACAAAGAAAAAATGATTAAAAGAGATAAGCGCTGGGGAAAGCTAGAATTTTGGCAGTCATTGGGCGCAATGAAAGACCCTTATACTATGGGCTACTATCTCAATGCCGTTGACCTGAAGTATGATGCCAATAAAAACGTCATTCAGAAAAAAGAATACTTACGAATATATAAAACAATCTGGATGCGCACCCTTCAGGTGAGTTTGATTGTCACTCTCGCCTGTCTGTTTCTTGCTTATCCTGTGGCATATCTATTAGCAACCCTACCAATGCGGACTTCAAATTTATTGATGATTTGCGTGTTAATGCCTTTTTGGACATCGTTACTCGTAAGAATTGTTGCCTGGATGATCATGCTTCAGCAAAATGGTGTTGTAAATGACACCTTAATAATGATTCTGCCCTGCTTTGAGGGCACCCTTAATTTACCGTTTATTGGGGAAACATTTATTGACTTATGTTTTGGCGAAGAAGATCGTCTACCCATGATGTATAACTTTACGGGCACTATTATTGTAATGACGCAGGTTCTCCTGCCTTTTATGATTTTGCCAATTTATAGTGTGATGAAAGGCATACCACCGAGCTATATGCGCGCAGCGCAAAACCTAGGCGCCACGCCAACATGGGCATTTATTCGTGTCTACATGCCACAATCTGTTCCTGGTATAGGCGCGGGGTGTATTCTTGTCTTTATTGTTGCCATTGGTTACTATATCACTCCAGAATTGGTGGGTGGTAAAGATGGCCTTATGATTGGTAACTTTGCCGCTAGAGAAATGCAAAGAACGCTTAATTGGGGTCTTGGTGCTGCAATTGGTGCCATACTTTTGGCTGCAGTTCTTATTTTATACTGGGTATATGATAGGCTGGTTGGTCTTGATAATTTAAAAATGGGCTAGATAATGAAATTTCCTTCATATACAACTCCTAGACAAAAACTTTGGCACTATTTTTATAGAACGTTTTGCGGTCTTGTCTTGTTTTTTCTAGTGGCGCCGCTGATTGTTGTTTTACCACTATCATTCAGTACCTACCCTTTTCTACAATTCGTTCCTGAAATGCAATTTTTCAGTTTTGAAACCATGTCTTTTAATTTCGATGGCTATGGAACTCGCTGGTACAAAGAGCTATTTGGTATTTGTGATGAAACTACTGGAGCAACAACGGTTTGTACAAACCGATGGATGATTGGTATAAAAAATAGTTTGATCCTTGCTGTCTTTACAACTATATTTGCAAGTATCCTTGGTACTTTAGCCGCGCTTGGTTTATCTAATAGGCATATGCCATTTAATCGAGCAATCATGGCGTTAATGATTTCTCCAATGATTGTTCCTCTCATTATTACTGCCTCTGGCATGTTCTTCTTTTTTGCAAAACTCAATCTTGTAGGAACAATGACAGGATTAGTTATTGCTCATACTATTTTAGGTATACCGTTCGTTGTAATAACGGTTACTGCTTCATTGTCTGGCTTTGATAATAACCTTCTTAGGGCCGCTTCAAGTTTAGGCGGATCACCGATTAGGAATTTTTTCAAAATACAAGCACCTCTAATCGCCCCAGGCGTTATTGCTGGTGGCCTATTTGCATTTATTACCTCATTTGATGAGGTGGTTATTGTGCTGTTTGTCGGTGGCCCTGATCAATACACACTGCCAAGACAAATGTGGTCTGGTATTCGTAATGAGATTAGCCCAACCATTCTTGCAGCTGCAACGATTTTGGTAATCTTCTCAATTGTCTTACTCGGCACTCTGGAAATGCTCAGACGCCGTTCCGAGCGCATCCGCGGAGTCACTCCTAGCTAAACCATTTCGACATAATAAGAAAGTTTGGATTGCTTTCAAACAACACTTCATGGTATAACCTCGCCATTAAAGAAAATGGAGCGTTAAATAACGCATGTCTAAGTCGCATTTACAAACGACATTAACAATCACTGGCTGCCTACTGATCACTTTTTGCATGGGGTCAATTCACGCCTTCAGTACCCTTATTGAAGCTATTGAGTTACAAACAGGTGTTGAGCGAATTGCCTCAAGTCTTGTGTATTCATTTGGGTTAATTAGTGTCACCCTTGCAGTATTTTTTGGACACGCCTTATACCACCGATTTAGTGCGTTCACATTGATATTCATAGCTGCACTTCTACCTGTGGCTGGCATATTGCTAACGAACACTGAAACATGGCTGGGATGGTTATTAGGTTACGGAATATTTTTCGGATTTTCTAGTGGTCTGGGATATGGCTTTTCACTTCACGCTTGCACACTTGTAACAAAGGATAGTAGGCGTGGCTTAGTGCTCGGCGCTGTTACTGGAGCATACGCATTGGGTGCTGTTGTTTTTTCTATAATCTACCCAGCCCTATTGGCAAGTTTCAGTCTTGATATTACCTACAGCATTGCTACTGTAATTATTTCAACTGCTGTTGGTGCTGGCGCACTGTTGCTCTTATTTTCAAAAGTAAAGACAAAACTAACTGACTTAAAACCTCAGAACAAAATGAAACCAACAAAACTGAGATTTTCTCAACTATGGGCTGGTTATTATTTTGGCGTGTTCGCAGGTTTAATGGTAATTGGCCATGCGGTGCCTATCATTAAAACCATGGGAGTAGGCTCGCAACTTGCCTCAAGTGGTATAGTTCTAATGTCATTAGGCAGTGGCATAGCAGGCCTAATCGCAGGATATATTGTTGATCAATTTGGCTGTCGAAAACCCTTGTCCTTATTGGCAATAACCAGCGCAATTAGCTTGGTTTTATTGGCACTCCTGAACGATGTTAGAGTAGTATTGGTATTAATGGTTTGTATCGCTACTCTCTACGGCGCATTTATTGCCATTTATCCTACAATGATCGCAAATATATTTGGCAAAGAGCGCTCTGCTTGGGCGTACGGCAAAGTGTTTACCGCCTGGGGGTTTGCTGGGCTCAGCGCACCATTACTCGCAAGTTGGCTTTACCAACAGAACAATAGTTACAACATAGCTTTACTAACCGCAGCATTGTTGGCAGCCTTGTCAGCGATGATGGTTTTTAGCCTACCCAACAAACAACCCAAATATTAAGGAAATATAATGAAGGGTCACCACTTGCTCACAATAAAGCAAATCGAAGCATTTAAGCAGGATGGTTATTTGGTATTAGAAAACTACATTAATACTCAGCAACGCCACCGTCTTATGCAACGGGCAGAACAATTGATCGAAGAATTTCAGCCACTTGCCAACCCCTCAGTATTTACAACAAATGAGCAGGAACGTTCTAGCGATGATTATTTTTTGAGCTCTGGCAATAAAATTCGATTTTTCTTTGAAGAGGAGGCAATTGACCAACACGGTAATTTTACTGTTCAAAAACAGCAATCCATCAACAAAATAGGTCATGCGTTACACTTGTTAGACCCAGAGTATAAGCAAGTCGTTGATGAATTGGATTTTCATTCCCTAGGTAAGCAACTTGGCATAGAATCGCCTCGTTCAATTCAGTCAATGCATGTCTTTAAACAGCCAAACATTGGCGGTGAGGTAGTTCTACATCAAGACTCTACTTTTTTATACACAGAGCCAATGAGTTGTATCGGCTTTTGGCTTGCCTTAGAAGAAGCCACCTGTGAAAATGGCTGCCTTCAGGTTATCCCAAAAGGACATAAAATTCCACTTAAAAAACGCTTTAAACTTGCAGCAGACGGCGGCACTCAATTTGATATTTTGAATGATAGTCCGTGGCCAGAACAACCACTGGAAATGCTGGAGGCTGCCGCTGGCACACTGATTATCCTTCACGGTCAGCTCCCTCATTACAGTGCTGCCAATCGATCATCTCACTCGCGTCAAGCATTTTCTCTACATCTAGTGGATAAGCTCTGTGACTACCCACAAGATAATTGGTTACAAACCGATTTAGTATGACCTCAAGCTAAAATAAAGAGCTTAATTTGGCTAAATAGATCTTATTAGCTCAGAGGTTTACAATAAAACTCATATACCTAATATAATATATTAACTTAATTTACTATTATTTAAAATCATGCAGAAACACATTATTGCTACAGATAAAGCACCTGCTGCAATTGGGACTTATTCACAAGCCGTTGCTGTTACTGGTGGTACAACCGTCTACCTATCGGGTCAAATTCCTTTTATACCTGAAACCATGGAAATTATTGAGGGCGGTATTAGTGAAGAAATCCATCAAGTATTTAAAAACCTAACAGCGGTTTGTAACGAGGCCGGTGGCGATTTGAATCATATCGTTAAACTGAATATCTTTTTAACGGATCTATCAAACTTCCCAATTGTGAATGAAATCATGGCTCAATACTTTGACCAGCCATATCCTGCGCGTGCTGCAATAGGTGTTAAGGAATTACCAAAAGCAGTGGGTGTAGAAATGGATGGTGTGATGATAGTTGATTCGGATCAATACAGCTACTAAAGCATGCCAATACTTTCTGATCCACTGACTTGTATTAGCGGATTAGGGAATAAAACATCTCAAAGACTGAATCAACTGGGGATTTACACCCTAGAGCATTTACTCTTTCACTTACCAAATAGGTATCAAGACAAAACTCGACTCACTCCACTAAGTGAAGCTCAAGTGGGGGGAGAGATTTTGGTTGAGCTCACCATCGAGCGAATAGAAGAGGCGCCCACCAGACAACGCCAATTACTTTGCTATCTTACCGATGAACACAATCATCGATTATTATTACGTTTTTTCCATTTTAACCAATATCAAAAACAAGCCTTGGTCAGAGGCGAAACCATTCAATGCTTTGGTGAAGTTAAAATTGGCCGTCAAGGCTTAGAAATGCACCACCCTGAATATCGCCTTACTTCACAACAATCGCCCTTATTTGAATCAACCTTAACCCCCGTTTACCCACTCTGCCAAGGTGTAACGCAAAACAAACTCACGCAATGGATTAATATTGCATTAGGTGTGCTTAAAACCACGGTTATTGATGATCATTTCGAAAAAATGGCAAAAAACTCTATGCCGAGTTTGAGTGAGGCACTACTCTTACTCCACCATCCTAAAAAAGGCGAAAATTTGACTCAAATAGCCGATTTTTGCCATATTTGTCAGCAAAGACTCATCATTGAGGAGCTTGCAGCACACCAATTAAGCCTCAAACAAGTGAAATTAAGACGCAAATCGAAAATTTCCAATATTTTCACCCTTGAAACCAAGATGAGTAAGCTGCTTTCAAAATCACTTGACTTTGTTTTGACTGACGCACAAGTGCGCTGCATTGAAGAAATAAATGCCGACCTCGCTTCAGAACAACCCATGCTAAGATTGTTGCAAGGTGACGTTGGCTCAGGCAAAACCATTGTTGCGGTATTTGCTTTATTACAAGCAGTTGCCAACGGTTTTCAAACAGCAGTAATGGCGCCAACTGAAATTTTGGCACGACAACATCAGCAGAGTTTTGGTGAATATTTAAGCAAGTTAGGGTTAACCGTTGCTTATCTGTCAGGCTCGCAAAACACCGAGCAGAGAAATGAACAACTGCGTAAGGTAAGCACTGGCGAGGCGAAAGTAGTGATTGGCACGCACGCCCTTTTTCAAGAAAGCGTTTCATTCGATAATCTCGGCTTTGTTATTATTGATGAGCAACACAAATTTGGCGTTCATCAACGATTATCACTTGCGCAAAAAGCGAAAAAGACCCCACACCAGTTGGTGATGACGGCCACACCAATCCCACGCTCTCTAACGATGAGTGCTTATGCCAATCTCGACACTTCTATCATCGACGAATTGCCGCCTGGCAGACAAGCAGTACAAACTATTGCGCTTAGCACTAACCGTAAAGACGAAATTATTGAAAAAATCAAACAAGTGTGTAACACGGGCCAACAAATTTATTGGGTTTGCACATTGATTGAAGAGTCAGAGGTACTGCGTGCAGAGTCTGCAGAAAATACTTTTGCCTATTTAAGCGACAACCTTGCGGATCTTCGAGTGATGATGATTCATGGTCGACTTAATAAGAGCGACAAAGAAAACATTATGCAAGATTTTTCCGCTGGTAGGATTGATGTATTAGTGGCTACAACAGTAATTGAGGTCGGTGTGAATGTACCCAATGCCAGCTTGATGATTGTTGAAAACGCCGAGCGTTTAGGGCTTGCTCAGTTGCATCAGTTGCGCGGTCGAGTGGGCAGAGGCAGCGAGAAAAGTGTTTGTGTGTTGATGTATCAATCACCACTCGGTGAGTCAGCTAAGCAAAGACTGGATATTTTGCGCCAAACTTGTGATGGTTTTGTCATTGCCGAAAAAGACCTAGAACTTCGAGGCCCGGGAGAAGTGCTCGGCACCCAGCAAACTGGCATTGCAAACATGAAAATTGCCAATATTGTCCGTGATGCCTACCTCCTTAAGCAGGCAAGTTATTATTCTGAGCTAATGCTTGGTGAAAGTGAATCTGCTCAAAACACACTTATTCAGCGTTGGATTGATGAGGATAAATCACATTACGCTAACACCTAGATTGATTCCTTTGCGTCTAGTAAAATACAGCACTTAAGTTTAGAGCATTTTTCAATATGTTTAATCCCGACAAATTCCATTGGCGAACTTTCGATGCAAGTGAAAATATCCCTGCTCATGTATTACCTTGGCTGTTGGATAACAGTTCTTTAACCGCAAAACTTAAAAACAAGTATTCAGATTTTCGCGTCACTGTCATTTCTCAAGTAGAAAACACACCATACGATTGCGAGCTAAGGCTTTTAGGTGACATAAGTGATGAGACCATCATTGTGCGTGAAGTAGAATTATTGGGCGAAGAACAGCCCGTTGTCTTTGCTCGATCAGTGATTCCAAAAAATATTGATACCAATAAGTTACTTTCTATTGGCTCCAAGCCTTTGGGTGAACTCTTATTTGATGACCCGCTTATCAAGCGAGATCAGCTAGAAGTCGGACAACATCAGGGCGTATGGGCGCGACGCTCAACCTTTGTTGTTGGCACAACCAAATTACTGGTGAGTGAAATATTTCTCGAGAAATTGTATGCGTGACCAGATTTTTAATAATCAGAGTGATATAGCTGATTTTCGTTTTGATGAAAGTGTTGTAGCGGTTTTCGATGATATGGTGAAACGTTCGGTTCCAGGCTACGACGCAATGATTCAAATGATTGGCTTACTCACTCGAACTTACGGCAAAGACAATAGCAATTACTACGATTTGGGCGCCTCAACGGGCGCTACCACACTTGCTCTAGCGCTCAATAATAAGTGTGCCAACGTTCACTTTATTGCTATCGACAACTCAGAGCAAATGGTTAGTCAATGTCAGAAAAACTTGGGCGATAAAGTTGACAATTTAAAGGTTATTTGTAGCGATATTAACGATATTTGTATCGAAAACTCTTCTATTGTTGTTCTTAATCTCACACTGCAATTTATCGACATCAATAAGCGTGCCGACCTTATCACCAAAATTTATGACGGGCTCAATCCTGGCGGCGCTTTGATCATTAGTGAAAAAATCCACATCGATGATGAAAATGAACAAGCTCGATTGACTGATCTGCACATGGATTTTAAGCGTGCAAATGGCTATAGCGAGCTAGAAATCGCCAATAAACGCCAATCTCTTGAAAATGTATTGTTAACTGAAAACAGTGAAACACACCTTAAAAGACTGCAGCAGTGCGGTTTCAGAGAATATATTCACTACTTTCAGTGTCTTAACTTTGCCTCATTTTTATCGGTAAAATGACCCTTGGTTTTAACCAGGCTTGTATGCCTAAATCTTTGCTCAATCTAAAAGGTATGTGCAAAGATTTCTAAAACAAGGTTTTTTATGCTTTTAATGATTGATAACTATGACTCGTTCACCTATAACTTGGTTCAGTATTTTGGCGAACTAGGTCAAAGTGTAACGGTTTATCGTAATGACGAAATCACTGTTGATGAGATTGAAAAACTCAGTCCTAAACATATTGTAATTTCGCCTGGCCCTTGCACGCCGAATGAAGCAGGAATATCTCTTGAAATTATTGAAAAACTTGCTGGGAAGGTGCCGATTTTAGGCGTCTGTCTTGGCTTTCAAGCTATCGTCCAAGCCTTTGGTGGCAATATTATAGGTGCAAAGCGCATTATGCATGGCAAAGTCTCACCAATACACCACACAAGTAACGGTGTATTCTCTGGCCTAAAGAACCCTTTAAATGCAACACGCTATCACTCATTGGTTGCAGAGCAACACACACTGCCCGATTGTTTTGAGGTGACTGCATGGACAAACGATGAATCTGGTGAAATTGAAGAAATTATGGGTGTTCGCCATAAAGAATTAGCGATCGAAGGTGTGCAATTCCACCCAGAATCCATCCTTACTGAGCATGGCCACCAAATGCTTGACACTTTTTTACAGGAAAATTAATAATGACTGAAATAATGGATTTTTTGCTTGAGCAATGGATATTCTCGGGAACACTTGCTGCACTCGTTGCACTGCTTATCTATGGAGAAAGGCCAAAAAAATACCAAATAGTTGACACCAATGGTGCCGTCACTCTGATGGATGATGACGATCTGATCATTCTTGATATTCGTGAAGAAAAAGAAAGGGGAGCTGGGTTTATTGACTCAGCCACTCATATTCCAATGGCACAAGTTAAAGACAAACTGGACTCTCTCGATAAAAACAAAAAAATTCTCACTTATTGCAAAAGTGGCATGCGCTCCAAAACGACTGCAGAACTTCTTTGTAAGAATAACTTTGACCATGTTTACAACTTAAAGGGCGGTTTTGACGCTTGGCAAGCTGCCGGCCTACCAATAATAAAATAAGCCTATGCAAAATATCATGTATACCTCCGATTATTGCCCGTTTTGCCAAATGGCCTATCAGCTATTGGATAAAAAAGGTGTTATCTATAAAAAAATATCGGTTGATGAAAACCCAAATATGTGGAAAGAAATTCACCAAAAAACAGGCAGATCCACTGTACCTCAAATTTATATCAATAACCACTACATTGGTGGTTATGACGACCTAAGTGCGGCCGATCGCTCGGGCGAATTAAGCACGATTATCAATGGTTAACTCAAAACCAATGATGCAAAAATCTCTGAGCATCATAGGTGCTGGCGCCTGGGGAAGTGCTCTCGCAGTTTCCCTTAGTGAGAAATTTGATATTATTTATTTGATTGCCCAAGATAATGCTGAAGTGAAGAGCTTGAGTACCCAGCACGACGCCTTAAATACTCCGTTTAGCGACAATATTTCAATTACTGCAGACCTTGATAATATCACTGCAGCTGAAGCAGTATTAATTGCAACACCTAGCTATGCATTTGCTGAAGTCCTAAAAAAGCTAAGTCATTATGTATCTAAACAACATTTTATCGCCTGGGCTACAAAAGGGTTTGATACGCCCAACAGCTGCTTTCTTCATGAAACTTTTGAGAGCGCCCTACCAAATCATGCCCCTTGTGTGATTTCTGGGCCCACTTTCGCAATGGAAATTGCAAAGAAAAAACCCAGCGCTATTGTTGTTGCTTCAAAAGACAGTGCAACAAGAGAATATTGGTCCGATGCTATTCAAACAAAAACCTTACGCGCCTATACCAGTGAAGACGTTACCGGTGTTGAAGTGGGTGGTTCGGTCAAAAACATTTTAGCTATTGCTGCAGGTGTAGCCAACGGGCTTGGCTTTGGCGCCAACACCCAAGCAGCCATTATCACTCGAGGACTTGCTGAAATGACAAGACTTGGTGTGGCACTTGGGGCAGATAAATCAACATTTCAAGGCCTTTCCGGTATGGGTGACTTGGTGCTAACGTGCTCGGACGATCTTTCTAGAAACCGCCGATTCGGCAAAGAGTTAGCTAAAAATGTCACGATAGAACAAGCACTCATGAATGTTGGTGGCACGGTAGAAGGCTATAACACGCTACAATTAATTCTCTCAATGGCGCGTTTAAGGGAAATTGAAATGCCAATCTGCGAACAAGTTTTTGCCGTAACCAAAGGCGAAAAATCGCCAAAAGATGCTGTCACTGAACTCATGCTTAGAAAACCTAGCCCAGAATAACCAATTCTTATTATGATGATATTCAACTTATTCGAGAATTCTGTTGTAAGCAAAGTAAAGCTTATTTGCCTTGTTGCTGTTGTAGCCTCTACTACAAGCGTGTTCAACACCACAACACTACTATCAAGCGCTCAGTCAATATTCAAACAAGAGTTACTTGAAATTCAAAACAAAATTGTTAGCAATAGACCTGTATTCTCAGAAATTGAGAGTACTGCTGTTAGGAAGACTGTCTTTTTTAATTATTTACTGCCGGTTATTGAGCAAAAAAATGCTGAGATACTCAAGCTCAGAGCCTTAATTAGCAACGATGAATTAAGTGCAGTTGAGCTTGAAAAATTAGCACTTCAATACCGCCTTGATAGAGGTGTAAGCAAAGAAGACATGCTAATCGCGATCGATATCTTACCACCCTCTTTAATTCTTGCTCAGGCCGCCAACGAATCTAACTGGGGAAGATCTCGTTTTGCTGAGGATTACAACAATTATTTTGGTATTTGGTGCTTCTCTAAGGGTTGTGGTACTGTTCCAAAAAATAGAGATGAAGATGCAACACACGAAGTGGCCACTTTCAGCTCACTGAGAGATAGTATTGATTATTACGTACTTAATCTAAATCGTAACCAAGCCTATCATAATCTGAGAGCGATTCGCAAAGAGCAACGTGATAATGGTAGCTTTATTACTGGCTTAGCATTGGCGAAAGGTCTAACACCTTATGCTCAAACCGGTGATATATACGTCGCCTCTATCCAATCACTCATTAGTTATAACAAGCTCGAGCAATACGATTTGTAAAGGCTTTTACACAAACCACTTTAGGTTTGATAATTACAAAATAACAAGCAATAAAAAACCCGCATGAAGCGGGTTTTTTTTGAATCTCTTCGAAAAAGATCAACGCTTTGAGTACTGCTCGCTCTTACGTGCCTTCTTCCTACCAACTTTCTTACGCTCAACAACACGAGCATCACGAGTTACTAAGCCAGCTTTACGTAAATCAGGGCGCATCTCTTCGTTATAAACCATCAATGCACGTGTAATGCCCAATCTAATTGCACCCGCTTGACCAGTATCACCACCGCCTTTAACAATAATATTGAAATCAAACTTATCTTTCATTTCAACAACGTCGATAGGCTGGTTAACAATCATTGATGAAGTTTCTCTACCGAAATACTCACTCATTGGTTTTTTGTTAACAGTGAAAACACCTTTGCCTTTTGTCATATAGACACGAGCAACCGATGTTTTTCTTCTACCTGTTGCGTAATAAACTTCTTTATTTGCCATAATTAAATGCCTTAAATATCTAATACTTGAGGTTGTTGAGCAGCATGTGTGTGCTCAGAACCTGCGAAAATTTTCATTTTTCTTGCCATTTCTCTGCCTAACGGACCTTTTGGCAACATACCCGTCACTGCTTTTTGAATCACCTCTTCAGGTTTTTTCGCGAGCAAATCCTTGAAAGCGATGGATTTTAAATTACCAACATAACCAGTATGGTGGTGATACATCTTATCATTGTACTTGTTACCAGTAACAGTAATCTTTGCTGCATTAACGATCACAATATAATCACCAGTATCAACATGTGGTGTGTATTCAGCTTTATGCTTACCACGTAGACGCGATGCAACTTCAGTTGCCAAACGTCCTAATGTTTTGCCATCGGCATCAACCAAAAACCAGTCTCTCTTGACTTCGGCGGCTTTCGCACTAAATGTTTTCATAATTCTCTTCTCTATGTCGCTGCAGAATAATCGGACTATTATAATCACTTTTTATTCTGAGTGTAAGTTTTCAT
>Ga0208335_1000342_pt1 | contig 17689 bp, 15 predicted proteins | sample DeeseametaMP0759_FD_184202 | JGI IMG/M metagenome (GOLD analysis project Ga0208335, IMG submission 184202) | Marine microbial communities from the Deep Atlantic Ocean - MP0759 (SPAdes) | ecosystem: Environmental > Aquatic > Marine > Oceanic | place: West of Cape Town, South Africa, South...
TACTTGAAAGTTACCGCACTCTTCCTGCGTTCAAGGATGTAGAAGAGAGTCTGGCAAAATTAAAAGAAAAAAATTATCGGCTGTTTGCTTTTTCAAATGGCAGTGCAGATGCCGTCGAAATGCTTCTAGTTGCAGCAGGAATAAGAGATTATTTTCTAGGGGTTGTTAGTGCCGATGACATCAAATCATTTAAGCCAAACCCTGCTGTGTATCATCATTTTCTACAAGAGTCTGAAGCTTGCGGCAATGATGCATGGCTAATTTCCAGCAACCCTTTTGATGTCATCGGTGCAATTTCGGCTGGCATGTGTGCCGCTTGGGTTCAGCGTTCAAAAAATGCCATCTTTGACCCATGGGGGATTGAGCCAACATTAACTGTAGAAAATCTTGGTGAATTGTATGGAAAAATCGACTAACAAACAGCGCCAAGGGGTAGACAACTCCCTAGGTCTTAATACAGGCATTTCATAAAGTTTTGGTTCAGTAGATTCTGTGAAGCTTGTGGTTTGTGACGAGCATTGCCTTAACCAACCCAAACTCTAGCATTTTCAAACATGCGCAGCCATGGGGATCTCTCTTGCCAATCGTTTGGATGGTAAGAGTTTTGTATCGCTCTAACCACGCGCTCAGGGTGAGGCATAACGATGGTCACTCTGCCTGAATCATTGCAAAGGCCTGCAGTTGCACTGTCTGAGCCGTTTGGGTTGTGTGGATATGTTTGAGTTGGATTGCCTTGATGATCAACGTATTTAATACCAATCGTATTTTCTTTAACAATCGAAGAAAAACTTGCTTGACCTTCGCCGTGAGCGGTGACAATTGGAAGTATTGATCCTGCCATGCCATTAAAGAATAATGATTTGGATTCTTGCACTTCAACACTGAGGAAGCGCGCTTCAAATTGCTCGGAAGCGTTGCGCTCAAAGCTTGGCCAGTTTTCAGTACCCGGAATGATTTCTGTTAAGTTAGACATCATTTGACAGCCGTTACAAACACCCAGTGCAAAACTGTCATCGCGATGAAAGAATTCGCTGAATTGGTCTTTAGCGCGAGGGTTGTAAAGAATGGAGTTTGCCCAGCCACGACCAGCACCCAATACGTCGCCGTACGAGAAACCACCACAAGCCACAAGGCCGCGGAAGGTGTCTAACGACACTCTACCACTTAAGATGTCGCTCATATGGACATCGTGCGCTTCAAAAGCGGCTTTAGTGAATGCTGCAGCCATTTCGATATGGCCATTAATGCCTTGTTCACGCAAAACAGCAATTTTTGGCTTTGTTCCAACATTGATATAAGGCGCACTAACGCTCTCATTAATGTCAAAATTTGGTGCAATAACCAAGCCATTTGATGGTTTTAGTATTTCGTCAAATTCAGATTGTGCACTCTCTGGATTGTCTCTCAGTTTAGAAATTTCATACGAAGTTGATGACCATTGCTGTTGTAAAGTGGCGCGATTCTCGCTGTAAATTTCACCACTCTCATCAGAGATGCGAATGATATCGTCAGAATTGATTGTTGCAATTACACTGGTACAGTTCTCTAACCCAGCTTTATTTAAGGCATCAAGCACGTGAGCTTTGTTGTCGATTGAGACTTGTATCGCACAGCCAAGTTCTTCGTTAAATAATGAACCAATGACATTTCTGGATACAATATCTAGGCCGCAATTTGAGGCAAAGGCCATTTCTAGTAAAGTAATAATGGCGCCGCCATCTGAGCGATCGTGATAAGCATCAATCAAGCCCGAATGGTTCAATTCGTTAATGACAGCAAAGAAATTACCAAAAAGTTTGTCGTCATCAAGGTCTGGTGTTGTTTTGCCAATTTGGTTGTAAACTTGCGCCAAACAAGAGCCGCCCATACGGTTTTTACCAAAGCCTAAGTCGATTAATAAAAGCTCAGAGTCGGTTTTTGTTTGCAGCAACGGTGTGATTTGTTTGCGTGCATCAGGGATTTTCGAAAAAGCAGTGATGATTAAGGATAGAGGTGCGGTGACGGATTTTTCTTGCTTTCCATCTTGCCATGAACTTTTCATTGACATCGAATCTTTGCCAACAGGAATGGTTAGGCCAAGCGCTGGGCAGAGCTCCATACCGACAGCTTTAACCGCTTCATACATTTTGGCGTCTTCGCCTTCAAAGCCACTGGCACACATCCAGTTGGCAGACAAACTGATGTGATGAATGTCTTCAACGTAGATGCTCATCATATTGGTTAGTGCTTCACCAATACTCATTCTAGCGGCAGCGGCAGCGTTGCTAAGCGCCATGGGTGTTTTTTCACCAAGGGACATTGCTTCGCCCTGATAGCCAACATAATCCGAGAGTGAGACAGCGCAATCCGCCACAGGCACTTGCCACGGGCCGATCATTTGCTCTCTAGCAACTAAGCCAGTGATCGATCGATCACCAATAGTAATAAGGAAGTTTTTGCTAGCAACTGTTGGCAGTGCGAGTAGGCGGTCAATTGCTTCTTTAACTTCGATATTTGTATCATCAAACTCTAGCTCAGTATTAGCAATTGAGTTGACATTTTTTAGTGTTTTAGGTGTTGCACCAAGCAGTACTGACATTGGAAGATCAATAGGTGAATCATCAAAATAGGCATCGTTCATCTTAAGGTGGCGTTCGTCTGTTGCCTCGCCTAAAATAGCAAAAGGTGCACGTTCACGCTCACAGATTGCCTTGAACATCTCTACGCTGGCGCCGTCAATGGCGAGTACGTAGCGTTCTTGAGATTCGTTACACCAGATCTCCATTGGCGACATTTGTTTGTCGTCATTAGGCACATTTCTTAATTCTAAAATCGCGCCTTTTTCGCTGTCATTTACCAGTTCTGGTACGCCGTTAGAAAGGCCACCAGCGCCGATGTCATGGATAGAAACAATCGGATTGTCATCACCTAGATTAGCGCAAGCGTCAATCACTTCTTGGGCGCGTCTTTGCATCTCAGCGTTGGCACGTTGCACTGAAGCGAAGTCTAAATCTTCGCTTTGTTCACCACTACCTACACTAGAAGCTGCACCACCACCAAGGCCGATTAGCATAGCTGGTCCGCCTAAAACGATGAGTTTATCGCCGTGAGAAATCAAGCCTTTTTCAACATGACCTTCTTGGATATTGCCCAAGCCACCAGCCAACATAATAGGCTTGTGATAGCCTCTTACTTGGCCATTTGCTGTTTTTTGCTCGTAGGTTCTAAAGTAACCGCATATATTTGGGCGGCCGAATTCGTTGTTAAAAGCAGCGGCACCCAAAGGGCCATCGATCATAATATCGAGAGCTGAGACAATTTGTTTTGGTTTACCGTAGTCAACTTCCCACGGTTTTTTATTGTTTGAAATTTTGAGGTTGGACACAGAGAAGCCACATAAGCCAACTTTTGGTTTTGAGCCTCTACCAGTTGCACCTTCATCCCTAATTTCACCACCAGAGCCGGTAGCTGCACCAGGATCTGGCGCAATAGCAGTAGGGTGGTTGTGTGTTTCAACCTTCATTAGAACTGCTTTTTGCTCGGTTTTAGAAGTGTAAACACCATCTTTATTGGCAAAGAAACGCTCTGACTCATAGCCCGTCATTACCGCAGAGTTGTCGCTATAGACCGACAATAAACCCTCTGGATGAGCCTTGTAAGTATTGCGAATCATGCCAAACAGTGAAATGGCTTGCGCTTCATCATCAATAATCCAATCAGCATTAAAGATTTTGTGACGACAGTGCTCTGAGTTTGCTTGAGCAAACATCATTAGCTCAATATCTTTTGGGTTTCTATTAAGGGCTGTAAAGTTTTCAATTAAATAATCAATTTCAACATCGCTAAGAGCCAAACCAAGTGTGTTATTTGCTTGCTCTAATGCTGCTTTACCACCACTTAAAATATCAACACTTTGGGAGGTTTTAGGGGTTAATTCGTCGAAAAGCAAGTGCGTATCGGCGCTATCTTTAAGAAAAGATTCGGTCATCCTGTCCATAATGATGCTTAGCACTTTGCTTGTGCTGTCCTCATTTAGGGTTTTATTAAAGTGATAAGTAATGCCACGCTCAATTCGATTAAGTTCGCTTAAGCCACAAAGATGGGCAATATCGCTTGCTTTTGAAGACCAAGGTGAAATTGTGCCTTGTCTTGGGGTGATGGTTAGGTGATCACTAGAATGAGAATAATCAACTTCAGGAGCGTAATTTAGGAGCTTGTTTAGTTGCTCGGTGTGCTCAGCGCTAAGTTCGTTCTTTGAGTTGATAAAGTGAGTATATTCTGCACCTAACAACGTAATGCCAGAGTGTGATTCTGAGAGTTTTTCTTGTAGGGATTTTATTTTAAACTTGCTTAGTGCTTGAATGCCCGAGTGCAGTGAAATCATAGTTGCGCCATAACCTCGTCAGAAATTTCAGCATTATGATAGACCTCTTGTGTGTCGTCTAAATCTTCCAAGCGATCGATAAGTTTCATGAATTTTTCAGCGTCCTCGAGATTAAGATCCACTCTATTGGCTGGCTCCATAGTAATTTGTGAGTGCGCAACTTCTAGGCCGGTTTCAATCAATGCATCTTTAGTGGTGAAAAAATCTTCAGGCGTTGTGACAACATCAATCGAGCCGTCATCATTGACAATCACATCTTCAGCGCCTGCATCGATGGCAATTTCCATGATGACGTCTTCATCGCCTTCAGCAAAACTAATAAAACCTTGCTTGGTAAACATATAAGCAACGGAGCCATCTGTGCCTAGATTGCCACCATGTTTTGAAAATGCATGACGAACATCTGAAACGGTACGGTTTATATTGTCGGTTAGGCAGTCCACCATAATAGCGGTACCACCAAGACCGTAGCCTTCGTATCTTACTTCTTCGTAATTGTCGCCATCTAGGTCGCCTGAGCCACGCTTTACAGCGTTTTCAATGGTGTCACGCTTCATATTGGATGCGAGTGCTTTGTCGATAATTGCGCGCAAAGATGGGTTGTTTTCTATAACACCACCACCTCTTTTGGCAGCAACGACAATTTCTTTGATTAATTTAGTGAAGATTTTTCCACGTTTGGCATCTTGCGCACCTTTACGGTGCTGAATGTTATGCCATTTACTGTGTCCTGCCATTACCTTGTTTCTCCGTATACTCTATTGGGTGAATTCTAATAATCGATGAATAGAGGATTTTGCTTTTTCGATAACATCTTCTTCAATTGTAATTTCGTTGTTACCTGTTTTTAGTACGTTTAAGCATTTTTCAAGGCTGTTCATCGCCATCCAGGGACAATGTGCACACGATTCACAATCTGCACCTTCGCCCATGGTAGGGGCCTCGATTAGCTTTTTTCCTGGCGCAACTTCACGCATTTTGTGAAATATGCCATTATCTGTTGCAATGATAAAAGTATCATTATCCATTGTAGCTACAGCGTTAATCAGTGCGGTAGTCGAGCCAACAACATCAGCCAAAGCAATGACTTCTTTAGGTGATTCTGGATGAACCAAGACAGCTGCGTTGGGTAGTTTTTTCATCAATCTTTCAAGACCTTCGGCTTTGAATTCCTCATGGACAACACAAGCACCGTCCCACATGAGCATCTCAGACCCTGTTTGGGTTTGAATGTAGTGACCTAGGTGCTTATCCGGCGCCCAAAGAATTTTTTTGCCTTCATCGTGCAAATGTTTGACAATTTTAAGCGCACTACCAGAGGTGACCACCCAGTCAGCTCGTGCTTTAACCGCTGCTGAAGTATTGGCGTACACCACGACCGTATGATCAGGGTGTGCATCACAGAATGCTGAGAACTCGCCAATGGGGCAAGAAAGGTCAAGTGAGCAAGTAGCCTCTTCGTCCAAAACCAATACCCGCTTTTCAGGCGATAGAATTTTGGCTGTTTCGCCCATAAATTTAACACCAGCAACAACTATGGTGTCAGCGTCACAATTTTGTCCAAATCTGGCCATTTCAAGAGAGTCTGAGACAACACCGCCTGTCTCTTCAGCTAATATTTGTAAATCAGCACTGACGTAATAGTGCGCCACCAATAGGGCGTTATTATCTTTGAGGGCTTTTTTTATGGAGTCCCGAAGTTGCATTTATGTTTTTTCCGGCAAACTAACTTTGATGTTTAATTCTCTAAGCTGTTTTCTTGGAACACTGGATGGAGCGCTGGTCAGTAAGCATGCAGCGGTTTGTGTTTTCGGGAAGGCAATCACTTCTCTGATGGAGTCAGCACCCGCAAGAATCATCACTAATCTATCAAGGCCAAAAGCCATGCCGCCGTGTGGCGGACAACCGTATTCTAGAGCATCGAGTAAGAAACCAAATTTCTCACGCGCTTCTTCATCATCAATACCAAGAAGCGTGAGTACAGTTTTTTGCATATCGCTTTGGTGGATACGAATCGAGCCACCACCTACTTCTGAGCCGTTGATAACTAGGTCGTAGGCGCGTGATAATGCTTCGCCAGGATTGGCGATAAGCACTTGTGCATCAACACTTGGAGCGGTGAATGGATGGTGTATAGCATTAAGTGAGCCATCGTCTGCAACATCGAACATTGGGAAGTCAAGCACCCAAATTGGTGCCCATTCTTTGTCGTATAGGTTTAAATCTTTTGCCAGCTTTTCTCTAAGGTTGCCCAGAGATTCGTTAACAACTTTGGCTTTGTCTGCGCCAAAGAAAATAATATCGCCGGTTTCTGCGCCAGTGAGTTCGATTACTTTTTGAGTAACCTCGTCGCCTAAGAATTTGATAATTGGCGACGCTGGACCGTCTTCATTAAGCTTGATATAAGCAAGACCTTTAGCACCGTAAATGCTAACAAACTTGGTATAGTCGTCAATTTGTTTGCGGCTGATGGTTGCTCCACCAGGCACTCTCATTGCTGCCACTCGACCTTCATCACTGCTTGCAGGGCCTGAGAAAACTTTAAACTCAACCGATTGCATCAATTCATTTAAATCAACCATTTGCAATGGTATGCGCATATCAGGGCAATCAACACCGTAAAGACGCATTGCTTCATTGAAAGTAATAGTTGGGAACTCGTCAGGCAGGTTGACATCAATTGTCTCTTTAAACAGGCCGCGAACCATTTTCTCCATTAATCCAGTAATCTCACCTTCATCCATAAATGAAGTTTCAACATCTAACTGGGTGAATTCTGGTTGACGGTCGGCACGCAAATCTTCATCTCTGAAGCATTTGACAATTTGATAATAACGCTCAAATCCCGACATCATAAGTAACTGTTTAAACAGCTGTGGAGATTGCGGTAGAGCAAAGAAACTGCCTTCGTGTGTTCTTGAGGGAACTAAATAGTCTCTAGCACCTTCTGGCGTAGCTTTGGTTAAAAATGGTGTTTCAATGTCCAGAAAGTCATGGCTATCCATAAAATCGCGCATGAAATGCGTTACTCTAGATCTAAGTCTTAAACGTTTTTGCATCTCGTCTCGACGCAAATCAAGATAGCGATATTTTAGTCTCACTTCTTCAGATGTGTCTGTTGCATCCAATTGAAATGGGATGGGTTTAGAGGCGTTAAGTATTTCAATATCACTAGCCACAACTTCAATTTCACCCGTTGGAATTTTGCTATTGATCATCGCATCATTTCTAGCAATAACCTTGCCTTTGATTTTGAGTACAAACTCATTTCGTACACTCTCAGCAATGGCAAAAGCATCAGCAGTGTCTGGATTGATAACCACTTGAGCAATGCCGCGTTTGTCTCTGACGTCGAGAAATATAACACCGCCATGGTCACGTCTTCTGTTAACCCAGCCACATAGTGTGACTTCTTGATCTAGAGAGGTTTTACTTAGCTCTCCACAAAAATGTGTTCTCATTTTTTGTCCTTAATATCGAGTGAATCAGGCGCAACAACACCTGTGGAAATAATTAGTTTAAACGCCTCTTCGACACTCATTTTGAGCTCAATTGTGTCTTTTTTAGGCATCATGATAAAGAAACCTGAGGTTGGATTTGGTGTTGTTGGTACATAGAGATTGATAATTTCTTCACCGATAATGGTTTCAGCTTCACCACGATAACTTCCCGATTGAAAGGCAATTGTCCACATGCCTTCTCGGGGGTATTGCACCAACAGTGCTTTTTTAAAATTTTCACTCGATGGGCTGAGCATCGTAGAGGACAGTTTTTTTAAAGCGCTGTATATGCCACGAAAACCCGGAATTTTATTGAGAAATCTCTCCCAAAGTTCGACAACTTTTCGTCCGAGTATATTGGTAACTAGTACGCCAGTGAGAAGAATGATAAGCACTACCAGAACAACACCAGATCCTAGAAAATCAGTGTTGATATTAAATAAAGTTTCAGGCAAAAATTGTGGGGGAACTAGGCTATTGACGAGTTCTAAAAAGAACTTGATAACCATGACGCTAAGCGCCAGTGGTATCCAAAAAAGAAGGCCAGAAATAAAGTAATTTCTTAAGCGTTTCACAAGTTAAAGGGCAAGATTAAAAAAAGAGATATTTTAGCACAATCTAGTTGTTAAATAACAACCACAGAGTGCAGCTTTAGCAGTATTGTTATAGTGGAATGAATCGTGACGATAGCACTAGGTTCAAGAATTCTTATACTAAAGTAGGCTCAGCACCGCCTTTTGTGTAAATATTCTCCTCTTGTCTCAGAGTAAGGATTTCATGCCCTGTTTCGGTCACCAAAATGGTATGCTCCCACTGGGCCGATAAAGAGCGATCTTTGGTGGTCACTGTCCAACCATCAAGTCGAGAGGTGACTACTTGATAGTCGCCCAGATTTATCATTGGTTCGATAGTAAAGGTCATTCCAGGTTCAAGAATTGGTGAGAGCTTCGTTTTGCCATTATCATAATGCAATACTTGAGGTTCTTCGTGAAAACCTCGCCCAATGCCGTGCCCGCAGTAATCTCTCACAACTGAGCAATGTTGAGCATGGGCATGGGCACCAATCACTTGGCCGATTTCACCCAAACGAGCACCAGGTTTAACTAATTCAATACCAAGATACATACACTCTTGAGCGATTTTACAAATCCGTGTTGCTTTAACACTTGACTTTCCTAGAATAAACATTTTTGAAGTGTCACCGTGAAAGCCGTCTTTGATAACCGTGATATCGATATTAATGATATCGCCTTTTTTAAGCTTCTTCTCGCCAGGAATGCCGTGACAAACAACATTATTAATCGATGTACAAATCGATTTTGGAAAACCGTGATAATTAAGCGGTGCTGGAATAGCACCCAATTCATCGACGATAAATTTGTGGCAAATTTGATCTAAGCGCTCTGTGGTTACGCCAACAACTACATGTGGTGTAATCATATCAAGCACACTCGCAGCAAGATTGCCAGAAATGCGCATTTTGTCAATGTCTGAAGAAGATTTAATTGAGATAGACATTAAAAAGCCGGATTAATTAGACAAGCCCGCACGAGCCTCCAAAGCTTTTATACGGTCTTCTAATGGTGGGTGTGATGCCCACAATTGAGACCAGCCAGACTTTGGCTTCTCTCCAATTCCAAATGCCGCCAATTGTTCTGGTAGCGCTTCAGGCTCTTTTTGTGCTAGGCGTTTTAGAGCGCCAATCATATTTTGGTGACCAGCCAAATCTGCGCCGCCTGTATCTGCAACAAACTCACGTTTTCTGGAGAAATACATCACTACAACACTGGCAAGAATTGAAAGAACAACTTGGGCAAAAATCACTGTAACAAAGTAACCAATTCCGTGTCCACGTTGATTTTTTAGAATGACACGGTCAACGATGTGCCCAATTACGCGCGAAAGGAAGAATACAAAAGTATTGACAACGCCTTGAATAAGCGTGAGTGTTACCATGTCTCCATTAGCTACATGGCTCATTTCGTGGCCAACCACTGCCTCTATTTCACCTTTGTTCATGTTGTCAAGCAATCCTTGGGAAACAGCAACAAGGGCTTTATTTTTACTCGCACCCGTTGCAAAAGCATTCATCTGACTTGAAGGAAAAATAGCCACTTCTGGCATTCTAATGCCAACAATCCCCGCTTGTTTTTCAACCGTTTCGATTAGCCATCGTTCCATATTATTAGCGGGATTCTCAATCACTTTCGCACCCGTCATACGTTTGGCCATCCATTTTGATATAGCCAAAGAAATAAAGGAGCCACCGAAGCCAAAAACAGCAGAAAAAATAACCAGGGCGTTAATATTTAAATCACTGCCATTTTCAGCAAGAAGGCTTTCTACACCTAGTATTCTCAATGTGATGCTTAATACCACCATGATGGCGATATTGGTTAATAAAAAAAGCGCAATTCTTCTCATCTTATTTGGTCTATTTGATTTACAGAAATGTTAATGTTAGCAATTATTTTATACAAAAGAAAAAATTGATAACAACAATTTAGAGGATTATAAAAAGCAAATGGGTGTTTTAAAACAAAAAAGATTACTGAACTATAGAAAATTACTATTTTTTATCTAATTTCCAAGCCACATCATTCGAGATTCTGTCATTACACAAGATTGCTCTCCTGTTACGACCAGCACCAGTTGATAGGCATTAGACTCTGGGTAGATATGAGTATAAGTGCCTTCGGCATACTTTGTTACTTTTAAAGTTGCGTCAGCAGCAATACGCGATTGGGTAATATCATCACAACTTTGATTATTGATAATAGTTGATAACACAATTGACACATCACAGGATTCACCATTTGGAAATAGTGTGCTTGAAAAAATAGTAGCACCATTATTAAAATGCTTTGTTGATGTATGCAACGAGGGGTGTGTCTTCGTTTCTTCAGGTTTGGCAAAGGTTACATTCAAGCCATTCAAGCCAAAAGACTTTTCAATGTTGTTTAAATACGTTATACAATTTGGGTTCACTCCTCTGGATACGGCCTCCTCGGTTAACGATGCCGCCAATACCGAATTACTTAAAATAAGTGATACAAAGATTGAAACAAAGTATTTCATTTTGATACCATAAATATCTAATTGGCTTGATTATAACCAATAATGACTAAACTAAGTTGTACTTAGAATGCTAATTTAGACGTATAACAGATTTAAAATGTTTTATAATTCACGCACTATAACAAGGAGAGATACAAATGAAACTTAAAATTGCAGCTGTTTTTCTTACGGCTTTGTTTTTAACTGGCTGTTCGATGGAAAATGTTAGATCTGGCGTAGCAGCTGTTCCAAATGCTATTGGAAGTGCTATTGGTTCTACTGTCGATTTCGTTACAGGGATTTTTTAAGCCCTCGTAAAAACCTTTAATTTATAAGATTTTCCAGCCTTTTGTATAAGGTTGGATTTCTGCGTCTGAAATTCAGGACTCCCTTTTGATTACCTAAAATATTGGGAATTTTCATTGTGGTGTTTATCTCACCGAAAACAGAGGGAAAACGGCTATAAAAAGCTTAAAAACACTCACTCGTAAGTCAAGTAGTGCTAATTTAGGGCGTTTTAGCCTGAAATCATCATCACTTTGTCCGACTTGCTCCCGTATTGAAAAAATTTCGGAAATTTTACAAATGGGAAAATAGCCTAAAAAAATGCTGGCAAATCGATAACAAAAAAATGTTGACGGAATGTTGACATATTGAGACGTATCCAGCAATATTTAAGTCAACTTTAAAAATAGAAAGCCTTGTGGCAGTAGGGGTGTATGGGGCGAGAAACGGGGTTTGAATCTGTGAGTGCGAAGCCTGCCCTTGGGTGCAACCGGAAATTTTGCGTTAGCAAAATCACTGCTTGTAAATAACAATAATTCTGGAAAAGGTGGGGCGAGAAACGGGGTTTGAACCCGCGACAACCGGAATCACAATCCGGGGCTCTACCAACTGAGCTATTCCCGCCATAAAACAAAAGTGGTACGCCCAATACGATTCGAACGTATGACCTACGGCTTAGAAGGCCGTTGCTCTATCCAGCTGAGCTATGGGCGCAAAAACTGTGTTCTAATAAAGGCTAGTAACACTTTACAAAAATATGGTCGGAGTGGAGGGACTTGAACCCCCGACCCTCTGGTCCCAAACCAGATACGCTACCAAACTGCGCTACACTCCGAAAAAAGCATAATTATACTTTGATAGTCTGCCTAGTCAATGCCTAATTCATCCCAGATTGTGTCAATTTTGGCAATTACTTCATCACTCATTACAATAGGGTCTCCCCACTCTCTGTTAGTTTCTCCGGGGTGTTTGTTTGTGGCATCAATTCCCATCTTTGAGCCTAAACCAGAAACTGGCGATGCGAAGTCTAAATAATCAATTGGGGTGTTGTCAATTAGAGAGGTGTCACGAGATGGGTCAACTCGTGTTGAGAGCGCCCAAATCACTTCCTTCCAGTCTCTAATGTTAATATCATCATCAACAACAATAATAAATTTTGTGTACATGAACTGTCTCAAGAACGACCAAACGCCCATCATCACTCTTTTTGCATGACCGGGATATTGTTTTTTCATGCTGACAATTGCCATACGATAGGAGCACGCTTCGGGTGGCAAATAAAAATCAACAATTTCACTAAATTGTTGCTGCAATAAAGGTACAAATACTTCGTTAAGTGCAACCCCCAAAACTGCTGGTTCATCAATCGGTTTTCCGGTGTATGTGGAATGGTAAATTGGATTGTTTCTATGGGTTATTTTTTCAACGGTAAAAACTGGAAAAGTTTCGACTTCATTGTAATAACCTGTGTGGTCACCGTAAGGACCTTCTTCTGCGACTTCGCCTGGATGGATAACACCCTCTAAAATAATTTCGGCATTTTCTGGTACTTGTAAATCGTTACCAAGGCATTTACAAACTTTGGTTTTTTTACCCCTTAGGAGTCCGGCAAAAGCGTACTCGCTTAAGCTGTCAGGAATAGGCGTAACAGCTGCCAGTGTTGTCGCAGGATCTGCGCCAAGCGCAACAGAAATTGGAAAAGGTTCACCAGGATTTTGTTCACACCAGTCTTTATAGTCAAGGGCACCACCGCGTTGCGAAAGCCAACGCATAATCAATTTATTTTTACCCAGTAATTGTTGGCGATAAATACCAAGATTTTGTCTATCTCTTGATGGGCCTTTGGTAATGACAAGCCCCCAAGTAATCAATGGTGCAACATCCTTAGGCCAACAGGTTTGTATCGGCAGTTTATTTAAATCAACAGCATCACCTTCAATAATATTTTCTTGGCATAGGCCTTTATTTAATACTTTAACTGGCATATTAAGCGCCTGTTTAAAGAGTGGTAGCTTATCGAGTGCATCCTTAAAGCCTTTTGGAGGTTCGGGTTGTTTGAGCTGTGCCAGAACCTTTCCAAGCTCGCGCAGGGCTTTTAAATCTGCTTGACCCATCGCCATTGCCACTCTCTTGGTTGTACCAAATAAGTTAGCAAGCACAGGCATGCTAGCGCCATTTACATTCTCGAACAACAATGCAGGACCTTCTTTATCTAGAGTTCGTCGGCAAATCTCGGTGATTTCTAGGTTGGCATCAACTGGGGTTGTAATTCTCTTGAGTTCACCTTGAGCTTCCAGTGCTTCGATAAATTCTCTTAAATCTTGATATTGCATTATTACTCCAGGCTATAAATTTTGGAAGTAGTTTTCGTGTGCTTTAATTTCATCATCACTCGCATAAACGACTTTTATTTTATTTGTATCGACACTCTTTTTATCAATCGATGTGGCAAAATTCATTTCTGCATCCGCGGGATTAATTTCTTGAAACAAGTTGGATTGTCCACCAGTCATTGCTAAGTAAACTTGTGCAAGAATTTGTGCGTCCAATAAGGCACCATGAATTGTACGTGCGCTTGCATCAATTTCAAAGCGACGACAAAGCGCATCTAAATTATGCATGGTACCGGGTCGTTGCTCTTTAGATAACTCAAGTGTGTCAATGATGGTACATATGTCTTCGATTTTTTTCTTAGAGCCAATCAGTTTCAGTTCGTTGTTAAGAAAGCCAAGGTCGAAAGGGGCGTTATGAATAACCAACGTCGCCCCTTCAATAAAGGCTATAAGGTCATCAGAAATTTCACTAAATTGTGGTTTGTTCCTTAAAAATTTATCACTAATACCATGAATATTGACAGACTCGCCAACGTTTCGATTAGGTTGTAGATAGCGGTGAAATTCTAATTCAGTAATCTCTCTATCAAGAATTTGCACAGCACCTACTTCGATGACTCGATGACCTTCTGAGGGTTCGATTCCAGTGGTTTCTGTATCAAGAATAATAAGTCTTTCCATAAGTATTGATTTCGCGTAAAATTGCTTCATTTTATCATCTCAGTAATTAAGGTTTTTTAAGAATATGGCAAGAGTAACAGTTGAAGAATGCCTAGAGCATGTCGCAAATAGATTTGAGTTGGTTTTGGTTGCAGCGAAACGCGCCCATCAATTGAATTCCGGTGGTTATAGATCAACCCTAGATGTCAAGAAAGATAAGCCGACAGTTGTAGCTTTGAGAGAAATTGAGGCGGGCTTGGTTAATGCCTCTATCTTAACTGAAGAATATGCGATGGAAGTGGAGTTAACTGCTCAAGATAAACGCAACGCTGATGCAAAAATGAGTGAAGTGCAAGAAGAGCTTTCTGAAAAGGTTCTTGACACTGAAAGTGATGACTTAACTGTTGACACAGAACAAACTTAATCAAGTTGTTCTTAATAAAAATGACGCGAAAGCGTCATTTTTTTTGTCTGATGAATTTAAATCTATTTTGACCTCATACTTTTGGACTTTTTGGTAACATCAAATATCCATTATCTAATTTGAGAAGAGACTAATGACTTATCCACTAATGAAAACAGACCGAAAGCCTTTAATAGATACTGAAACATATGAGTCCATGTATCGTCAATCTTTGGATGATTCTGATGGCTTTTGGGCGGAGCAGGCTGAGATCTTTATTGATTGGGATAAAAAGTGGGATAGGGTTTCAGATGTGAATTTCTCAAATGGTAAGATTGCATGGTTTGAAGGCGCAAGTCTGAATGTATCGTACAATTGTTTGGATCGGCATTTGGCTGAACGAGGCGAGCAAGTGGCGATCATTTGGGAAGGGGATGATCCAAATGTCAGTGAGTCAATCACTTACTTTGAACTCTATGAAAAAGTATGTAAGTTTGCCAATGGGTTGAAAAGTCTCGGTGTTGTTAAAGGCGATCGGGTTTGTTTGTACATGCCGATGATTGTTGAAGCTTCTGTTGCAATGTTGGCTTGTGCAAGAATTGGTGCTATTCACTCTGTTGTTTTTGGTGGTTTTTCACCCGATGCTTTGCGAGATAGAATTCTTGACTCTGAGTGCAAGATTGTTATCACTGCTGATGAAGGCGTGCGTGGCGGTAAAGCTACACCTTTAAAGGCTAATGTTGACAAAGCAGTACAAGAGTGCCCGTGTGTTGATGCAGTTGTGGTTGTTGAACGTACCAGTGGAACGATTAACTGGGGTGAGAGGGATGTTTGGTATCATGATTTAGTTGCCAATCAGTCTGCAGATTGTCCTTGTGAAATGTTTGATGCGGAAACGCCTTTATTTATTCTTTACACTTCGGGATCTACTGGCAAGCCAAAAGGCGTGTTACACACTTCAGGCGGCTATCTTCTATATGCTGCAATGACCCATAAGTATACATTTGATTATCATGACGGCGATATTTATTGGTGTACTGCTGATGTGGGCTGGGTAACAGGCCACTCTTACATTGTTTACGGTCCTTTGGCAAATGGCGCAACAACACTAATGTTTGAAGGTGTGCCAAACTATCCTGACGCCTCGCGTTTTTGGCAGGTAGTTGATAAACACCAAGTCAATATACTTTACACCGCACCAACGGCTATTCGAGCTTTAATGGGCGCTGGCGACGAATTTGTTCAAAAAACCTCTAGATCCAGTTTGAGGATTTTGGGCACGGTTGGTGAACCAATCAATCCTGAGGCATGGGAGTGGTATTTCAACGTTATAGGAAAAGGTAAATGTCCAGTAGTTGACACTTGGTGGCAAACGGAAACGGGTGGTCATATGATTACACCAATGCCTTATGCAACGCCTTTGAAGCCGGGCTCAGCTTCTAAGCCTTTTTTTGGTGTTGAGCCCCAAGTATTGAACGAAAAAGGTGAAGTCATGGAAGGTGAAGCAGAGGGCGTCTTAGTTCTTGCGCGCTCATGGCCTGGGCAAATGCGTACTTTATATAACAACCATGAGCGCTTTATGGAGGCTTATTTCTCAACCTATCCAGGAAAATATTTTGCGGGTGATGGCGTTAAGCGAGATAAAGATGGTTACTATTGGATTACCGGTAGAGTGGATGATGTATTGAATATTTCAGGTCATCGGCTTGGCACAGCAGAAATTGAGTCTGCTTTGGTTCTCCATGAATCGGTAAGTGAAGCAGCAGTTGTAGGTATGCCACACGATATCAAAGGTCAGGGAATTTACGCTTATGTATCACTCATGGCAGGATTAACGGGCTCCGAGAATATTCGTCAAGAATTAGTAGCCCTTGTTCGCAAAGAGATTGGTCCAATCGCTACTGTTGATAAAATACAATTTGCTTCTGGTTTGCCAAAAACAAGATCTGGGAAAATTATGCGACGCATCCTAAGAAAAATAGCCGAAAATAATCATGATGATTTGGGGGATACATCGACTTTATCCGATCCAGAGGTGGTTGAAGATCTTATTGCTAATAGAGTTAAATGACAAACACCTGTAAAGTGTAACGTTTTCTATCAACTCGTACTAGGAATAAACTTACGATTATTGCTACTTGAAACTGTGGAAAGATTTAATTATTAACGTCTTTTACAATAGGACCAGATTCTATGTATTTTTCTAAGGAAAAACCAAGATCCACTTCCACTTCTTCAGTATTTGAGTCATCTACTGGTATTTTCGTATCTGGCTCTGGTTCTATTTTTTTGGTCAATTCTACTTCATTTTCAATATCGTCAAGAACTTCTTGAGGGTTTTCAAAAACCTTAGTTAAGGAGTTGGATTTGTCTTTTAATGATAGCTCTTTCAATTCTTCCAAATTCAATTCATTATCAATGTCAGCTTTGATTTTGTCGAAGAGTTTCTTAAGCTTTCCAGCATAAAAACCTGCCTTTCGTGCAAGTGAAGGTATTTTATCGGGGCCAACAACAACAAGGGTAATTAGTCCAACGAGAGAAATTTCCCAAATACTAAAATCAAACATACAATCTCAAAATATAACTTTAATAATTACTTGGTTTCTTTTTCAAGTAGAGTTTGATATTTTTTGTTGGGTTTATCTGCAGTGGTTTCTTTGATAGAGGATTTAAACCCACTGACTGCGTTACCTAGGTCTGCACCAAGATTCTTAAGGCGCTTACCTCCAAATATAAGCAATACAATAACTAAAATTATTATCAGTTCAAAAGGGCCGGGCATCATATGATTACTCCATTGTGTCAATTATTAATTTATTTATTTATTTTCATAACCAACCATAAAATATTATATTTTGGTTTTGACTTAGTTATCAAAATAAAGCATCCACTGGTGGATGGGGCCACCAGTTTCAGCTTTAACTAGAGGAGAGGGGGTTTTTAGCTAACATTTGCTTTAATTATGAAAATTGAGCTTGTTGGTTAAATGGCCAAATATTGATGTCTCAAATCTTTATTATCGAGTAGCTCCTGCGCAGTTCCATCAAAAACGATCTCACCGGTATCAAGAATTAATGCTCTATCTGCA
>Ga0208335_1000346_pt1 | contig 17563 bp, 13 predicted proteins | sample DeeseametaMP0759_FD_184202 | JGI IMG/M metagenome (GOLD analysis project Ga0208335, IMG submission 184202) | Marine microbial communities from the Deep Atlantic Ocean - MP0759 (SPAdes) | ecosystem: Environmental > Aquatic > Marine > Oceanic | place: West of Cape Town, South Africa, South...
TTTGGCATTAAAGACGCCGAGACAGCCAGAAAAGTAAGCGAGTCTGCAGACGCTGTTATTGTTGGCAGTACAATTGTTTCTATTATTGAACAATTATCGGATGATAGGGATAAAATGGTGACCAAAGTAGGTAATTTGGCACGTCAAATTTCAAGCGCCATTAAAAAGGATTAAATATGAGTTGGTTAGAGAAAATATTGCCCGTTATTGGCAAAAGCGCAAAAAAGAGCATTCCCGAAGGTTTGTGGAGCAAGTGCCCCAAGTGTAATAGTGTGCTTTACAAAGAAGAGCTCAAGCGCCTTACTCATGTTTGTCCACAGTGCGACCATCATTTACGTATGTCGGCCAGAGAGCGTATTGCAAGTTTCCTCGATGAGGCTCATCAAGTAGAAATTGGCGCTAATATAGAATCTGTCGATCCTTTGCAATTTAAAGATCAAAAAAAATATAAGGATCGCTACATCGATGCCCAGAAAAAGACAGGAGAAAAAGACGCCTTAGTGGTTAAACAAGGCTTATTGCTGGGTATGCCAGTGATTGTTGCCGCTTTTGAGTTTAAATTTATGGGTGGCTCAATGGGTTCTGTTGTTGGTGAGAAATTTGCTAGAGCAGCGGATGATGCGATTGCACATAATTACCCACTGATTTGCTTTTCCGCTAGTGGTGGGGCGCGCATGCAAGAGGGTTTATTTTCTTTAATGCAAATGTCAAAAACCGCTTTAGCCGTTAAATTATTAGCCGACAAGAAAATTCCATTCATTTCTGTTTTAACTGACCCTACGATGGGCGGAGTTTCGGCCAGTTTTGCTATGTTGGGTGACATTCATATTGCTGAACCGAAGGCCTTAGTTGGTTTTGCCGGTCCTCGTGTGGTCGAGCAAACTGTGCGTGAAGAGTTGCCCGAAGGTTTTCAACGCGCTGAATTTTTGCTTGAAAAAGGCGCAATTGATATGATAGTTCATCGCTCAAAATTGCGTGAGAAAATCCATCAAATTTTATCAGCACTGACACAATCTAACTAATTTTATTAAGAATCCACCTAACACCAAAGCACAAGTTGCACAATTTCAGTAACTTGACAATATAATGAAAATATTACTTGCCAATCCTAGAGGCTTTTGTGCCGGCGTTGAACGTGCAATTGAGATTGTAGAACGTGCAATTGAGCGCCATGGTGCGCCAATCTATGTCCGTCATGAGGTTGTACATAATAAATTTGTTGTCGATGACTTAAAAACCAAAGGTGCAATTTTTGTTGATGAAATCGATGAAGTGCCGAATGGTGAAGTAGTGATTTTTAGCGCTCATGGCGTCTCACAAACAGTCAGGAAAGAAGCCGATTCAATTTCTGCTACGGTCTATGATGCAACATGTCCATTGGTAACCAAGGTGCACAAAGAAGTTGCTCGTCGACAAAAACAAGAGCATCAAGTTATTCTTATTGGCCATGCGGGCCACCCAGAAGTTGAAGGCACTTTAGGTCAAGCGCCAGCTTCTGCGATTAGTTTAGTTGAGTCTATTGAAGATATTGATCAATTGAATTTCTCATCAGAAAGTCAATTGTCTTATACCACTCAAACGACACTTTCTGTTGATGATACAAGGATGATTGTCGACGCCTTGAGGGATAAGTTTCCGCAAATACAAGCACCAAAAAAAGACGATATTTGCTATGCCACCCAAAATCGGCAAGACGCTGTCAAAGCAATTATTAAAATGGCTGACGTGCTTTTGGTGCTGGGCTCTAAAAACTCATCTAACTCTAACCGTCTACGCGAAATTGCAGAAAAAAATAAAAAAGCAGCTTACTTGATTGATGGTGCCATTGATATTGATAACACTTGGCTAGATGGCTGCAAATCAATTGGCGTTACTGCCGGCGCTTCGGCGCCTGAAGTTTTAGTGCAAGAAGTAGTCAGCTATTTGTTGGATCATGGCGCCACTGAGGTGCTTGAGGTTAGTGGCGTTGAAGAAGATGTACACTTTCCAGTGCCAAATACATTGAGATAAATGGCGATGAAGAAAGTTGCCCGTATTAACAATAAGGATTGCGTGTGAAGACATATGATGTGTACGGCATCGGTGCTGCTCTGGTAGATATTGAGTACAAAGTTGATGATAATTTTTTGCAGCAAAATCAAGTTGATAAGGGCTTAATGACTCTGGTTGATGAAGATCGGCAATATCAATTAATCGCCAATTTACAGTCACATTCGCAGCTTGTTAAGCGTAGCTGTGGAGGCTCGGCATGCAATACTGTTGTTGCCACAAGTGGTTTTGGTGCCAAAGCGTTTTATGCTGGCAAAGTTGCCTCTGACGAGGAAGGTGTTTTTTTTATTAAAGACCTAAACGCCGCGGGCGTAGATTTTCACAAGGTTGGACATGCGAGTGGTGTCACTGGTAAATGCCTAGTGATGATTACTGATGATGCAGAACGCACGATGAATACCTATTTGGGCGTGAATATAGACCTCACATCAAGAGATGTTGACACACAGTTGCTGGCCAATGCTAAATGGCTATATGTTGAAGGTTATTTGGTGACTGATTCACAGCGAACCCAGGTCGCCGTTGAAGCGATGTCTTTTGCTAAACAGCATGGCGTTAAAACGTCATTGAGTTTATCGGATCCTTTTGTCGTGCAAATTTTTTCACAGCAACTTAAAGCCGTCATCGGAGGCGGTATGGACTTGTTGTTTTGCAATGAAGAAGAGGCCATCAATTTCACTAGCAGCAGCACTATTGAGCAAGCTGTAGAAGCACTTAAAGATTACGCCAAGTCTTTTGTGATAACTCGAGGAGCTGAAGGTTCTTTGGTTTATGATGGCAACAAATCAATTTTTGTTGATGGCGTTAAAACAAAAGCAATTAATACCAACGGGGCGGGGGATATGTTTGCAGGTGCTTTTTTGTATGCCATTAGTGTTGGTCGCGACTATGTTTTAGCTGCTCAATTTGCAAATGCCGCTGCAGCTCTTGTGGTAAGCCAGTTCGGGCCACGTATCGAAACCTCAGCGTATGCAATACTTAAACAACAATTTAATGTCTGAAAAAATCACATACCAAAACGATCAGAAATTTTAATGTGCTGCCACACTTGAGAAAGAAGCTCAGTTTGCAATATACGATGTTTTGAGCTATAATTACTTTGGTATGAAGCAAAATTTATAAACGGAGTTTATTATGTCAACATTACAAAAATTATTTCAATTAAGAAAAGCACTTGACGAATACGAGCACGAGCTTGGAATGAGTCATTTATCAGAAGTAGAAAAGGCGGTTTTGTCGTACATTACGCATAATACTACTTCAACTATCACCGCAATTAAAAACGACCCTTATTTTCATAAGTATTCGTTATCAACTATTAAGAGAGCCGTTGGCGCTCTTTTGGGTCAAGAAATTATTCGATCTGATCAATCAATGGAAGATAAGCGTGCGATGAATTTATCGTACGCAGTAAAGTAAGAAGCTAAAAACACAAATACCACTTATACCCCTTGTAAAATTTTTGGTTTTTAAGGGGGGGGGTAATGCTATAATTATTCTAGATAAATAGCAACACCAAGGGAGAGGGAGTAGTGGTAAGCCACAGTGCAATTAACGTAAGGAGTTATAGTGAACTTCTAATTCAAGGTGCAATCACTATTGCAATGATTTTTGTCGCACTTCTTTTGGGTGATATCATTCAACCTTGGGGCACCAAAGTTTCATTGAGCATTCTTGAGATTGGCGCAAGCACACCGACTGTTTTTTCAATTTCGGGTGTTTGGCTTGTTCTTGGCGCAGTTTCTATGGCATATCTTCTGTTTGGATGGCGCGCATTGCCAGCAGTTTTTATCGGTTTTCATTTTGCTGCCCTCTATGTTTATGGTTGGCAACTTAATCCCTTTAGTCATACCCCTTCGGGTGCCTTGAACATCCACGCTTGGACGAATCACGCTCACGCCATAGTTACCACTCTTGGGCCGCTAGCAGCAATTTATACAATGCGAATATTCAGGCTTTCTCATTTCTTTGAGGGTGAAAAATTAATTTTCCAGCACGTAATATTTTTAATGATTCTGGCTGCTTTCTTCAATACTTTTGCAAAGTTCTTTATCGATACCTCACTAAGGGCTTGGCTGGGATTATCAATCCGTATTGATGAGGCGACTTATATTCCCTCAATGCTGATTGGCGATTTAACAGGCGGTATTGGTTTTGTCTTCATACTGGCTTTGGTCGTTGTGCCAATTATCCGTTTGATGGCACCAAAAGCGATTGTTGAAGAATAGCGCTTATCGCCTTAATTTATTCTTTGAGAGCTTGACTCTTATTTGTTGAAGGACATGACCCCGTACAGAAACGTGGCCATTTATCCTCTTTATACACCACTTAAGTTTTTTAGCAAATTTTCTATCGAGCCAACTCTCGAGTTATCTTCAGCCATCGATTTTTTATAAATAAGGGTGTTTTGCCCTTTTAATTGGTAGTTTTTGGCTTCTTTTTGAATTAAATTGATGATTTTGATCGGTTCAATGGTGTGATTTGCGCCTAAAGTAATCTCAGCCTTGTCATCGAAGATGATAATTTTGTCGATTCCGATTTTTTCGCAAATAAATTTCAACGAAGTCGAAGCGAATAAATTCTTGGTTTGTTCTGGCAATAGACCGAAGCGGTCAATCATCTCAATCTGCAAGTCTTTCAGTTTGTCTTCATTTTTGGCGCTTGCGATGCGCTTATAAAGCACTAAGCGCTCGTGGACATCGTCCAGATAAGTTTGCGGAATAATACAAGCAATCCCAATATCGATTTCGACTTGTTCGTTGATTGTATCATCGATATTGAGCTTCTTGCCGCTCTTAATGGCACAAATGGTGCGTTGCAATAAATCGTGATAAAGGTTAAAGCCAATCTCTGAAATCTTGCCGCTTTGATTTTCACCCAATAAATCACCGGCGCCACGTATCTCAAGATCGTGGTTGGCGAGCATAAAGCCCGCGCCCAACTCCTCAAGTGAGGCAATAGCGTCTAGGCGTTTTTTTGCATCCTTTGTTAACGACTGATGCGATTTGATAATGAGGTAAGCATAAGCTTTGTGGTGTGAGCGCCCAACACGACCACGTAATTGGTGCAATTGCGCAAGACCAAAATTCTGCGCATTATTGATAATGATAGTATTGGCACTAGGGATATCAATACCAGTTTCGATAATGGTCGTGCAGACCAACATCTGAAAGCGTTGATGATAAAAATCCGCCATGATTTGCTCAAGCTCTTTACTTGGCATTTGCCCGTGGGCAACACGAACCTTGATATTAGGCATGAGATTTTTCAGCGTTTCTGCCATATTATCGATAGAGTCAATATCGTTATGCAGCACAAAAATTTGCCCACCACGGTGGAGCTCGCGCGAACAAGCCTCGGAAATAGTGTCGTCATCCCATTCATCAACAATGGTTTGAATGGCACTGCGTTTAGCAGGCGGTGTGGCAATAATAGAAAGCTCCCGTAAAGAACCAAGCGCCATATTAAGGGTGCGTGGGATTGGCGTGGCAGTCATTGTTAGAATGTCGCTTTGACCACGGAGTTTTTTCAATGCTTCTTTTTGCTTAACGCCAAAGCGGTGCTCTTCATCAATAATAATCAAACCCAGGTTGTGGTATTTGATAGAGCCTTGGATCAGCTTATGCGTACCAATGACAATATCAATTTTTCCTTGATCTAGACCTTCCTTAATGAAGGCTTGTTCTTTAGGAGTTTGAAAGCGAGACAGTGCATTAATCGTCACCGGATAATTTGCAAAGCGATCGGTAAAAGTTTGCTGATGTTGATTGGCCAAAAGCGTTGTCGGCACTAATACCACTACTTGCTTGCCGGCTTCCACCGCAAGAAAAGCGGCGCGCATGGCGATTTCTGTCTTGCCAAAACCAACATCGCCACATACAAGGCGATCCATCGGCCTTGAGGATTGCATGTCCGCCAGTACTTGCTCCATGGTGGTAAGTTGATCGGGCGTTTCCTCAAAAGCGAAACTGGCGACAAAAGAACTGTAAGCATCGTCCGGCTCTGGGAAGGCAAATCCTGTTAACGTTTGGCGTTTGGCATAAATTTCTAATAATTCTGCAGCAACGTCGTACAATGCTTCGGCAGCTTTTTTCTTGGCTTTATTCCATTGTTGCGTGCCCAGTTTGTGTAACGGTGCGTGGTCAACGCTGGCGCCGGAATAGCGTGAAATCAAATTAAGGGCGGTAATCGGCACCATGAGTTTTGATCCCTTGGCGTACTCTAGCATGAGAAAGTCTTGCGGGTTTTCGTCAAAAGTTCTCGACTCAAGACCCAGATAGCGACCCACGCCATAATGCTCGTGGACAATGGCATCGCCAATCTGAATTTCCACCAAGCTTTTAATCGCCTCATCAAAATCTTTGTGTTTAGCGCGACGACGTCTTTGTTGCTTGACCACGTCTTGACCAAACAAATGCTCTTCGGTAATAATTGCAAACTCGCCCGTGAGAAAGCCTTCGCCAAGGTTGTCGTTGGTAATTGAAAGCTTGCTGTCGTCGTCTAAAAAGTCCGCCCAATGGTTGCAATCTTGAGGAGACAATTGATGACTGGAGAGTAAGTCCATCAATACCGATTGTCGTCCTTGAGATTCGCAAACAATCAATATTCTGCCTTTAAAGCCCTCGACAAAGGCAATGAGTTTGCTCAGTGGGTTTTTGGTTTGCGATTCGATTCGCAGCGGTGGCAGTAATTTTGCAGAAAAATTGAGAGCCGCTTTGTTATTGGACTTAATCGACTGTGTTTGAATCTGCTGCTTGCTTTTTATTAAGGCAAACAATTCCTCTTGGCCGAGAAATACTTTGCTTAACTCTAAAGGCAATCTGTCGAGCGAGCGCTTGGCGTGTTCATAACGCGCTGTGAGCGCTTCTGTTTGCTCACTAACGCAGTCGGATAGGCCATTTTGATAAGCAATAATCGGACTTTCTGGGAGATAATCAAATAGCGTTGCCGTCTTATCAAAGAACAATGGCAAGTAAAACTCAATGCCCCCTGGAAAGCGACCTTCACTCGCTTCTGTAAAAATAAATCCCTCACTTTTGCCAAATGCACCGACGTAGTTTTTCTCAAAGGTTTTAATGCTCTGTGGGTCGGCAGAAAATTCTCTAGCGGGCAACAATTCAATACTATCAACCACTTCAATAGAGCGTTGTGTTGAAGTTTCAAAGTTGCGAATCGAGTCGATTTCATTATCAAACAGATCAATGCGATAAGGCTGCTTGGCGCCCATTGGATAGAGGTCGATCAACGCTCCCTTGATGCAAAACTCACCTTGCTCCATCACCGTTGTAACACGTCGATAGCCAATTTTAATGAGTTTGTCGACAAAGCTATCAATGCTTAGCTTGCCGCCACGGGCCATGCTCAGTGAGTATTTTTCAATGTAGTCGGTGGGGCAAAGGCGCTGAGAAAGGGATTCAAGCGTGGTAATGACAATGCCGCTTTTTAATGAGGGCAGCTGAGAGAGTGTTTTTAACCGTGATGAAACAATATCCGGATGCGGGGAAAAGTGATCAAACGCTAAGACTTCCCAGTTTGAAAATTCGAGAATTGTTAAAGATGTATTGTAGAAACTGAGTGCTTTTTGAATTTGTTCGTAATGACGAATGTCTCTAGCGATATAAAGCACAACACAGCTATGCTTCTGCGTAAATTCGATCAGGGCTAAGGCTTCGGCGCTACCGTAAAGTGAACCCCAATGAAACGTTAACCCTGATGCAAAAGCATTGCAATCGTCAGGATAGAGCACACTCATAGGATAGAAATATTTTCCTTGGCTAACATATTGATCAATTGAATCGTTGGCAAGCCTACTAAGCTGTTCGGGTCGTCACCCTCCATGCGCTCAAAAAGGGCAACGCCCAAGCCTTCAGATTTAAAGCTGCCAGCGCATTTCAACGTGTCTTCTTTATCAAGATAATTATTTATTTCAGAGTCCGTGAGCGATCTAAAGACCACTTTGAAAATCTCAACATGGTTTTGTAATGCACCTGTCTTAGTATTAAGTAGCGCAAGACTGGTGAGAAAAGTTACCGTGTTACCAGCACTTAATTGGAGTTGCTTGACGGCATTTTCACGTGTGTGTGGCTTGGTCAGTATCTTGTCATCAGGTCCATTGCCGCTTGCCAGTGTGGCCACTTGATCAGATGCAATAATTAAACCGCTGTGTGTTTTAGCTACTTCTCGTGCTTTTTCTGCTGATAAACGATAGACCAAATCACGTGGTGTTTCATCTGCGTGTCGAGATTCATCGATATCTGGAGAAACAGTCGAAAAATCAATATCAAGGCGCTCTAAAACAGCTTTTCTAAAGGGCGATGAAGAGGCAAGAATGAGCGGCACGATAAGTTGAAAAATTGTAAAATAATCTAATATTTTACTTTATTCAGACAAGGCCCTATGCGCTTATCTATTATCGTTGCGATGGATGATAATCACTTGATTGGTAAAGACAATGGTCTGCCTTGGCATCTTCCTGCCGATCTCGCTTTTTTCAAAAAAGTTACCACTGGTCATTCGATAGTAATGGGTAGAAAAACTTATGATTCGATCGGTAGACCACTACCCAATCGTCGCAATATAGTCATTACCAGAAGTGTTGATGTCAGCATTGAAGGTTGTGAGGTGTTCAATAGTATCGATGATGCGCTGGACTCATCTAAAGAGGAAAAAGAAGTGTTGGTGATCGGTGGTGCTAATTTATGTCAACAAGTTTTGGCGAGGGTGGATCGGCTTTATATCACCCATATTGAAGGCGCGTTTGAAGGAGATACTTATTTCCCGGATTATGACGCTGACGATTGGCGAGAAATAAGCTGTGAATCACACACGCCCGATGAGAAAAACCCTCATCATTATCATTTTAAAATTCTTGAGAGGAAATAATGAAGAAATTAATTGTATTGGTTTTTGTTGCTTTTTATCTGTCAGGCTGTGTTTTGACTAAGCTGATCACCGTACCAATGCGAGTGACAGGTTCTGTTATTTCGCTAATACCTATTGTTGGTGACCCAGTCGATATCTTTTTGGACAGTGGCGCCGATATTATCGACACCATTCCGATTTAGGTTTAGCTGGCTTGTTTTAGCCTACCTTGTGCTTCTAAGACTTCTTTAAGTGCTTTTGGCATCACTTTAACAAAGTGAGCCAATTCGGCGTTCCAGTTGTCCAAGATGTGCGTGGCAATAGCCGACCCGGTGTAATTAAGGTGATTGGTGAGTAGCTCAAACAATTCTTTTTGTGATGCGTCATCCATTGGGTCGAAATCAATCATCGCAGGGTTTGAGCGACTTTGCAGTGTTGACTTTGGATTATAGACATAAGCAATACCACCACTCATACCTGCGCCAAAGTTACGACCCACTTCACCCAAGATGACAGCGCGTCCGCCCGTCATGTACTCACAGCCGTGATCACCAATACCTTCCACCACTGCAACTACACCTGAATTACGAACACAGAAGCGCTCAGCAACGCGACCCGATAAGTACATCTCGCCACCCGTTGCTCCGTAGCCACAAACGTTGCCGGCGATAATCTCATTTTGAGCAATAAAAGTCGAGTTTTTTGGTGGGTAAACGATTACGCGCCCACCTGATAGTCCTTTGCCAACGTAGTCGTTCGCATCGCCTTCAACTTCAAGAGTTATACCTTGAGCAAGGAATGCACCGAAAGATTGTCCTGCAGAGCCTGTAAAGTTCACATGAATTGAGTCTGCTGCTAGAGTATTGCTGCCAAGCGTTTTCACCACATGAGAAGAGAGCATAGCGCCAACCGTACGGTCCGTATTAGTAATAACGGATTTAATTTTTAATTTACCGCCAGTTTCAATAGCATTTCGTGACTGCGCAATCAGATCATTATCCAATTGTTTTTCCAATTGGTGATCTTGGTAAATACTTTGGTAAGTGCCTGTATCGGCATTCGGTTTTTCAGCGGGCATCAGCAGTGCACTGAGATCGATAGAGTCTTTTTTCCAATGATGAATGGCTTTATCCGTTTCCAACATATCTGCTCGACCGACCATTTCATTGATGGTTTTAAAGCCGAGTTCTGCCATGATTAAGCGCAAATCTTCAGCGACCATAAATAAATAATTAACAACGTGCTCTGGCTTACCGGTGAATTTTTTACGTAATTCTTTATCTTGCGTGGCAATGCCAACTGGGCATGTGTTGAGGTGACATTTACGCATCATGATACAGCCCAAAGTCACCAGTGGTGCAGTTGCGAAGCCAAATTCCTCAGCACCGAGTAGGGTGGCAATGGCAACATCACGACCTGTTTTTAGTTGGCCGTCAGTTTGAATAACAACACGTGAACGCAGCTCATTCATCACCAGTGTTTGGTGTGTTTCTGCAACGCCTAATTCCCATGGTAGGCCTGCGTGCTTAATGGATGTCAGCGGCGAAGCGCCTGTGCCACCATCATGGCCAGCAATCACGATATGATCAGATTTGGCTTTAGTAACGCCAGCGGCAACTGTGCCAACACCAACTTCAGAAACCAGCTTAACGCTGATTCGTGCTGCTGGATTGGAGCGTTTAAGGTCAAAAATCAATTGTGCTAGGTCTTCAATTGAATAAATGTCGTGGTGTGGCGGTGGGCTAATTAAGCCGACACCTGCTGTTGAACAGCGTATTTTAGCAATGTCCTCGTCAACTTTTCTACCGGGTAGCTCTCCACCTTCGCCGGGCTTGGCGCCTTGCGAGACTTTAATTTGTAATTCGTCCGCATTATTTAGATAATCAATGGTAACACCAAAACGAGCTGATGCCACTTGCTTAATAGCCGAGCGACGTGAATCGCCATTAGCATCAGGAATCCAACGAGCAGGATCCTCACCGCCTTCGCCTGTATTGGATTTACCACCCATTCGGTTCATAGCAATGGCCAGTGTTTCGTGAGATTCGGCAGAAATAGAGCCAAAACTCATCGCTCCCGTAACAAAACGCTTGACAATCTCTTTGGTTTCTTCTACTTCGTCAAGAGCTATAGAATTACCTTTTTTGAACGACATTAGTCCTCGTAACGTGCAGTTTCGAGTGCCTTCATTGTTTGATTTTTCGGCAAAATCCCAGTAAGCACTCTGATCGTTATTACGCGCAGCTTTTTGCAGACTAGCAATCGTTTGTGGCTCCCACATGTGCTTTTCACCGCCACTACGCCAATGGTATTGGCCTAGATTATCAAGCATGTTGGTCTGGTAAGCCTCTTTGTGAAGTTTTTCAGACTCTTCTTGTAATACCTTAAGGCTAACGCCACTGATGCGACTGGCGGTCTCGAAGAAGCACTTGTCCATTACTTCTGGCGCTAAGCCGACTGCTTCAAAAATTTGTGCACCTTTGTATGATGCTAACGTTGAAATGCCCATTTTAGCCATTACTTTCAACATGCCTTTGGCAATACCTTTGCGATAAGCTGTGACAATGGCCTCGTCATCTTCAAAATCAATTAAATTGTCACGTCGCGCTTGCCATAGTGCCTCAAAAGCTAAATATGGATTGACTGCGTCGACACCATAACCTGTTAGCAAACAGAAATGATGAACTTCTCTTGCTTCACCTGTCTCTAAAATAATACCAACTTGTGTTCGCTCAAACTTGGCAATAAGGTGCCTGTGCAAAGCAGATGAGGCCAATAACGCACTTATAACACCACGGTTTTCACTGATGTTTCTATCGGACAAAACAATCAAGCTATGACCATCTTTAATCGCCTGTGAGCCTTGTTGGCAAATATCATCGAGCATGTCGCTTAAGTTGTGATTACCATCAATGTCGTAAGTAATATCAATGGTTTTTGTTGTCCAACCGCGATGATTGCAATGCTTCAATGCTGCCGCTTCTTCATTGGTCAAAATTGGATGTTCAATGACCAAACGGTGGGCGTTTTCTGCCTTGTTTTGTAGTAGGTCGCCTTCTGGACCAATTGAGCAACTAAGTGACATTACTACTTCTTCACGAATAGAGTCGATTGCTGGATTGGTCACTTGGGCAAATAATTGCTTAAAGTAATCGTAAATTATGCGAGATTGATCAGATAGACAGGCAAGGGCTGAGTCGTTACCCATTGAGCCAACAGGGTCTCTAAGCTCGTTTACCAGCGGTAGCAGCATAAATTGTAGTGTTTCCGCACTATAGCCAAATGCTTTTAAGCGGTGGACAAGTGAGTCGGGATCAAAGCCATGCGCTTCGGTATCACAGCCCAAATCTGATAAATGTATTTGTTGCTCATTGAGCCAGTCTTGGTATGGATTTTTGCCAGCAAAACTTGTTTTAATGGCTTCATCGTCAATAAGCTCGCCTTTGTCGAAATCCACTAGGAACATTTTTCCTGGGCGCAATCTGCCTTTTTCTTTTACGTTATCTGTTGCCACATCAACCACGCCAACTTCACTCGCCATAATAACGCGATCATCGTGTGTTAAATAATAACGTGAAGGGCGCAGGCCATTTCTATCCAGTACGGCGCCGATATAGCGACCATCAGTAAATGCAATAGAGGCTGGACCATCCCACGGCTCCATGACATTTGAGAAATACTCGTAAAATGCCTTCTTCTCGTCACTCATTTCATTGTCGTTTTGCCAAGCTTCTGGCACCATAATAAGAACTGCTTCTTGCAAAGACCTGCCGTTCATCAATAAGAATTCAAGAACGTTGTCAAAACTACCGGAATCGGAAACTTCAGTCTCAATAACGGGTAGCGCGTTGGCTAAGTTGTCACCCAGCGTTTCGCTTTTTAGCACACCTTCACGAGCCCTCATCCAGTTGTAATTACCTTGGCGCGTGTTAATTTCACCATTGTGCGACATAAAGCGGCACGGCTGTGCACGATCCCATGAAGGGAATGTATTGGTAGAGAATCGTGAATGCACCATCGCCAAATAGGTGGAGTAATCAGGGTCGGCTAAATCTGTGAAAAAATCTAGAATTTGTGAACCCATCAACATGCCTTTGTAAATAATGACACGCGTTGAAAGGCTGCACACGTAGAACAATAAGGCTTGGGATAGAGATTCGTCGGTACGAATCGCTTTTGAGGTTGATTTTCTAATGATAAATAGCGCTCGTTCAAAAGCGTCGTCATCTAAGTCATCTGCCGCAGCAATGATGAGCTGTTTAATAACGGGTTGTGAGTCACGGGCAGTGTTGCCAACATCTGCTTTCTCAGCGTCAACGGGTACATCGCGCCAGCCAATCAGTGTTTGACCTTGGTTTGCGATTGTCTCTTCAAACAATTTAATACAGTGTGCTCTTTGAGCATCATCTTGTGGTAAGAAAACATTACCAACACCATAACGACCTTGCTCAACATTAACGCCAAACAGAGATTTAATTTCTTTGGCAAAAAAACTGTGTGGAATATTGGTTAGAATACCAGCACCATCGCCCGTGTTGGCTTCACAACCGCAACCACCACGATGATCCATACGGGTGAGCATTTCTAAAGCATCGAGAGTAATCTGGTGCGAAGATTGCCTCTTAATGTGCGCAATAAAGCCAACACCACAATTGTCTTTTTCATTATTTGGGTGGTAGAGGCCTCTTGCTTTTGGCAAATATAATTGTTTATTCTTCATGGGTGTGCACTAAATTCAATCGCGTATTCATTTGTTTTAACCAAGGCTAAATTCGCCTAAAGGCGTATTGTAGCAGGCATCTTCGGGTAGAATGTTTATAATTTTTCACATCATGATATTAATAATTTCACCTTCAAAAACTCAAGATTTTTCAACGAATAATTGCACCACTTATTCTCATACACGTCAAATTGACGAATCAAAAGACTTGGTGGCTATTTTGAAGGATAAAAGTGAACTTCAAATTGCGAAATTAATGTCCTTGAGTGAAAAGCTGGCAAAACTCAATTTCGATCGATTTCAAAGCTTCCAAACCCCATTTACCCTTGAAAATGCCAAACAGGCATTGTTGGCATTTAAAGGCGATGTTTACAACGGAATTAATGCACCTAGCTTGAGTGATGCAGACCTAGACTTTGCTCAAAACAAAGTGCGAATGCTTTCAGGGCTTTACGGCGTGGTTCGTCCGTTCGATTTGATCCAACCTTACCGACTGGAAATGGGCACAAAGTTGGCTAACAATAAAGGTAAAAATCTCTATGAATTTTGGGGTTCTGGTGTGAGTGAAGTGCTTAACGAGGATGAGAGCGAGTTGATTATTAACCTTGCTTCTAATGAATATTTTAAGTCGATTGACAAAAAATCGTTAAAAGCGGATATTCTGAATATTGCCTTTAAAGAGAACAAAAGCGATGTCTATAAAATCATTGGCATATTTGCTAAACGAGCCAGAGGCTTGATGGTTAATTACATTATTCGCAATCGCATAAATGAGCCAGAAGCCCTTAAGGGTTTTACTGATGAAGGTTATCAGTTTTCAAGCGAGTTTTCGGACAATTCCACATGGGTATTTACACGCGGATAAGTCAAAACTGTATTGTTTGCTCAGAGCCTGCACACCATGTTGTTTGTCAATCTTGTGAAGATGGGTTTGGCGCTCAAGAGCAGCGCTGTACGTCCTGTGCAGCACCCTTAAATCAATCCTTGGATTATTGCGGTAATTGCCTGCGATCTTCACCCAGTTTTCACCGTGCCTTTACGCTTTATGATTACGAGGGCGTTGTTGCTTATTTAATTAAAAAAATGAAATACGATGCGCGTCTTTCCGTTGCTCAGTTTTTTGCAAAAAAAATCACCAAAAAGATTGATGAAATACAATCCTTTGACCATCATTACGATGCGATTATTCCTATGCCATTACATAAAAAGCGCCTAAGAGAGCGTGGCTACAATCAAGTTGTTGAGTTACTTAGAGGTCTTGATAAAAAATGTGTGATTGACACCAAGAGCATTCAGCGGCTTAAATCAACAGCACCATTAACGGATCTGTCTTTGGCTCAGCGAAAAAAAGAAATTAAAGGTGCTTTCAGTCTCGTGCATCCTATGAACTATAAAAACATTTTGCTTGTTGATGATGTAATGACAACTGGTAGCAGTTTGAATGAATTGGCTAAAACCATTCTCAAAAATACCGATTTAGAACGATGTGATGTGTTGACTTTAGCCAGAGCAGAGCATAAATAGCCTCATTCTCATTATTTGCTAAATTTCTGAAAACTCAATTCTAAAACACCCACTTAAGCTATTTTTACGTGATAAATCCGTGTTTTTAGTTAATAATTGCCATTTTTTGACTCTTTTAATGAAGGCAAGGCCTTTATAAAGATGGATTTAAGAACCATTTCGATTATTTCCAATATTTTTCATTACACTCTCTACAAATAATTCAAAGAATTTATAAAAAAGAGCATGCTCTAGGCGTCGCTAATTCCAGCTACACCTTGCGCGAAGATTGATAGTGAACGTGCCAGTGTTTGTTGACTCATTCCACCTAAAAGATAGACAGGTAAGTTGCTTTCGCTCACCAATTCGGCGGTCTTATCCCAGCCTAATGGTGCGATATTGGGGTGGCTTTTTGTTGACTCTACTGGAGAGATAGAAATATAGTCGACATCAATGGTCTCAGCGTGTTCGGCCTCCTTCGCGTTGTGTGTTGAGGCGCCGAGGAGTTTGTCATCAGCACACGGTCTCTTGCTTAATGATAATAGCTCATGGGTAGTTAAATGCCAACCGTCACAAGGCTCATTAAAAGTTTTGTCGACGGTATTAAGAATCAATTTGACATTTGCGTCTTGGCAGGTTTGATAGAATCGCTCAATAAAGGATGAGTTAAGTGCTGTTTTGGCTCGAAGCTGAATTAGTTTTAATCCGCTTTTAATGTGAGCGTGTAGTTGCTCGAACAAAGCTTCTTCAGACTCGTTTTCGGGAGTAATCCAATAGTGATTTGGCAAGCAGATTTTATGAATAATGGCTTTCATTGTTGGCAGCAAATTGAAGTCATTAAGCTTCTCTGTCGGACACCAAACAATATTTTGTCCTTCCGCGCCTCTTGCTTTGCCATCGAAGTGATCAATGGTGTAGATCCATAAGTTAACGGTTTTTTCAGGGTAGTGATAACACATGGTGTGCATCAAGCTTATTTCGGAAATATCAACAGCTAATTCTTCTTTCAATTCACGTGCTAAGCTTTCCTTATTGCTTTCACCTGTTTCAATCTTCCCGCCTGGCAGCTCCCAATAACCGGCCATAAATTGATTGGCACGTCTCTCGGCAATGAGAATTTCGCCATTGGCATTTCTAAGGATGCCAACTACAGCTTTAACGATTGTCGCATTAATTATCGGTGTTGAGGAAGGGTTAACTTGATGTGTCTCTCTTGTCACTATTGTGTATTTGCAAAGGTAAAATAGCCATTTTACTATTTGATTTCGTTTATTGGATGCTACAAAAGACTCTTGAAGATAAAATAACAATGTTGATGCCATTTAGGCAAACTCTTTCTCAAAACCTTATGGGAATTGAAAGGGAGAGTTTGCGTGTTGGCGCTGATGGGGCTATCTCTCAAGAACCTCACCCCAAAGCCTATGGCTCTGCTCTCACCAATCCATCAATTACAACGGATTTTAGCGAAGCATTGATTGAATTGGTAACCACGCCTTTTAACAGTGCTGATAAGGTGCTGGACGCCCTAGATTCTACCCAGCATTTTGTTTATCACCATTTACCTCAAGATCAACGTTATTGGCCGGCGAGTATGCCTTGTGTGACGAAAGGTGAAACACACATCCCAATTGCTCAGTATGGTGATTCCAATCGTGGCAAGATGAAAACGGTTTATAGAAATGGCCTTGCCAATCGTTATGGCAGCGTGATGCAAACGATTGCCGGCATACATTTTAACTATTCATTTTCTGAGGATTTTTGGCAGGCTTATCAGCGATTAATTGCTCCCGATACATCAATACAATGTTTTATTGATGAGCACTATATGGTATTGACGCGCAATGTTCTAAGGTTTGGTTGGCTAATTCCCTATTTATTTGGCGCTTCAGCAGCGATCTGTAAGTCTTTTTTAAAAGATTACCACGAACATAATTTGCATGAGTTTGATGAAAATAGTTATTACTTGCCCTTTGCCACATCACTGCGCATGGGCGATATTGGATATCAAAATTCTCAAGAAGATAAGGCGGGGGTTAAGGCAAATTACAACAGCTTATGTCACTATGTTCATAGCCTTCGTGCGGCTATGGAAACCGGTTCTGCCGACTATGAAGCCATCGGCTTGAAAAAAGATGGCGAATATCAACAACTAAACACCAACATTCTGCAAATTGAGAATGAGTATTATGCGTCTGTGCGCCCCAAACCGAAATTGAATGGCTTTGATAAGCCACTCGACGCTCTCAACAAGAGTGGCATTGCCTACATCGAGCTTCGATCGCTGGATGTTAACCCCCTAAATCCTCTGGGCATTGATAAACAACAAATACATTTTTTAGAGGCTTTTTTGCTTTTTTGCTTACTGCAAAAATCTCCGCCCATTTCCACTGCTGAACTTTTTGAGATTGACTCAAACAATCATCTTGTAGC
>Ga0208335_1000347_pt1 | contig 17560 bp, 18 predicted proteins | sample DeeseametaMP0759_FD_184202 | JGI IMG/M metagenome (GOLD analysis project Ga0208335, IMG submission 184202) | Marine microbial communities from the Deep Atlantic Ocean - MP0759 (SPAdes) | ecosystem: Environmental > Aquatic > Marine > Oceanic | place: West of Cape Town, South Africa, South...
TTGGACAGGATTACAGGATTACAAGATTTACAGGATAAATTGTTTTGGGCTTAACTGGGTGCTGTTTGGACAGGAATACAGGATTTACAAAATTGATGAACTAGTATAAATTCCTAAAGCCGTGTCATTGCTTACAAAGCGAGAAATCTTGCATTTGTTAAGCTCTAATATTTTTAAGATTTCTCCTTACGGTCGAAATGACACAGCACCTAAAGAAACTATGGTTTATTCCTTTTTCTTTTTCCATGGGGCTGATTTAGATGCAGAGTAGATTTTGCTTGCTGTTGCATTATGAAGAATAATGCATTATGATGATTTTTCATAATTTCATTAAAGGAGCGTGTTATGTCATCATTACAGGTCAGGGAATTACCAGAAAATATATACTCTCTGCTTAAGCGAAGAGCTGAGGCAGAACATCGTAGTATTGCTCAAGAAGCAATTGCACTTTTGGCAAAAGGTCTTGAAACGTCAATTTCTCCTAAAGTGCGTCGTAACAAGTTGTTACAAAAAATTGCGGAAGAAGCTGGATTAAATGGCGGAACAGCATTTAAGCTTGATCCGGTGGAATTGATCCGTGAGGATAGAAAACGATGATTGCTGTTTTAGATACCAGTGCGGCAGTTGAGGTAGTGCTTAAAAGGGAATCGGCGACTTTGTTTTCGCATTTTCTTGCAGAGGCTGATTTGGTAATTGCGCCTACTATTTTGATTGCAGAGGCAACAAATGTTTTCTGGAAATATCAAAAGTTTTCAGACTATCCGTATGATGAGTGTGAGAAATCCATTGATCATATTGTGTCGCTACCAGATGAATATGTCAATGAACTGGATCTATATCGGGAGTCGTTCAAATTGGGGTGTATGCTGGACCATTCAGTCTATGACATGATCTACCTAGTGCTGGCAAGACGCAATAACGCTACATTGCTGACTATGGATCAGAGGTTAGTCGCTTCAGCTGAAAAGGCTGGAGTGAATACAGCTTAGTACATTTTGTGGAAACACCCCTGGATTCCCGCTTCTGCGGGAATGACAAAGAAATGAAATTCCTTAGAATAGTTTTCATGACAATTATTTTGAAAAAAATATTATAAACAAGTTTCGACAAAACACTTTAAAGAGGACCCATGCAAAAAACATTTTATTTATTTCTATTGTTCCTGCTTTTATTGGGGGGCTGCACAGAAGAATCGAGGAATAAATTATTCAAACAGGCCGATAATTTATTGGGAAAGGATTTGCGCGTTTCTTATGTAGCCGACAGCGGAACTATCGTCAAAAGCTGGACAGTGCGGGACGGGAAAGTCACCACCCACAAAGACGAACAGGGCGCAGCAAGTGGATATTATTATTTCTGGAGTGTCGAAAACGGTTATGTGCAGGTTCCAATTGTGCGGGTTATAATCGAGGAAATAAAGTTGTAATAGAATTGGACAGGATTACAGGATATAAAGGATAGCGCAAACTTTAGCCACGGATATCGCGGATATTGCGGTGAAGCACGGAAGAAGATATCCCCCTTCGGTCGAGATGACAAGTTGTTGAAGAGAATATTTTAGTTTCCTTCAGAAAGAATATGGGCATAAAATATGCCTAAAAATCTTCATCCAACAAATCAATTTCCTTCGGAAGTTTCGAATCCTCATCCGGCAAACTGTCGATGCCGCCGGAATTGATTTCCGCCAAAGTTTCAGTTGAATCGATGATGGATTCTTCTAGCGGAATGTCCTGCGACTGAGATTCTAGATCCGCAAAATCCTCATCATCATAAATATCTGTGTGACTAAACTGGACTAAAATACTTTGCGCAATTGTTGATAAATGAAGGGGGCGCGTCAAATAATCCAGAGCTCCAGCATTCAGGAACTGCAGTCGTCTTTCCAGGCTAACTGGACCTGAAATACAGATAAAATGCACTTCCGGAAATTGATCCTTTGTTTGCTGCATGAGTTCCAAAGCGTCCGAATTTTCCGCAGAATCAGTTTCAAGAATTATCAAATCAAGAGGATCAATTTTCAGGAAACGCCAGAGATTTTCTTTTTTGCTGACGCATTCAACCTCCATTCCGGTACGCTCGCTCAAGTATTTTTTCAGCAGTTCTGCCTGCTCATTTAGCATATCAAAGATCACTAACTGTTTTCCCGCATAACTTAGCGGACTCAAGTCATCATCATCGAATTTGTGTAAAAAATCATCCTGTTGCGCAGTTTCAGCAAAATCGTCTGGGCTATCCAACGGCTCTTCAAGATCGATATTCAGTAAGTCACTTTCCTCCAAAGGTGGAAGATTATCCAGTTCGTCATCTTTTTCAAAATCAAGTTCCGCATCCTCATTATCTTCTTCTAACTCATCCTCATCTTCCTCAGTAACGACGTCAAAATCCAAATCAGTTAAATCACTTTCTGCTATACCACCTTGCTCCTCAACATCCTCATCTTCATCGGAAATTACGTCAAAATCAAAATCGCCTAAATCATCACCTTCGACAGTGATTTCATTTTCATCTTCACTCAAATTTACTTCTTCGCTAAAACTATCATCTGTTGCTGAATTTGTTTCAGCATTTTTTTCATCTTCCATTTCCATTTAATAATTCTCCTTTATAGCTGGTTTCTTAATAAAATCATAATAATATTAGTGAAGGATAATATGAAAGATTTCTCACTTTGCTCGAAATGACAAGGTCTTATGGATTTTTACAGGTTTATTTTTTATTGATTCTAAACTTGAAAACGATTGATTATTTTTAATCGATCTTCCCCTGAATTTCCTAATTCACGAACAACCAGAGAAATTCGATTTTCCGGATTAAGTTTCTGCCAATAGTTGTCAGCGATTTTTTCGGAATCACCTTCGAGCGGCAGCAAAAGCGGATCTCCCTGAAAAGCAGGCAGAGGATTTCCATCGCCCATATAAGTCGTCACACAATATCCGTATCCTGCAGGAATATCGGTATAGCGGTAATAATGATGTGCCGAATGTTCTGCCGAAAAATCACTTTTGCTTATTCTGGACAAAGCCATACTTGATTCGGACTGCTCAATTATCCCTGAAATTCGCGTCGTATAATTTGGCTCATCCGGTTCATGCTTTTCGGAATGCAGCGACGTGTAAAAACTTTTCCCCTGCGTTAAACCTTCACAAATTGTGTCGGTGTGACTTCCGTTTGTGACCACAATTGTGTCATCAACATCCCGCATTACGTTGTAAATAATCAAGCTTGGATCTTCGAGCAATGAAGGATCAGCGGCTTCGATACGCAAAATTCCGTTTTCGTGTGTAAAAATTCGGTTCCTGCTGTTGGAACTGCGCCCCATTATCCAGTAAACCACAATCCACGAATCAGCATGGTTTCGCCCAAGCACAATTCCGCGTCCCGGATAAATATTTTCGGCAATGTGCTGCGTGAAATTTCTTTCTGCCAGTTCCTTAATCAATTCAGTATTCGTAAAGTTCAAATTGTTCGTGGTGCATTTCATCCGAAATTTTAAAAGTAATGGTACGTCCCATTTCCTCTTCCAGTATTTTCACGGCTTCCTGCTCAGTATCCTGGATATAGTTAAAAACATCAGAATGCATAAATATGGAGATGGAGCCTTTTGTGTTTCGGCGGCAGCTCCTCCGTATTTCACGAAATGCTTCGTAACTGACGGTGGACGTGGATTTTATTTGACCGCTTCCATCGCAATATGGACAGGGGTCGCAAAGGTAGCGGCTCAGATTTTCACGGTCACGTTTCCGAGTCATTTCGACGAGCCCCATTTCGCTTATCTGCAAAATTTTGCTCCGCGCCTTATCAGTGTGGAGGTGATCCTTGAGCGTCTGATAAACCATTTGTTTATGCTGCTGCGTCTCCATATCAATGAAATCGATAATGATAATTCCGCCGATGTTACGCAGTTGCAGTTGGTAAACGAGTTCCTCTGCTGCTTCAAGGTTGGTGCGTAAAATAGTTTTTTCATGACTGTCCTTGCCTACAAACCGGCCGGTGTTCACATCAACCGCAGTCAGTGCTTCTGTCTGATCAATGACAAGGTGTCCTCCGGAACGCAGCCAGACTTTGTTTCCAAGCGCGCGGTCAATTTCATTTTCAATCCCGTAATGATCAAAAACAGGTTCCGTTTTAGTGTAATTCTCCAAAATTGAACCATAGCGCGGCAAGTAAGAACGCACAAATTGACGGACTTTTTGATATTGATTTTTGTCATCCACAACCAATTTGCGGATATCCATCGAAAAAAGATCGCGGATTGTCCGGAAAATAACGTTCAAATCCGAATGTAAAAGCGAAGGCGCAGGAAGCGTTTTGTACTTTTTCAGCACATCTTCCCAAATCGAAACAAGATAGTTTATATCAGAATGCAAATCCTCTTCGCTGTGTCCTTCTGCAACAGTGCGGATGATGAATCCGGAATTCGCCGGACGCAGGCGATTCACAATTTCCTTCAGACGGTCACGTTCTTTATCGAGGCTGATTTGACGTGAAACACCAAGAGTATTTGAAGTCGGCAAATACACCAGATTTCTTCCGGGAATGGAAACATGATTGGTAATCCGCGCTCCTTTTGTGCCGATTGGCCCTTTTGAAACTTGCACAAGAATGTCCTGGCCTTCATGAAGTAGTTGGCCGATCTGCTGTTTTTCACCATTCGTTTTCGGTGGTTCTCCCAGTATTTCGTGTTCCGGAAGAATGTCATCAATATGTAAAAATGCCGCCCGATCTGCTCCAATATCAACAAATGCGGATTCCATTCCGGGCAGAACATTCAGCACCTTTCCTTTGTAAATATTGTCCACAACACGCATCTTTTTTTCGCGTTCGTGATGCAGTTCGGAAAGTACTCCGCCTTCCATCACGGCAACACGAGTCTCGTGCGTAGTGTGATTTATAATGATTTCTTTTGCCATAAAATTATTATGAATTAAGAATTATGATCTCTCTCATTTCTTGTACTGCTTGAGTAAGACCCACAAAAATTGCGCGGCTGACGATGCTGTGACCAATGTTTAATTCTCGCAAATGCGGTAAACCGCAAATCCGTTGTGTGTTGATGTAATTCAGCCCGTGTCCTGCATTTACCTGTAAATTTTTTTCATTTGCGAATTCTGCCGCAGAAACCAGACGCTCATATTCTGAGTCCTGTTCGGAGCCTCTTTCTGCATTTGCGTAACATCCGGTATGAAGTTCAACATCTTCCGCACCTGCTTTTTGACTCGCCTCGATTTGTGCTGTTTCCGGATCAATGAATAAACTTACTCTGATTCCGGCATTCCTGAGTTGTGCGATTCCTTTGTGCATTGATTCCGGTGCGCCTGCTACATCAAGTCCGCCTTCGGTTGTCACCTCTTCCCTTTTTTCCGGAACAAGAGTCACGATGTCCGGACGCGTTTCCAGAGCAATTCCGAACATTTCTGCTGTCGCAGCCATTTCCAGATTCAGTCTGGTTTGTACTGTTTCCCGCAAAATCCGTACGTCCCGGTCAATGATGTGTCTTCGATCTTCGCGCAGATGAATCGTGATTCCGTCTGCACCTGCGAGTTCCACAAGTCCCGCAGCGGTTACAGGATCCGGCTCACTAATTTGCCGTGCCTGTCTGACTGTTGCAACATGATCGATGTTGATGTGTAATGAAATCATTATTTTTTAAATCTGTGTTTATTTTTTTTCGTTTTTAACCCAGACAGAAACGATAGGCCACTGCTGAAGAACTGTGATTCCATCCGGCAAAACAACTTTTGGTGTTACTTTTGGATAGTTGCCGGGTTCGTATGTCGAAAGATCAATTTCTCCGAAAAGCTCATCACGATCCATTTCTTTTATCAAATATTCAGGACCTTCAACAAAAACATTAAAAATTTTCGGATTGATCACACTCACATAATCCCCGTTTCGCAAATAAACCGGAACTTTGTCAAATCGTTTCTTTATCGGCAAACTATTGATCGTTACTTCAGCGGTGTAGAAATCAACATTTTGATGGATAATTTGCACGCTACCGCCGGGCAAATCTAAGTCAACGCGCAGTGTGACACTTTCCATCAGACCTTCCAGTTCAATCTCATGTGCAGAGATATGATCCATTTTTTCCAAAACGGAGCGCGGCCCGCGCATAGTTAGTGTGTCCGGAACAATTTTTATGTCGCCCAGCAGGAAACCTTTTTTAGGAGTCCCGTGATAACGTGGTTTGATCGAAAAAGATTTTTCAATCAACTCTTCAATTCTAACCGTAATTTGCGAAGGATGAATGCGTGTTATCTGTACCTTCACAGGTGATGCAATGTGATTCTCAGTCAGCACATAAGAATGAGTTCCTTCCTGTGCATTGTCCAAATCTAAAACTGCCTGAATTTCCTGAGGATTAAATGATTCCCGGCTGTTAGAATGTACCACAATATTTACTTGCGGCGGATCAGAGGTGACTTGAAATTCAGGAGATACATTTTTAAAAACAACAGGAGCGTAAAAACTCATTTGTATCGGTTCTCCGGATTTCCGTGCGAGAAACCAGACAAAGACAGCCAAAACTACTGCAAGCACTTTGTATGACGCATTTATTCGCATTAGTTTGACTCAGTTTGTTTAGCGGGAATAGTATCGGATTCAGCTAAATTTTCGGATGTCTCGGAGGTTTCCGTAGTCTTTATCGCTGCCTCCGTAGCGGCTTTTCTGGCAGCGTCTTTTGTTTCCTTATCCTGGATTGTAGCCGGAATGTTTCCGGAAAGCACTTCCAGGAGGGCTTTGCGAATATCTTCATTTGCGCCGCGAATCAACTGTCCACGGTAACTGAGACTTATCTCTCTGCGTTCCTCAGAAACAATCAGAACCGCCGCGTCAGTTTCCTCAGTCAAACCAATTGCCGCACGGTGTCTCGTGCCCAGAAAAGAACTGAGACGGCTGTTCATTGATACCGGTAAAATACACTGTGCCGCCAGCAAATCTCCTTTGGTGTTGATAATAACAGCGCCATCGTGCAAAGGTGACGATGGATGAAAAATGCTCAGCAAAAGCGGTTCGCTTACAGTCGCGTTAAGTTGTGTTCCGCGGTCACTGTAATTTTTCAGACCGACTTCCTGTTCAAACACAATGAGGGCTCCGACACTTTTCTGAGACATCACCAGACAAGCCTGCAAAATACTGTCAACAACATCCTTTTTTTGCTGATTGCTTTCACGGAAAAGAGTGAAAACTCCGATTTGCGCCAATGCATTGCGGATATCAGTTTGAAAGAGAACAACTAATACCAAAACCAGCGATTGCCCCAAATTGTCCAGCAACAGTTGAGTTGCTTCTAAATCCAAAATTAGCGAAACAAGATAAAGCGCCAGCAGCAAAACAAATCCCATTAACATGGGAATGGTGCGGGTACCACGGATAAGAAGCAGGATACGGTAAAAAATAAGGGAGAGGAGAACTATATCAAATAGATCTTGCCAGCGAAGGGAAAAGTTGCCGGTAAAAATTGATAAAAATGTTTCCACTGAAGTCTCCGGAAGGAAAAGCGGTTCGAAGTTTTCTGATTAACACTGTTAATCTGCGAAGATTATTTTTTGGTTTTAGGAGCAAACTGCTGCATTGCCTGTAGTACACCGTCTCCATCAATAGTTTCTATTTCAAGCAACGTTTTGGCAAGAGAGTCAAGAGCTTTGCGGTATGTTTTCAAAATTTTCTTCGCACGCTCATAAGATGAATTTAGAATTTCAAGCACCTCTTCATCAATCATCCGCATTGAATCATTACTGAATTCCTTGTGCTGCTGTAAATCACGTCCCAGAAAAACATGTCCCTCGTCTTCTGTATAAGTCAGAGGACCAAGATTTTCACTCATACCCCACTGACAAACCATTTTACGCGCTAATTCTGTAGCTTTTTTCAAATCATCACTGGCACCTGTGGTGTATCGTTTAAACACTAAATGCTCTGCGGCCCGTCCACCCATCATCATGGCAATTTGTCCGAGCAGCCCGCGTTTATTGTGACTGTGTCGATCTTCTTCCGGAAGCAGCATTGTAACTCCCAAAGCACGTCCACGTGGTATTATGCTTACTTTATGAACAGGATCTACTTCTTCAATGCTGGCTGCCACGAGCGCGTGTCCAACTTCATGATAGGCAGTAGTTTCTTTTTCTTCATCAGTAATCATGAGACTTCGTCGTTCAGCGCCCATCATGACTTTGTCTCTTGCATATTCAAAATCTTCATTCCCCACTGCGTCTTTATCTTGACGTGCTCCCCAAAGCGCGGCTTCGTTAACCAGATTGGCTAGATCTGCACCGGTAAACCCCGGAGTTCCGCGGGCAATAGTATTCAAATTTACTTCCTTATTCAGTTCAATAATTTTGCTGTGCGTTTTCAGAATATTTTCTCGACCTTTAATATCAGGAAGCGGAACAACTACATGACGGTCAAAACGTCCCGGACGCAGCAATGCAGGATCCAGCACGTCCGGACGGTTTGTCGCCGCGATTACAATAATTCCTTCATTTACTTCAAAACCATCCATCTCAACCAGCAGTTGATTAAGTGTCTGTTCACGTTCATCGTTTCCGCCACCAAGTCCTGCACCACGGCTTCGTCCAACCGCATCTATTTCGTCAATGAAAATTATACACGGCGCGTGTTTTTTGCCTTGCGCAAACATATCCCTGACGCGGCTCGCTCCGACTCCAACAAACATTTCCACAAAATCTGAACCGCTGATACTGAAAAAAGGTACCGCAGCTTCTCCGGCAATTGCTTTGGCCAGCAACGTTTTTCCAGTTCCAGGTTCTCCCATCAGCAAAACGCCCCTTGGAATTTCGCCTCCAAGTCTTTCAAATTTTCCGGGATCTTTGAGGAAATCCACAATTTCCTCCAGTTCTTCGCGTGATTCATCAATACCTTGAACGTCTTCAAACTTGATCGGATTATCTTCAGTATTGGTAATCCGTGAGCGAATTTTTCCGAAACCCATCGCTTTGTTTCCGCCACCTTGAACCTGCCGCATGAAGAACAACCAGATGCCGATAATCAGAATCATGGGCAGCCAACTATTGAGGATGGCCATAAACAAATTGGTTTGATCTGTCGGTTCGACACGCACACGCACATGATGCCGGTCCAAAATCTCAAATAAAGCAGGATAGTTGGGGGTTTGAGTTTGAAAAGAACCATTTGTGTCACTGACTCCGTGAATTTGACTGCCGCGGATAGAAACCTCCAGCACCGATCCGGACTCAATTTGAGAAATAAATTCCGAAAACGAAATTTTTCTTTCGTCTGATTCTCTTGGTCCAACAAGATTGAAAAGCATTAGCATCACTAAGCCGATCACAAGCCAGATTCCGATATTTCGTAAAAATGTATTCACAGTTGAATATATTTAAGTTTATGATTTTAACCTATAAATACTCTCACATTTTCTGTGGAAGCGCAAGTTTGAGACAAAGAAATAATTAGTTTTCAAGCAAATTGATTTATCATTTACTATTGTCAATTTGTGCTAGAGTAAAGGAGGCGGGCTTTTTCACTTGACAACAAAGCTAAAAGTGCCTGAATATGCTGTAAAGACTTGATATATTTTTCAAAGAAAGAGTAGTGAGCAAAAATAAAATTCAATTACGCAGAGTAGGAATTTTTTCTCCGAAAATTAAACAACCGGTAACGGAGTTGTTAGCAGAGTGGTTTGTTCCACATGGTATCGAATTTTTACCAATCGAAGACTTAGCAAGTAGAAAAGATGATCTGGATTTAGTCCTTTCGTTCGGTGGTGACGGAACAGTGCTTGCGGCATTGAGTCTTTTTCCGCAGTGTCCGGTATTGGCTGTCAACTTTGGAAATGTCGGTTTCCTGACAGCAGGCGATCGTGAAGAGTTGACCGAAATGTTGCAGAGCGTACTTGATGGAAAATATATCATTAGCGAACGTTCAGTACTGGAATGTGTTCATCCTCATGGAACTGATTATGCGGTGAATGAAATCGTTGTCCGCGGAGCTACACGGTTGATTGCGGTCGAGTTGAGTATCAACGAACAGCACATCCGGAGAGTACGAGGAGACGGAGTAATCGTTGGAACGGCAACCGGTAGTACCGCGTATTTGCTGGCTGCAGGATCGCCGATTGTCATGCCGGAATTGCGTTGTATGATCATCGCCGGTTTGAACGAATACGATTTCCGCTCCAGGCATTTGGTCGTTACCGGCGAATCACAAATTAGACTGGAAATTTCACCGCACACTCATGAAAAAGAAATTTACTTGTCTGCAGATGGAAAAGAAAAAGTTCCTCTTGATATAGGAGATGAAGTCATCATTCGTGAATCTTCAAGGCAGGCAAAATTAATTTTTATGGAAAAAAATTATTTTTTTCACAACCTTTCTTCTCGTCTTTCCTGGTTCAGTAGCGGTGAATAAAAGTTGGATTGGCTTATGACTTTGAAATGGCGTTTTTCAGGTGGGATTCTGTTTTCAGTGACCTTGCATGTTATTTTGTTGAGTGCACTGCTTTTGTGGTATCCAGGGATAATCAACAAAAGTGATTGGCAATGGGAAGAGTGGTCTCCATTTTCCGCAAACGAAACCGCAGTTTCCGGAGATGACGGATTTACATCGCAGGAATCTTTGAAAAAAATGTCTGCTGCAAAGTTGATTTATCCAGATACTGTTTTGTTGGGGCAACCTATATTATCTAGGATTAAAAAGAAAAAAGTAATACCAAAAATTTCTCTCAAGAGCATTCTGACGCAAGTAGCAAAATTTCCGGATCGCCTGAAAGTTTTCGAAGTTTCAAAAAAACCGCTTTCCGCTCCTGTGACAAAACTTTTGTCGCTGTTAACTCCCGTTACTTTGCAAAATACTTTGCCGGAAAAGGAAAGACCTAATTTGAATGCGAGAGAATTAAAGGAATATCATCAGGAACTTAAAGGATATTTATCTGAACGATGGGAAGTGCCGATCCACTTGATCGAAAGTCAATTCACTGCGGTGATTCAGTTCGAAATTAAAAAAAATGGTCGTCTGTTAAGTTGGAAAATGAAAGATTCCGCAAATTCTGCGCTTAACAAAACTTTGAAAAATCTGCTGAAAAACTTGCAATTTCTCCCATCCTTGCCAGAGTCCTATCCTGAAGATTCTTACAAATTCGGTGTCCGGTTCACACCGGCGAACTTCCAATTATGAGATGTCAGTGAAGTCCAAAAACGGTGATAATGCAATAATATTAGGTATCAAAGCGGGTTTTGTTTTTCTGCTTTTCGGACTTATTATGTCTGCATCCGGAAGTTCCGTTTTTGCCATTGATTATTATGAAATCACTAATCCAAAATTTGTTCCCGTCAATGTTGGGCTGATCACAGACAGCAGTTCTGAAGTAGAGACAGTTCAAAATGTCTTTAAATCAAATTTGGAAAAAGTACTATATTTCCAAATAATAAATGGAACAAAGAAAGAGTTTGCGCAATCCGAAGAAGTATTATTTCAGCTTGCTTTAGCACTAAAAAAGAATCCGGATCAACTGCGGATCACTCTTTGGACGCAGGCTAACAAAACGCCGGTTTCTCAAGAATTGTTTGCATTGGAAGACGTGCAGGATTTGCGTAAAACAGGGCTGAAACTGGCAGATTGGTTTGTGGAAAAAACGCTGAATTTCAAAGGAATTTCAACCAGCAGAATTGCCTACACCGCGCAAAAAACAAAACGCCGAAAAAACATTTTGCTCAGCAGTTATGATGGAACTGTGCAGAAAAGATTTTCATATAATCTTGGCTCCAACAATCTTGCAAGTTGGTCTTTTGATAATAAAAATATTCTCTACACGACTTTTACCCGTTCCAGTGTGCAATTGACTCTTCAGCCTGCAAAACGACTCCGTGCCAAAATTCTTACATTTCCTCCTGGATTTCAACCGCTTGGAGCAAGCTGGCGTACAGATGGGAAGTCCATTTTGCTGACACTAATGAAGAAAGGTAACTCTGATATCTACAGCTATAATTTAGCAGACGCAAAGCTGGAACGGATTTTTGCCTGGAAAAGCCTGGAAACTTCACCGCAAATTTCTCAGGATGGAAAGAAAATAACCTTTGTTTCCGACAGCGCTCGTCCACGCCGGCCGCAAATTTATGTCCATAATCTGCTTACTAATAAAACGGAACGTGTGACTTTCAGAGGCAGTTACAACAGTTCTCCAAAATGGTCTCCGGATGGTTCACAACTGATTTATGAAAGGCAGGTAAAAGGTGTATTTCAGATTTTTAAATACACTCTTCTCACCCGTAGGCATCTTCAACTTACCTTTGGACGTCATGATTCAGAAAAACCCGATTGGTCTCCGAATGGGAAACAAATTGTTTTCTCTGCGAAAAAGAAACATGTGCCTAAACTTTACTATATTTCGGTTTTCGGTGGTCGTGCTGTTCGTGTCACTACAAACACCTCCGACATTGCTGAGACGAATCCGGTTTGGAGTAAATAACCCAGCATAGATCGGTTTGTAAATCTCCATCATAAATTTAAAAAATTTCCATTTTATGCAAAAATCTGAACAGAAATCAAACAAACGGGAAGCAGTACGCACTGAAATGCAAAAGATGAGACGAAAGAGTTTTTATTTCTTTTTGCCAGTTATTCTGGTCATTTTTACGGGTTGCTCCACCTCTGCGTCCAAAAAAACAATTCCTGAAAAAAATACGGAAGAAATTGCGGCACTGCAAAAAACAGTAGCAGAGCAGCAGGAGTTATTACAAAACTTATGGGCGCTAACAGTAGATCAAATGCTACGCAGCAGTGAACTCGAACAGGAGATTCCGCCGCGGGATTTGCTTGAATCTTTGCAGAATGGTTTTGTTGAATTACGGGAAAAAACAAGCAAACTTGAAAAACAAGTTTCTGCTTTGCAGAAAAGTGTAACAAACTTAACAAGAAAGGAAAAAGAGACCAAAGCTCCTGAACCTGATTTGCCCAAAGATCAAAAACAACTTCTTCGAGGACTTATTTCACTGCAGGCAGGAAATCCGGATCAGGCAGTGGAACAGCTGAAAAAAATTTTAAACCAGAAAAAACCAACCCTGCTTAAAGGCGAAATCCTGTTAGCCATCGCACATAGTTTTTTAGCCCAAGGTCACTCAAAACAAGCTGCGTCTCATTACGGAATCTTTCTCAGCGAATATCCAAAAAGTAGACATGTTCCACAAGCCCTTTTCTACTTGGGAGAAGCAATGCAGGAACTTGGAGAACGGAAAAAACAAAAAGTCATTTGGAAGGAATTGATAAAAAAATATCCGGAATCACCTTTCGCCAAACGCACAAAATAAAAGAGCTCTCTCACTTGCAGACTCCTAATAGTCATTGAAAATGAAAAAAAAATATTTAGGAAAAACCGGAATTGAAGTCAGTTGTCTCGGACTGGGGACCATGACTTTTGGCGAACAGAATACAGAAGAGGAATCTTTTGCACAAATGGATTGTGCGCTGGCGGCAGGAGTAAATTTGTTTGACACGGCGGAAATGTACCCCGTTCCTCCGCAGGAAAAAACGTTTACCAAATCGGAACAATTTATCGGCAAATGGATGAAACAGCGAAAATGCCGCGATCGACTTGTTTTGGCAACAAAAATTGTTGGCCCCACCGTTACATCACGCGCCATTGGAGGTTACATTCGAGATGGAAATAATCATCTCACCAGTGTGAATATCAAAGCAGCTCTTGAAGGAAGTTTGAGCCGATTCGGAACTGACACGATTGATCTCTATCAAATTCACTGGCCGGACAGGAATGTCAATATCTTCGGTAAGCGCGGATTCACATCTCCGGAAGATGCGGAAACAGAAAATGCGGAAATTCCGGAAACTCTGGAAGCGCTGGATAAACTCCGCAAAGCGGGCAAAATTCGGGCTTTCGGAATTTCAAATGAAACTCCCTGGGGAGTCATGCGTTATCTAAGTCTGGCGGAAAAAAACGGCTGGGAAAAAGTTGTCAGCATTCAAAATCCATATAATTTGCTCAACCGCGGTTTTGAATCTGGATTAGCTGAAATTACATACCAGGAATCTGTCGGTTTGCTGGCGTATTCTCCGCTGGCATTCGGCATGCTGACCGGAAAATATCTTGATGGTCATAAACCAGTCAAGGCGCGCTTAACTTTGTTTTCCCGCTTTCAGCGTTACCAGACAAAAAACGGGCTTAAGGCGACTCGCGACTATGTTAGACTTGCGAAAGAAAACGATTTGGATCCTGCGCAAATGGCTCTGGCCTTTGTGAGGACTCGGCCTTTCACGTCAAGTGTGCTGCTTGGAGCAACGTCTGTCAAACAACTAGAATCTAATTTGGCGAGCGTCGAATTGGAGCTTTCTGAAGAAGTACTAAAAGGAATTGAGGAAATCCATTACCGAATTCCAAATCCGTGTCCCTGAAAAAACTTTCCGGAACTGGATTAACGCCAGCGGTAGCCAAGGATAATTCGTTGTCCTTCGACACGTTGATCCGGAAGATCGTCGAAAATGATTTTTTCGCTTTTTTCATTGTACCATGAAAGAGACCAGCCGGATTCCCCTTCAAGGCCCAAACCCCATCCACTTCCGCCGCTCCATTTAATTCCGGAATAAGAACTAAGAGATTCAATCCATGTCAGATAATATTGTCCTCCATGTACTCCAACAAATAAAGGTCCCATCCATGCCCGCAATTCTGCACCAACGATGCCTGCCTTGTAATATTCATATTTTGTGTTGTCAGGCAATACGCCTTTTCCGCCGAATTCAGTCCCGAAAAGTGAAAAAGAGAAAGAATCACCCAAAGCGAACTGATAGTCATATTGGGCACCGCCTATTTTGGAAGTCTGATATTCTGTCCCAGTGTCATTATTAACCGCTTTTAGTTGTCCAAAATCCAGAAATAATCCCAACCCATTTCCGGGTGCGGCATGCAGGTCAGATGTCGAAAATGTCAACACAAATGTAAAAAGAAAGATGAAATTCAATTTCATCGCGGTCTCCTTTTTAATGGAAATTAAATCCTAAAAATGCTTTATGCCATTCATGTATTTTGCGGCCTCAAGGATTCCGTTTATCGTGAGCGGTTCCATCTTAAAAACCTGTTGAACATAAGGCGCGACCGTGCGGTTCCAATATTGTTTTGGAGTCGGATTTATCCAAACCACATAGGGAAAATGTTCATGCAGAGTTTTCAAATTCGTCAGACTTGGCGTGGATGATTCTTCCCGAAATTCAATTGAACCAAACGGCGAAAGCAATTCGTGAGGCGCCATGTATGCGTCACCTACAATGAAAACACGATATTCCGGACTGTTCTCCATTACTTTCCGGAGAGTTACTGGTTTGCGCCGTGCTTCGTCTTCATAAACCTGATCGTAAACAGCATTGTGGAAATAGAAAGTTTTTAAGTCCTGTGGAAAGCGGCGTTTGATTTTCGCAAAAAGTGTTTGGACTTTTTGTGCATGAACCCACATCGAATTTCCGCCGTTATCCAGCAAAAGCAAAACCTGTGTACGGTCCTGTTGTTCCCGCAAAAAATGCGGAATGACAATTCCGGCATTGCGTCCGGTTTCCTCAACAGTACGTTTCACATCAAGTTTTCTGTCCGGATGCATGTCCTCAATGTTCCGGAGTGCCTGCAGCGCCGCGTCCATGTTGTTATCAGTAATCGGCGCATCCAAATCAATCGGATAAAAAGACGGATCGCCAAGTACCTTGCGCGCCGTTCCGGCATGAGCAGGGCCACCAACCCTGATTCCATTTAGACCTTGTCCGGAATGTCCGTAAGGCGAAAAACCATGACTACCGATCCAGTGGCCTCCGCCGCTGTGGGCTGTTTTTTGCTGCTCCATCACGCGCTTCATGCGTTCCATCAATTCTTCCAGCGAAATTTGGGAATAATCCACCATTTTATCACTGACTTGCGGCGGTCCGGAAGGAGGATCCCCTTTACGGTCAGTCAAATCCGGATTGTCCTCATCAAGGTGTTTTCGCGCATCTAATTCTTTTTGAATATTTGCCTGCAAATCCGATTGAAGTGTTTCATTCAAAAATTCGTCAATCAATTTTTCGTAATCAAACTCACCAGCGATTTTTCCGGTTTCAAGTTTTTGGCTGAGCCAATGTTCAAATGCAGAAGAGTTGCGGATGGCGTCATCAATGGTGTTGTAGTTGGTGGTTTCGATTCCTAAAAAATGGTCCCAGAACGCAAGCGTGTATGGAGCAATTTCCCGCCGCGATTTACAAATCAAATGCTGTCCAATATCAAACAGTGAACCGAGATTGGTGATCAAACCAATTTCCATAGTGCGGTACAATTCCATCAAAACACGCACATCTGTATCAAATCCGTAACGCCGAAGAGTATGTGGAAAACCTGAAAACATGTTTAGTTTATGGATATTGTTTTTTATGCTTTTGAAAAATTATCTGGAATTCTGGATTTGCAAAATAACAATATAATTTCCGTATTTCAGCATGGTTTCCGGAAGAGGATCAAACTGAATTTCTTCCAATGACATAATAGCAGTATCATCAAAATCATGCGAGCCGCTGCTTTTTATAATTTTTTGATTAACAACGGTTCCGGAGGGATCAATGCTGACTTCAAGCTTCACAATCATTCCGGTACGGAAAATTTGAAGAGCATAGCTGACATCAAGCAACAATTTGCTTATCTGCCGATTATATGAATCACGGTCCGTAATGTAAGGATCTTGCGCGGGTGATTCCGCAATTGGTTCCTCAACAATTTTAAGACGTTTTGCAGATTTCGGCTGGTCAACCTCATCCGGCAAAGCCATTTCTTCTTTTAATGGAGCAACTTTTTCTGTTGCAACAGATTCAATTTTTGGAGAAACTTCTTCGCCTGCAATTTTTTCAAGTATCCTCTGAACAATAATATCCACCTGCAACGCTAATTTTTCGACACCACAATTTTGACAGCTCTGTGTTACAATTTCTCTGGTAACTTCAGGAAGTGTTAATGACGTAAGTTTTAAACTCAGTTGAGTTTCTGTTTTACTTTGGACTAATTGGAACAAAAAAAGTTCATCTGTATTAAATTGTTGTCGTAAATTTTTTACAAATCTGAGAACTTCCCGCACGCATTTACTGTCAGTGCAATCTTCAATGTCAATGCTGGACAAGCCTTGTTCGGCAATCAATTCCAAGACTTTGTGAGAAACAAGGTGATAACTCAGATTCAATTTTTCTCTCAAACGGTTAAACAGGATTTGTTTTTCCGGAATAGATAATTGCCCCACTACAGAAATTGGGCCGATTACAGCTCGTGCGGAATGCGCAGAAATGCTTTTTGAATCAAAGCATAAACTAAGTAAGATACTTAGGGTCAAACTAATGGATAATAGTATGTTTGTGTTTTTTAAGTATTTTTCTGAATTGAGCATCTTTCGTATCCTTTTCTGTTACGTTTGAATGATTATAATATAAATATTTGAAAAATAGTATTGACAGTAAATCTAAGTAGAGATATTATAATCAGCTTTGCAGGAGTTGAACGCAAGTTCTTTGAAAAGGGAATCAGAAGAGACAGAAAGCCTGTTCCTATTCATCCAAAGAGGTGAATAGACGT
>Ga0208335_1000350_pt1 | contig 17540 bp, 17 predicted proteins | sample DeeseametaMP0759_FD_184202 | JGI IMG/M metagenome (GOLD analysis project Ga0208335, IMG submission 184202) | Marine microbial communities from the Deep Atlantic Ocean - MP0759 (SPAdes) | ecosystem: Environmental > Aquatic > Marine > Oceanic | place: West of Cape Town, South Africa, South...
GTAGTATGAGAGCCAAATAATGTTAAACCTTTTGCATTTAAGTGTGCAGCCATATGTGCTGGGCCTGTGTCGTTTGCAATTACAAAAGAACTATCTTTAATTAAAGATGATAATTGTGAAATATCGATAGCTTTGCCATCATCTAATATACAGATCGCATTAATTGCTTTAGCATCATTCATTTCATTAAGACATGGTGCAACTATAATTTTAAATTGGTCTTGGTATTTATTTTTAATTAAATCAATGAGTTCATTGTAATAAGGCCATTTTTTATGTGCTAAATGCGGTGAGCAAAAAGGAAATAAAACAATATATTTGTCTAATTTATATTCATCTTTAATATTATTAATATCAGAACAAGCCCAAGAAAAATCTGGGAACATCGTATGTTTTGTTGTAAGTCCAGATGTTTTTAATTGATGATCAAATCGATCAAGCACAGGATTTTCATCAAATACTTCTTTCGTCTTATCGTTTGGTAAAGTTGTTTCTGAACTAGACCATTTATTTAAATTTGAATTAGGAAATAAAATTCTTTGATAAAATTTTGTTCTAGAGGAATTTTGAAGATCGTATACCTTTTGGATATCTAATTTTTTAACGCTCCTCATTAAAGAATACAAATAAATCAGATTAAACCTGGATAATCTTTTGTCTAAAATTACATCAGTAATGAAGGGGTTTTTTTTAAATAAGTCAAAGTAGGACTTTGTTGTTAGTAAGTATATTTTATTATTTTTGTGATTTTCAAAAATATCTTGAATTGCACCACTTGCTTGCGCTATATCACCTAAAGAACCATGTTTAATAATTAATATATTAGACATATTTGAAACAACTTATCACACTATAAGTTTTTATGAATAAAATTCTAGTTGAAATATCAGTTGGTGAACTTTTAGATAAAATTTCTATTTTAGAAATTAAAATAGAAAAAATTAAAGATCTTGAAAAACTTAAATTCATTAATGATGAATATAATGTCCTAAAAGATCAATTAAATAAAAATGTTAAATATGATGATAAGCTAGACAAGCTTTTCCGATCTTTAAAAAAAATAAATGCAAAGCTATGGGTTATTGAAGATGATAAAAGGTTGTGTGAAAAAAATTCAGACTTTGGTGAAAAATTTACCAAACTTTCAAGAGATGTTCATTTTCTAAATGATGATAGAGCTAAGATTAAGTTAGAAATCAACAATCATACTGGATCAAAAATAAAGGAAATTAAAGAATATACTAACTACTAATTTAGACTTGGAATTATCTTTCTAAGTTGCATTGAAAGATTTGGCCTTATATCAGCATATACAATTCCAATTCCTGATTTTTTGAGTTTTAATATTTTTCCATCGGGTGAAATGATTGTAGAATGGCCAAATGTTTCTCTTTTTTTAGTATTTTTTCCAGTTTGGTTTGGTGCAAAAATATAACAAAAGTTTTCAATAGCTCTTGCTTTAAGTAATTCAAGCCAGTGTTTTTGGCCTGTTATTTTTGTAAATGCTGATGGCACACTTATAAAATTCAATTTTTTCTTTGATAAATTTCTATATATTTCAGGAAATCTTAGATCAAAACAAATGGTAAGCCCTAGCCTTCCCCATGGAAGATTTACTGTCACAAGTTTATTGCCATGCTTAAATGTCTTGCTTTCTTGATGTTTTTCTTTATTTGGTAATTTTACATCAAACATTTTTATTTTATCATAATAAGCGGCTATATTTCCTTTGGGACCAATCATAATTGATCTATTTCTGTATTTATTTTTATCTTTAATTGCAATAGATCCTATCAATATCCATTTTTTATTTTTTTTTGATATTTTTTTGATTTCTTTAACAAGAGGGTCTTTGTTCATTGAGTAAGAATTCTTATAAAGTATTTTTTTATCGCTTGTAATAATTGATGTAGTTTCTGGAGTAATTATTAAGTCAGCTTTTTTCTTTATAGCTTGATTAATATAAAAAATAACCTGCTTAAAGTTTTTATTATAATTTTCACCACTGGACAGTTGAATACATGCTACTTTCATTGTGGATAACTAAATCTTTTCTCCAAATACTTTATAAAATTGTGGATTATAAAAGTCATTATTAAATATATACCACCAGCAACAATGAAAACTTCTACTGGTCTAAAAGTAGTTGATATAATATATTTTGCTACACCTGTAAGATCAAGCAAGGTAACAGTGCTAGCTAAAGAAGTTCCTTTTAACATCAATATCATTTCATTGCCATAAGCGGGCAATGACTGTCTTATAGCTATCGGTAATTTGATTTTAAAAAAAGTATGAACTTTGTTCAATCCCAGACCTTTGGCTGCCTCTAAAACTCCTTTATTAATTGTTTCAAAAGCAGATCTAAAAATTTCTGAAGAATATGCTCCAGTATTTAGAGTAAATGCAAGAATTGCACATGAATAAGGTTCTTTTAATACTATCCACAGAAATGATTCTCTTATCCATTCTACCTGACCAAGACCGAAATATATTATAAATATTTGAACTAATAGAGGTGTTCCTCTGAAAATATAAGAATAGTAATATGCAATATAATAAAAAAATTTATTTTTACCCGTTCTTAATATTGCAAAAAAAACACCCACAAAAATACCAAAAAACAATGATAACAAAGTTAATTCAATCGTTAGTTTTGTAGCATTAAGGAGCCTTGGCAAACTTTCTATCATTAAATCCATTTAGTACCCCTTGCTATAATGTTTTTCTAATTTGTTAAATAATTGCATGCTCAAAAAAGTTAAAAATAAATACAAAACGGCTGCAAAAGAATAAAAGAAAAGAGGATCTCTTGTTGATCCAGCGGCAATATATGACATTCTCATAATTTCTACTAATCCAGTAACTGATATTAAAGATGTATCTTTTAGAGTAATTTGCCAAACATTGTTTATATTAGGCAATGCTAATCTCAACATTTGTGGAATAATTATTTTGTAATAATAAATTTTTTTTTTAAAACCCAAAACTTCAGAAGCCTCAAATTGACCTTTGTCAATAGATTGAATTGCCCCTCTAAAAACTTCTGTTGAATAAGCTCCAGATATGACTCCTATAGAGACTGCGCCAGTTATAAAAGCATTAATTTCAATATATCCATCATAACCAAATATTTTGGCTACATACATAACTGCGCCACTTCCTCCAAAAAAAAATAGATAAATTACTAAAAGTTCAGGCACTCCCCTAAAAACTGTTGTGTAAAAACTTCCAATTAAATTTAGTACTTTAATCTTCGATAGCTTAAATGATGCAAAAATCGCTGCTAAGAAAAATCCAATGAATAATGCTGCGGCAGCAACAGCTATTGTCATGAGAGTCGCATAAAAAAGCTCATCTCCCCAACCAGTATCGCCGTAAGCTAAAAGTCCCATAGGATTTTAAGGCGAAAGAATTAAATATCTATCGCCTTAAAAATTAAATTATTACATTGAAGCATCAAAGCCAAACCACTTAATGGCTAATTCGCTTATTTTTCCATTTGCTCTTGCTGTATCAATAGCTTTATTGAAATCTTTTAAGAGTTGTGCATCTCTTTGACCGATAGCATCATCTCCAGCTTGTCTAATTCCAACACCAACACCACTACCGAAAGCACCACCTGAAAAAGTTGGTCCTACTAGTACAACAGGTTTACCAGATTTTTCTGCATAGTCAGTAAACGAAACTGCTGCAGCTAAAGCAGCATCACATCTACCTGCCGCTAAATCTAAGTTAACCTCATCTTGGGTTTTGTATGTTCTTACATTTATTTTTCCAACATCACCTGAATCTAAAAAATTTTGATGAATTGTTGCTGTTTGAACACAAACAGATTTTCCTGCAAGAACTCCTGTTAAAGTTTCTAAAGCACTTTTAACATCTGAACCACCTAAAGATAAATTTATACCTGATGGTGTATCCATGCCTTCTAAGTCAGATCCTTTCATTACCGCTAATTGTGCAACTTCGTCTGCATAACCTTGAGAGAAAGTAATCGTTTTTTGTCTTTCTGCTGTAATTGACATACCGGCCATGATTGCATCAAACTTTCTCATTAATAAAGCTGGAATCATACCATCCCAATCTTGCTCTACAATTGTACAATCATGCTCCATATAAATACAAAGCCAATTAGCAAGCTCAATTTCAAATCCAATTAATTTTCCAGATTCGTCTTTTGCATTCCACGGTGGGTAAGCACCCTCAGTTCCTATTTTTACTTTTTCAGCTAACACATTCGCCGTCAGCAATAGAGAAGCAAAAATAATTAATATAGTTTTTTTAAACATGCTCATTATTACCTCCAAAAATTATTGAAAGTATTTCACAATTTTACGAATTTAAAAAGATATTTTTATCCTGAATGATTAACAGATGAATAAAAATTCCAAGAACAATCAAAACTTGGGATATAAACTCTATCAAGAGTAGCATTTCCAAAGTTTTTATTAAAAACATTTAGCCAGTTTTCTGTTTGTTTGGGTGTCTTGTCCTGGCTACCAACTTGAGCAGTAATTACTCCATTGGGTTTTAATATTCGAACCAATGAATCCATGTTTTTTGCTGTCAGATCAATGCAAGACTGATCATCATTTAAGTCCACAAAAATTTTATCATATCTGTCATCTTCAACGTTTTTTATACTTTCAAATGCATCGCCCCAAACACATTTAACAGAATTTTTTTTTGTAGCTTTTTTTCCAATTGATCCAAGATGTTTGTTACATATTTCAACAACTTCTGGATCTAATTCGAACCAATCAATAAAACCAAAACCACGAGATACACATTCTCTAGCAATACCTCCATCGCCTCCACCTATAATTGCTGCTCTATCTTTATCTTTATTTAATTTTAATCCTGCATTTACAAATGTTGAACTGTACAAATGTTCGTCGCTTTCAGCTACCTGCAAGTCATTATCTATAAATAAAGACTTGCCATATTGTTCCAAATCTAAAATTTCTATGTGTTGACCAACTTTAGAAACAAAATCTTCTAAAACTTCTTTAACCAAATATGATTTTTGTAATCCTTTTGTACTTGAGATGTCGTGATAATAAGCAATCGTATCCCTATTAAATTCTTTTTTTATTATTCTTTTATGCTCTATTTCATTTTTAATTATTTCTAGTGCAACAGAAGGTGTGATTTTACCACAAGTAAAAAAATCAAAACTTATAATTCTATGTTCTGGAAAAGTATGAAAGCTCATATGACTTTCGGCTAGTAAGGCAACTAATGTAAAACCTTGTGGTTCAAATTTATGTGTTGAAATTTCAAGAACTGTTACTTTGGCTTTTTTTGCAATTTTGTAGAGAAGTTTTTCAAAAAATGATGGGCTATACTCTTTCTTGGTGCCAATTATATCTAAAGTAATATGTTCCCCTAATTTAACCATTATAAATTCTCCCGATTCTTTATTTTTTAAGATAATCAAATTTTTTTACTTCTTTCAAATAAAAAACTGCTGTAAAAGTTTACTCGCAAAGGAGCAATTTTGAAAAATAATTGGTCAAATAACGAATCGAAAAAATTTATTAGAAAATATAAAAATCTTGGATATTCCAAAGATTTGGCTCTACGAGTTTATACAACACGACTATTGGGAAGAAATAATGAATTAGTTTTGCATGGAGGAGGCAATACTTCGGTCAAAACTTCTATAAAAGACATAGATGGTAAAAAATATAACGTTTTATGTGTGAAAGGAAGCGGATGGGATATGGGAGAAATTGAACCTGAGGGTCTCCCTGCTGTAAAACTTGATCCATTGTTGGCACTTAAAAATAAAAAACACCTATCCGACGAAGATATGGTGAGTTATCAAAAAAGAAACCTTATTAACATTAAATCTCCTAATCCTTCTGTTGAAACATTTTTGCATGCTTTTTTGCCATTTAAATATGTAGATCATACTCATGCAGATGCGATCTTAAATGTAACCAACCGACCGAGAGGGTTAAGCTTTTGCAAAAAAATATTTGGTAATAAAGTCAGCATAGTTCCTTATGTAATGCCTGGCTTTAAGTTGTCTAAAAAAGTAAGCGAAATTTATTCAAAAAATCCAAAAATAAATTGTCTAATTTTAATGAATCATGGAATTTTTACTTTTAGTAATGATGCTAAAGAAGCCTACAGCTTAATGATTAAGTATGTATCGCAAGCAGAAAGAGCAATTAAAAAACTTAAAGTTAAAAAAATTAAACAAATTAAAAATTATTCTACAAAATTTAGCACCCATGACATTGCTCCAATAATAAGAGGTCTTTCATCTAATAATAATGATCAAAAATTTATAGTTAATTACAGATTAAACAAAGATTTAAAATATTTTATGAATGGAAAAAATGTAAGATCTTATTCATCAAAAGGTACTGCAACACCAGATCATGTAATTAGAGTTAAACCTTTTCCTTTAATAATAACGCCAAAGAAAAATTCTTCTATTAGTGATTTTAAATTAACTGCCAAAAAAGCCTTCGATAATTATAGAAAAAAATACATCAATTATTTCAATGTAAATAAGAAGAAAGTTAAAGGTAAAAAGGTAATGTTAGATACTTCTCCGAGAGTTGTATTTGTTCAAAATGTTGGAATGTTTAGTATTGGAAAAGACTTAAATGGTGCAAAAATTGCTGGAGATTTAACGGATACAAATGCAAAAGTTATTGCATCCGTTGAAGAAACATCCGCTTATAAATTTATTCCGGAAAAAGATCTTTTTGATGTTGAGTATTGGTCCCTAGAACAAGCAAAAATAAAAAAACAAAAGAAACTTCTTGAAGGTAATGTTGTTGTAATTACTGGAAGCGCTGGAGCGATTGGTTTTGCAACTTATAAAATTTTTAAAAGCTATGGTGCTGAAGTTGTTTTACTTGATTACAACTTAGAAAAAATAAAAGATTTACAATCTAAAATTAAAGATCTTTGTATTCATTGCGATGTTAGAAATAAAAAAAGTGTTAAAAAAGCTTTCGATCAAATCTGTGAAAAGTATGGTGGAATTGACATTTTAATATCTAATGCAGGAACAACAATTGCTGGATCTATTGCTGAAGTAGATGACAAGGTACTAAGACAAAGCTTTGAAGATAATTTCTTTTCTCATCAAAATTGTGCATCAGAAGCTATTAAAATAATGAAAAGACAAAATACTAATGGTTGTCTACTTTTCAATATTTCAAAACAATCTGTAAACCCTGGCAAAAATTTTGGACCGTATGGATTGCCTAAATCTGCTTTGCTAAGTTTATGTAAACAATATGCTGTTGATTATGGTTCGTATGGAATTAGATCTAATGGTGTTAATGCTGACAGAATAAGAAGTGGTTTAATGACTGATAAAATGATTAAGAGTAGAGCCAAAGCTAGATCAGTAACTACCACTGATTATATGAAAGGAAATTTACTATTAGACGAGGTAAAAGCAGAAGATGTTGCTAAAGCTTTCTTTCATTTAGCTGTTTCAAAAAAAACTACAGGAGCGGTTCTTACTGTTGATGGTGGCAATATTGCTGCTTCATTAAGATAAGTTATTTTATTTAGCGCTTGATTTTTGTCAAAATAGTAGTCAGAATAAAAACATAACATTATGTCCGATAAGACAAAATATTTTCTAGAAGAAAGCAAAATGCCAAAAAGTTGGTATAATATTTCTGCAGATTTACCTAAACCATTGTCCCCTATTCTTCATCCTGGAACATTAAAGCCCGTTGGACCAGATGATTTAGCACCATTATTTCCAATGGCTCTTATTGGACAGGAAGTTTCTCAAGAAAGAGAAATAGAAATTCCAGAACCAGTTAGGGAAATTTATAAACTGTGGAGGCCTTCTCCATTATACAGGGCAAGAAGACTTGAAAAAGCTTTGGATACTTCAGCTAAAATTTATTACAAATATGAAGGTGTAAGTCCTACTGGTAGTCACAAACCAAATACAGCTGTTGCTCAAGCATTTTATAATAAAGAAGAAGGTACAAAAAAAATTATAACAGAAACAGGAGCGGGACAGTGGGGAAGCTCACTTGCTTTTGCATGTTCAATTTTCAAAATTGAACTAGATGTTTATATGGTCAAAGTTAGTTTTGAACAAAAACCTTATAGAAAAATTCTTATGCAATCATTTGGGGCTAGATGTGTTGCAAGTCCTTCAAATGAAACTAAAACTGGAAAAGCAATTCTAGAAAAAGATCCAAACAACACTGGTAGTCTTGGTATAGCAATATCAGAAGCGGTTGAGATGGCTGCACAAAATGATACTACAAAATATTCTCTAGGAAGTGTTTTAAATCATGTTTTGATGCATCAAACTATTGTTGGAAATGAAGCAATATTACAAATGGAAATGGCAGATGATTATCCGGATATATTAGTTGGATGCACTGGTGGTGGAAGTAATTTTTCTGGATTGGCGTTTCCTTTTCTAGGAAAAAAATTCCGTGAAAAAAAAGATATAAAAGTAATTGCATGTGAACCAAAATCTTGTCCTTCACTAACAAAAGGTAAATTTGCTTATGATTTTGGAGACACAGGTAATTTTACACCATTAGTTAAAATGCATACTTTAGGATCGTCTTTTATGCCTCCACCAACACATTCTGGAGGTTTAAGATATCATGGTATGGCTCCAATGGTTAGCCACTTAACAGATATAGGAGCAATGGAAGCAAAAGCCTTTGGTCAAAAAGAATGTTTTGAAGCAGGAGTAAAATTTGCAAATGCTGAAGGCATTATCCCGGCACCTGAGGCAACTCATGCAGTTAAAGGAGTAATAGATGCGGCACTTGAATGCAAAAAGAACGGTCAGTCAAAAACTATTCTTTTTAATTTATGTGGTCACGGTCATTTTGATATGCAAGCTTACGGAGATTATTTTGATAATAAACTTTCAGACGATAGCTATAATGAAGCTGCAGTGAACAAAGCTCTCGAAAAACTGCCTAAAATTGCTTAAAAAAAACAATCTATATTTGTAAAAATTATATCTAAAAAATAGAATTGTTCTCTTTGGTATTATTAATTAAATTTCATTATGTATTTTATAAATCCATTTAAAGGTTTAAGACCAACAGAAAAAGAAGCTTCTTCAGTAGCTATTACAAGTACAGATCATCTATCAAAAGAAATTATAGCCAAACATAGAAAAAATAATCAATGGAGTTATTTAAATGTTTTTGATGCTGAAAATAATTCAAAATCAAAAGAACAATTTGAATTAATGAAAAAAAATTCAATATTAACAAAAGACAGTAAAAATTCTTTTTATATCTATAAAATTTCTACAAAAGATCATGAGCAGGTCGGAATAGTTGGTATTGCTAAATTGTCAGCATATGACAATTTACATATTCGTGGTCATGAAGAGATTTATTTAGAAAGAGCTCAAAAAAGACTAAAACAAATGGACAATTTAAATGCTCAGGTTGGTCCCATATATGTAATTAATCCTGATAATGCAGAATTAACGGAATTAATAAAAAAAGAAATTTTTTCAAAACCTACCTATTCGTTTGAAGCTTTAGATCACTGTAAACACGAAATGTGGATTATAAACGAGGAAAGTAAAGTATTAAAAATATGTGATTTATTTAATACAATTAATAGAATTTATATTGCTGACGGACATCACAGAATTGAAGCTTTATTAAAAATAGCGGAATTCAAAAAACATCAAAATCCAAACCACACAGGAAAAGAACCTTATAATTATTTTATGGTAGCTATATTTCCTAAAAGTCAGGCGCGCATACTTGATTATAATAGATTAATAAAAGATTTGTACGGTTATTCTCCTAGTAATTTTATTAAGCAAATCAAAAAGAATTTTACTGTGCAAAAACAAGATACCTCATACAAACCCAAAGAAACGAAATCATTTGGAATGTATTTAGATAAAAATTGGTATTCAATTAAATTGAAAAAAAATCCTGAAAAAAATTTATTTCGAATTATTAATTTAGATATAAATTTATTACATGAGTATTTACTTGAGCCTATTTTAGGCGTTGGAGATCCAAGATATGACCAAAGAATTGGCTTTATAGCTGGTTTTCATGGATTAGATTCAATTAAAAAAAAAGTAGATTCGGATGAAGCTAAAGTAGGTTTTTCTTTACTAGCAACACGAATAGAAGATGTGATAGATTTTGCAGATCAAAAATTAACTATGCCACCTAAATCAACTTGGTTTGATCCAAAACCATTGGATGGTTTGATTGCTTATGATTTTTATTAAAAAAATTTCTCTTTAATTTTTTATTATAAATTAATCTTTTTTAGTTCTAAATAATATATATAAAAAAAATAGTGATAAATATTATTAAAAAGAATTATACCTTTCCCAATAAAATTTACATCTATGGAACAACCAAACATTAAACCTAAGAATCCTAATTTTTCTAGTGGGCCATGCTCTAAACGCCCTGGGTGGAGCATTGATGTTTTAAAAAACGCACCAACTGGAAGATCGCATAGAGCTAAAGAATGCAAAGATAAACTTAATGAAGTAATAATTAAATCCAAAGAAGTTTTAAAATTACCAGATTCATATGTTTTATGTATAATGACAGGATCAAACACTGGAGCTTTGGAAGCTGCCATGTGGTCTCTTTTGGGCTGTAGAGGAGTTGATGTTTTGGCCTGGGAAAATTTTGGAAAAGATTGGATAAGAGATGTACTTGAACAGTTAAAAATAAAAGATGCAAACAGTTATGTAGCTGATTACGGAATTCTTCCTGATTTAACTAAAGTGAATTTTAAAAATGATGTAATTTTTACTTGGAATGGAACAACTTCTGGCGTTAGAGTTCCAAATGGAAATTGGATACCTGATAATAGAGAAGGCTTAACAATTTGCGATGCAACATCTGGAATTTTTGCTATGGATATTGACTATAGCAAACTTGATGTGATTACATGGTCTTGGCAAAAAGTTTTAGGAGCAGAAGCTGCTCATGGGATGTTGGCATTATCTCCTCGTGCAGTCCAAAGATTAGAAACACATATTCCTTCTTGGCCAATTCCTAAATTATTTAGATTAGCAAATAAGAAAAAATTAATTAAAGGTATTTTCGAAGGAGGTACTATTAATACTCCTTCAATGATTTGTGTAGAAGATGCATTAGATGCTTTGAACTGGGTAGAATCTGTAGGTGGTACAAAAGAATTGGTAAAAATTTCAAACGAAAATTTAAAAATTGTAGAAGATTGGGTTAGTAAGAGTGATTGGGTAAAATTCATGTGTGAAGATAAAAATACAAGGTCTTCAACAAGTATTACTTTGTTAATTAAAGATGAATGGTTTACTAAGTTTAATGAAGATGAACAAAGAGGGGTATTAAAAAAATTATTTTCAATTCTAGATAAAGAAGGTGTGGCTAATGATATCAATGGCTACCCTAAAGCTCCCCCTAACATAAGAATATGGGGTGGTTCGACAGTACAAAATGATGATATGAAAGCTTTATTACCTTGGATAGATTGGGCATATCATTCGGTCAAAAATAATGCCTAAAGTTTTAATATCAGATTCAATGAGCAATGTTGCTCAAAAAATATTTGAAAAAAATAATATTTCAGTTGATGTAAAAACAGGTTTATCCGAAGAAGAAATTATTAAAATTATTCCAGAATATGATGGAATGGTTGTTAGATCAGCAACAAAAGTTACAAAGAATATAATTTTAGCTGCAAAAAACTTAAAAGCCATAGGTAGAGCTGGAGCAGGAGTAGATAATATAGATGTTCCAACTGCAAAAGAAAAAAATATGATTGTTATGAATACACCAGGTGGAAATGCCAATGCTACAGCAGAACATACTTTTGCATTAATTATGTCAGTATTAAGAAAAATTCCTTTTGCAAATGAAACTACTCACAAAGGACAATGGGAAAAGAAAAACATTAAAGGAACAGAACTTTCAAAAAAAACTCTTGGAATAGTCGGTTTTGGAAATGTTGGTGTTAGATTAAGTAATTTAGTTAAAGGTTTTGATATGAAGATATTAGTAAATTCAAAATCACTAGAATCAAGAAAAAAAGATTATCCTCATGTAAACAATGTTAGCTTTGATGAATTAATAAGCAAAAGCGATATAATAAGTTTTCATTGTAAAGCAGCAGCAGATGGTAAGCCTTTGATAACTAAAGAACATTATAAAAAAATGAAACCTTCAGCTTATATAATTAATACTGCACGTGGTAATATAATAGATGAAAAAGATTTACACGATGCATTAAATGAAAATTTAATAGCTGGAGCTGCTGTAGATGTTTTTTCAAAAGAGCCTGCAAAAGAAAATATTTTATTTAATAATCCAAAAGTAATACTATCTCCTCATATAGCTGCATCAACCACTGAAGCTTCGATAGTTGTTGCTGAAATGGTAGCAAATCAAATATCTGATTTTTTATTAAATGGAGTTAAAAAAAATACAGTATAATTTTTCAAAGTAACCACTTCATATGTCCTATAATTTGATCTGTGGAGTTTATTACTGGTCTATTTCTGAATTTTTCAATTTGACTTTCGTCAATTATTTTTAACTCAGATATTAATCCAGCAATAGCTACTTCCGCTGCTCTTGCTGCCCCGTCCACAATTTTAACTGCTAAAGCAGATTTTTGTTCTGGTATTAAGGCTACAAAAAACCCCTCTGCACCATTTTTAAAAAATATCTTTCCCTTTGAAAGTTTAGTTAAAATACAATTAGTACTATTGGTTCCTCCGGTAATTTCAGGAAATTTTGTACAAGAGTTAAAAATTCTTTTGGCTATACTTGAATGTTCGTTTAGTTTTTCATAGTCAGCAAGGCGAGCTGCTGCTAATGCAAATTTTTTTAAAGGCATTAATGGATTGGGCAAAGTACATCCGTCTATGCCAATATGTTCTAATTTATATTGGGACAAGTCTTCAATTAATTTAATCAAATCTTTTTGAATTGGATGATCTTTTTTTTGATAATTCTTAATCGGTAAATCTTTATGTTTACATACAGCTAAATGTCCACAATGCTTTCCTGAACAATTATGAAAAATTTTTCTTTTTTTTTTATACTTTGAATATGCTTGAAATTGATCAGTTATGTTCCATGGCCAAGCAGGTCCACAAGAAAGATTATTTTCATTTAAGTTGATTTTTTTCAGCCATGCAGAAATCATTTCCTGATGAAAGATTTCTGCGTGATGTGAAGCTGTTGTTAAAGCTATAAATTCATCAGACAAATCTAAAGCTTTTGCAACTCCTTCTTTATAAAGATTAAGAGATTGTATAGGTTTTAAGGCTGATCTTGGATAAATTAAGATATCTGATTTGCCCCACTCTTTTAATATTTCTCCAGATGAATTAATTAGTACAGCTGCACCTTGATGAACACTTTCTACGGCTCCGTTTCTTGTAACTTCAACCATTTTAACTGTTTCCATAGAATTTTTATAATTTTTGTTTAATTTTTAGCTTTATTTTTAATTTCTTCTTCACAATATTCTCTAGCTTCTTTAGCATTATCAAATTTTGAGATTTGTTTTTGCCATAACATACATGCTTGGATTGTTTTATTTATGTTGTAACCGCTGTACGTTACTCTTGCTAAATAAAGAACACTAATTGCAATAATAATAAATATTATAGTTACTATTTTATTTTTCATCTAAAAAGTTTTTTTAATCCTTGTTCTGATGCTTCACAGACTCCTTTTTCTGTAATTAATCCAGTTATATATTTTGCAGGAGTAATATCGAAAGCAAGATTCAATGCTTTGCTTTTCTTTGGATAAATTAATACTTTTTTAACTTTATTGTTTTCATCTAACCCTTCTACATGAGATAACTCTTCTGAATTTCTTTCTTCAATTGGAATATCTTTAAAATCTTTTATATTCCAGTCTATAGTTGAACTTGGTAACGCTACATAAAAAGGCACATTGTTATCATTTGCTGCTAATGCTTTTAGATAAGTTCCAATTTTATTTGCAACATCTCCTGTTGAAAGAGTTCTATCAGTACCAACTATACATATATCAACCTCACCTCTTTGCATCAATATTCCTCCTGTATTGTCGGCAATTATAGTGTTGGGTACTCCCTCTTCATTGAATTCATAAGACGTTAAATTTGCTCCTTGATTTCTAGGTCTTGTTTCATCTACCCAAACATGAACCTTTATTCCTTTTTTGTGTGCATGATAAATTGGTGAAGTGGCTGTTCCCCAATTAATTGTAGCAAGCCAGCCTGCATTACAATGAGTTAAAATATTTACTGTATCTTTTTTTTTGTTATAAATTTCCTCAATAATATTTAATCCATTTAAACCAATATTTTCACAGAACTTTACATCTTCTTCACAAATTTCTTTTGCTTCATTTATAGCTAAATTCAAAATTTCATTACTGTTTATTCCTGATAATTTTTTCATCATTCTATCTATGGCCCATTTAAGATTAATAGCCGTGGGTCTAGAATTAATTAGATCTTCGCTGGATTTTTTTAAGAATGATTGATCATTATTTTTTAAAATTGCTAAAACTAATCCATATGCAGCCGTAGCTCCAATAAGAGGTGCTCCCCTAACCTCCATTGTTTTAATTGCATTAATTGCATCTTTTACTGTTTTAAGATCTTTAATTATGAATTGGTGAGGAAGCTTTGTTTGATCTATAATTTTTACGATTTTATTTTTATCATCAAACCATATAGTGCGATATTCTTTTCCTTCTATTTTCATTTAACAAGAACTCTTCCAGCAACTGTTTTTAATTTATCTTTTGTTTTTTGAGTTCTTTTTTTAGGATCAGTAATAATTGCAACATCTAAACAATTTGTTGCAGGATCATTGGGATCTATGTGATTTTCAAAGTTATCTATTAGGTTTTTAATCATACTTTTTGCTTTTTCGGCATTACCTAATAAAACTTTAATGACTGATTGTACGTCAACATTTTCATGATCTGGATGCCAGCAATCATAATCTGTTACCATGGAAACAGATGCATATCGAATTTCAGCTTCTCTTGTTAATTTTGCTTCGGGCATATTGGTCATACCGATTACATCCGCTTTCCATGATCTATATAAATTTGACTCTGCTAATGTTGAAAATTGAGGTCCTTCCATAACTACATAAGTTCCACCTCTTTGATATGGAATATTTTCTTTTTTTATTGCTTCTTCACAAGCATTCATTAATCCATTCGATGTAGGATGTGCCATTGAAACATGAGCTACTATTTCTTCATCAAAAAAAGTTTTATTTCTTGCAAAAGTTCTATCTATAAATTGGTCTACAATTATAAATTTTTCTGGATTCAAATTTTCTTTTAAGGATCCAACCGCTGATATTGATACAATATCTGTTACGCCTAATTGTTTTAAGGCATCAATATTTGCTCTAAAATTAATTTTTGATGGCGAAATAAAGTGTCCTCTTCCATGTCTTGGAAGAAAAAAAACTTCTTTTTTGTTGAATTTAGTCTTTAAAATTTGATCAGAAGGTTTTCCCCAGGGTGTATTTAAATCTAAAAACTCTCTATCCTTAAATTTTTCGACATCATATAGGCCGCTACCACCAATTATTGCTAATTTATTATTTGCCATAATTAAAAAATAATTTATTTATCAATATATAACTTAAAGAATTATGGATTTAAAAGAATATATTAGATCAATTCCAGACTATCCTAAAAAGGGAATTCTTTTTAGAGATATAACAACTTTAATAAAAAATGAAAAAGCTTTTGCTTATTGCATAGATCAAATAGTTAAAAAATCTAAGCAATTCCAGTTTAATAAAATAGCTGCTGTAGAATCTAGAGGTTTTGTTTTTGCATCCGCAGTTTCATATATTCTTAATAAACCTTTTATTTTACTTAGAAAAAAAAATAAATTACCTGCAGAAACACATTCTATTGATTTTGAGTTAGAATATGGAACTGCCACTATAGAAGTTCACAAAGATTCTATAAATAAAGAAGACTCAGTTATTATAATAGATGATTTAGTTGCAACTGGAGGAACTGGAGATGCTGCCGCAAAGCTAATAAAGATCTCAGGTGGAAAAGTAGCTGGATTTATCTTTGTTATTAATCTTTTTGATATTGGTGGTTGTAACAAGCTGATAAAACAAGGTTATAAAGTAGAAAATCTAATTAATTTCCCTGGTCATTAATCTTCTATTCTAAACCAAGACTTTTTTCCAATCATTGAATTAAATAAACCACAAATACGCATTAAATAAATATTTCTTTTGTGTGAATTAAATAAAATAAAATAAAATATATATTTAAATATTGCAGATAAGAAATTTAAAATTACTTTATTTAGAGCATTAAAATAACCATAATGTTTTCTGTTAAAATAAAATTTTGACCACATCCAGTGCCAATTTCTAAAATATTCAATTTTCTTTGCAAATAATTTATCTGTAGAGGATGCGCCAAGGTGATTTAAAATAGAATTTTTAATTAGGTAAATATTTTGACCATTTTTTTTTGTTCTTAAGCACAAATCATTGTTTTCTAAATACAAAAAGAAGTTTTCGTCAAAAAAATCTTCGTCTTTAAATTTTTCTTTGTTTATCAACATAGAAAATCCATCTACATAATCAACACTAATAATATTTTCATTTATGTTTTTATTGTCATTTGATTCTTTGTAATTTGGATAACTTGGATCACTGTTTATCGGCGACAATATTGCAAAATCATTAATAGACTCAGAAGTTTCAAAAATTTTTTTTAAAGTATCATTATTAAACTTAACATCTGGATTTATAATAAAAGCGTATTTTGTTTTGCTTTTTTTTATACCAATATTGTTAGATGCGCCCATACCTATATTTTCATTAATTATTACCTCAATATTGTCATATTTGGTCTCTAGTTCTTCCTTTAACTTGATGTTTTTAGAATTCTCGATCACTATTTTGTATGAGTCTTTTGGAAGTGAATTAATACATTCATAGACAATTTTTTCACTTTTAAATGTAACAATAATAAAAGTGATATTTTTGAGATTTAAATTCATTGGGATAAACAACTATACTTAAAGAAAGTATTATTGTAAAAAAAATAATGCATAGGGTTTTGGTAACTGGTGGGTTGGGATTTATTGGGAGTAATCTTATTCAATTACTCTTAGAACAAAAATACTATGTAATTAATGTAGATAAAGTTAGTTACTCATCAAATTTTTATAACACTAAAGAATTTAAACAAAATAAAAAATACAAATTTATAAAGTGTGATATTCAAAATAAAAAAAAAATATCACAAATATTAAAAAAATATAAACCTGCTGGAATATTCAATCTTGCAGCAGAAACTCATGTCGACAGATCTATTGATGGGCCAAAAAATTTTATAAATAGTAATATTTTGGGCGTATTTAATTTATTAGAGTGCTTTAAAAAATATTACAAAAAAAATAAAAATATAAAATTAATTCATATTTCAACTGATGAAGTTTATGGGGATGTTTTAAATGGCAGATCCAAGGAAACTGATAGCTATAATCCTAGCTCACCATATGCAGCATCCAAAGCT
>Ga0208335_1000354_pt1 | contig 17506 bp, 17 predicted proteins | sample DeeseametaMP0759_FD_184202 | JGI IMG/M metagenome (GOLD analysis project Ga0208335, IMG submission 184202) | Marine microbial communities from the Deep Atlantic Ocean - MP0759 (SPAdes) | ecosystem: Environmental > Aquatic > Marine > Oceanic | place: West of Cape Town, South Africa, South...
CCTCCTTCAAAAAAAGCTCTACTTTCGCGCCTTCAGGGTCGCGGCCAAGACAGCCAAGAAATTATCGATAAAAGAATGGCTGAGGCTGAAGCTGAGATGTGTCATTTTGATGAATTTGACTTTGTCATCATTAATGATGATTTTACTTCTGCACTTAACGACTTAAAGCACATTATCTTCTCCTCAAGACTCACTCCGCAAGAGCAATCGTATAGGAACAGCGATTTACTTAAACAATTGATATAACAATAGATTTAGGTATAATGTCAGCTCTAATTATCGCTTAGATCCTACTTAACAAAAGAAATTATGAGTGAATTTGCATTATCAATCGCCAGTACAACTACTGGTATACAGGTACAAAAGTATCCACCAATTCTATCGCCAGAACAGGAGCATGAACTGGCTGTTGAGCTGTTTGACAATGGCGACCTATCTGCCGCAAGAAAACTTGTCTTAGCTCATATGCGCTTTGTTGCTTTTATTGCGCATGGCTACAAAGGTTACGGCCTAGAGCAAGCAGATTTAATTCAAGAAGGCACAATCGGATTAATGAAGGCCGTCAAGCGCTTTAATCCTTATAAGAAAGTCCGACTTTCCTCATTTGCTGTTTATTGGATTCGAGCTGAAATTCATGAGTATATTTTCAAAAATTGGAAAATTGTTAAAGTTGCGACTACCAAAGCGCAGCGCAAACTATTTTTTAAGCTTAAACAGGCTAAATCTCACATTTTTCAAGCACTGACCAATGATCAAGCAGAGAAAATTGCCACCGATCTTGGTGTTAGAGCAAAAGATGTGATTGAAATGGAGTCTCGACTGCAACTCAATGATGTTGCCTTTGAGCTTAACGATGATGAAGATTCTTACACGCCTGAACAGTATCTTGCTGATCCAGGTAAAACACCAGAGCAATTGTTGCTTAGCGATCGCTCGGAAAAAGACCAACAACACAAGCTTTATCAAGCACTTTCAACCCTAGATAAAAGAAGTATGGATATTTTACAATCTAGGTACTTGAAAGAACAAAAAACGACCCTACATACTTTAGCAGACAAGTATGGTGTTTCTGCTGAAAGAGTGCGCCAGCTTGAAAACAAAGCGATTAAAAAGCTTAAAGAAAGTCTAGAAGCCTAAAACCTTCAAAGATTATTTTCGTTCAATACATAGGAGAAAGTATGAAAATTCGTCCACTACACGATCGTGTTATCGTGCGTAGAGTAGAAGAAAAGAAAACCACAGCAAGTGGTCTAATCATTCCTGATTCATCAACTGAAAAGCCTTCCAGAGGCGAAGTAGTTGCTGCCGGTAACGGTAGAATCAGCGCTGATGGTAAGGTCATCCCTTTGGATGTTAAAGTTGGCGACACAGTCATGTTCGGCCAATATTCAGGCGCAGAAATCACTGTTGACGAGGAAAAACTTCTTGTCATGAGCGAAGATGAAATCGTTGCAGTTATCGAAGATTAAGGAGATATAAAATGTCAGCAAAAGACGTAAAGTTTGGCTCAGAAGCCAGAGATTTAATGTTGGATGGTGTAAACACACTTTCCAATGCCGTAAAAATAACATTAGGCCCTAGGGGTAGAAACGTTGTTATCGACAAGTCATTTGGCGCACCGCACATCACTAAAGATGGTGTAACAGTAGCCAAAGAAATTGAACTTGAAGGTAAATTTCAAAACATGGGCGCGCAAATGGTTAAAGAAGTTGCATCCAAAACCAGTGATATTGCTGGTGACGGCACAACGACAGCAACAGTATTAGCGCAAGCTCTAATTACTGGAGGTGTTAAAGCAGTTGCAGCGGGCATGAACCCAATGGACCTAAAGCGCGGTATTGACAAGGCAACAGCAGCTGTTGTTGAGGCCTTAAAAAATGCTTCACAACCTTGTAACGACACTGCAGCTATTGCACAAGTTGGTACAATCTCTGCCAACTCAGATGAATCTGTCGGTGCTATCATTGCTGAAGCAATGGAAAAAGTAGGACAAGAAGGTGTCATTACTGTTGAGGAAGGCACTACGCTTGAGAACGAACTTGATGTTGTAGAAGGTATGCAATTCGATCGTGGATACCTTTCACCATACTTCATCAACAATCAAGAATCAATGACTGCTGACCTTGAGTCTCCCGCTATTCTTTTGCACGACTCAAAGATTCAAACAATTCGTGACTTGTTGCCAGCACTTGAAGCGGTTCAAAAATCGGGTAAATCATTACTAATCGTTGCTGAAGATATCGATGGTGAAGCACTGGCAACTTTGGTTGTTAATAACATGCGTGGTATCGTAAAAGTGGCTGCAGTTAAAGCGCCAGGCTTTGGTGATCGTCGTAAAGCTATCTTGCAAGACATCGCTGTCTTAACGGGTGCTACTGTTATTTCTGAAGAAGTTGGTCTTTCTCTTGAGGGTGTTACTGAGGAACACCTAGGTACGGCTAAGCGCATTGAAATTGGCAAAGAAAACACAATTATTATTGATGGTGCCGGCGATAAAGAAAACATAAACGGTCGTATTGGTCAAATCAAAACGCAAATTGAAGTAACAACTTCTGATTACGATAGAGAAAAACTGCAAGAACGTCTAGCAAAACTTTCTGGCGGTGTTGCAGTGATTAAAGTTGGTGCGGCTACAGAGGTTGAAATGAAAGAGAAAAAAGACCGTGTTGACGATGCACTTCATGCAACGCGTGCAGCTGTTGAAGAAGGTGTTGTCCCGGGTGGTGGTGTTGCACTTGTACGTACCATCTCATTTCTTGACTCACTAACAGGTGACAACGACGATCAAAACGTCGGCATCACAATTACTAAACGCGCACTTGAAGCCCCTTTAAGACAAATCGTTGCTAACGGTGGCGGTGAAGCTTCTGTTGTTCTTAACGAAGTCAAGCAAGGCAAAGGTAACTTTGGCTACAACGCTGGCACTGAAGAGTATGGTGACATGCTTAAGATGGGCATCTTGGATCCAACCAAAGTGACGCGTGTAGCCCTTCAACACGCAGCAAGCATTTCAGGCCTGATGATCACTACCGAAGCCATGGTGACTGATGCGCCTCAAGCTTCGTCTCCAATGCCTGATATGGGTGGCATGGGTGGCGGTATGCCAGGCATGATGTAAATTAACTTCGTCTTTTCCTTTTATTACTGCGTTAAATTTTATAAATATTTAGTCATTTAGAATTACTAAACTTCTTCACATTTATAAAATCCGCCTCGAAAAAAAGAAAACACTCGTTAATTAGTTATTAAAAAAGCCCCATTTTTTGGGGCTTTTTTTGGTATTATGTTTGCCAAATATTACCTTTCACTTTAATGTCTTATAATGTCTAATTACGACGCCTCATCCATTGAGGTCCTAACCGGGCTAGAGCCAGTTCGAAAACGCCCGGGCATGTACACTGAAACTGAGCGCCCCAATCATCTTGCTCAAGAGGTCATTGATAATAGTGTTGATGAGGCAGTTGCAGGCTATGCAACACAAATCAACGTCATTCTCTTCGCCGATGGATCCGTCTCTATAGAAGACAATGGTCGAGGTATGCCGACAGACATCCACCCAAAAGAAGGCGTGCCAGGAGTTGAGGTAATTCTTACTAAACTTCATGCTGGTGGTAAATTCTCAAATGACTCTTATCAATTTTCAGGTGGTCTACACGGTGTCGGTGTTTCGGTAGTTAACGCCCTATCAAAATTACTTGAAATCTGGATAAAAAGAGACGGCAAACAATATTACATGGCCTTTAGTTCGGGCAATAAAATATCAGATTTAGAAGAAATAGGTACTGTTGGCAAACGCAATACAGGCACAACAGTTAAATTTAAACCCGACTCAGAATTTTTTGACACAATTAAATTTTCAGCAAGTCAATTGCGGCACAACCTTCGCTCAAAGGCAATTCTTTGTCCTGGGCTTGAGGTTAATTTTGAAAACCAAATTGACGAAACCACAGATAAATGGATTTATAAAGATGGTCTTAGAGATTATCTTAAGATCTCGCTAGATGGTCTAGACTGCCTGCCAGAAGATCCTTTTATTGTTTCTTTTGAGTCAGCACAGGAACAAATGCATTGCTCATTAACATGGACAGAGAATACCAGTAATACGATTGCTGAAAGTTATGTAAATCTTATCCCAACCATTGGCGGCGGCACACATGTTAACGGACTTCGCTCGGGCCTTACTGACGCACTGAAAGAGTTTTGTGAATTCAGAAGTCTAATACCAAAAAATATCAAGCTAACGCCTGACGATGTTTGGCAAAAAATAGCCTACGTGCTATCAATCAAAATCTTAGATCCTCAATTTTCTGGTCAAACTAAAGAGAGGCTCTCATCAAGAGAGTGTGCTGCATTCGTCTCAGGAGTAGCTAAGGATGCCTTTAGTCTCTGGCTTAACCAGCACACCAATATTGCTGAAAAAATTGCAGAATTGGCTATTATGAACGCTCAAGCAAGACTTAAAAGCGGCAAAAAAGTTATTCGTAAAAAAATTTTCAGCGGTCCTGCCTTACCTGGCAAACTATCAGATTGCACTAGCAGTGACTTAAATCAAACAGAAGTTTTTCTGGTCGAAGGTGATTCTGCTGGTGGCTCTGCTAAACAAGCAAGAGACAAAGAGTACCAAGCAATCTTACCACTTCGAGGCAAGATTTTAAACACTTGGGAAGTGGACTCCTCGGAGGTGCTCGCTTCCAATGAAATACATGATATTAGCGTTGCTATTGGGCTTGAGCCTAATTCTGTTGATTTGTCAGGCTTACGTTATGGAAAGATCTGTATTCTTGCTGACGCCGACTCTGACGGTGCTCACATTGCCACTTTAATTTGCGCCTTGTTTGTCAAGCATTTCCCAAGGTTGGTTCGTGAAGGTCATGTCTATGTTGCCATGCCACCACTGTACCGCGTTGATGCCGGTAAGCAAGTTTTTTACGCATTGGACGATAACGAGAAAGATGCGATAAGCGCCAAAATTGAAAAAGAAAATAAACGAGTCAAAATCCAAATACAGCGCTTCAAGGGTTTGGGTGAAATGAACCCGAAACAACTTAGAGAAACAACCATGCAACCTGATACTCGTCGACTTATTCAATTAACACTTGATAACCCATTACAAGTGTTTCAAACTATGGATATGCTGTTGTCCAAAAAACGCGCATCGGATAGAAAAGCCTGGTTGGAAACAAAGGGTGATTTAGCTAATGTCTAAGGCGGTCATTCTACTTTCAGGTGGACTTGACTCGACAACGGTATTAGCAATTGCTAAGTCACAAGGCTTTGAGTGTTACGCACTAAGCTTTGATTATGGCCAAAAACAGCTCTCTGAGCTCACCTCAGCCAAAACAATTGCGAACAATTTTGGTGTGACTGAGCATCGCATTATGAGGGTTTGCCTGGATGATATTGGTGGCTCTGCACTTACCGATCCTACTATTGAAGTGCCTAAATTTGAAAAGAGCAGCGAAATACCCATTACCTATGTCCCTGCTAGAAACACCATCTTTTTATCATTCGCACTTGCCTGGGCAGAGGTTCTTGACGCCCATTCTATTTTTATTGGTGTTAACGCACTAGATTACTCTGGCTATCCAGACTGTAGGCCTGAATACATAAAAGCCTATGAAACCATGGCTAATTTGGCAACAAAACAGTCAGTTGAGGGCGTTAAAATCCAAATTCGCACACCACTTATTAATCTCTCTAAAGCCGAAATTGTTAAACTAGGTCAAACTTTAAGTGTTGACTATTCAATAACCACCACCTGTTATCAAGCCAATGATAAAGGTGAGGCATGTGGTATCTGTGATGCCTGTGTTTTGCGCCGCCAAGGTTTTGAAAAAGCTGGTGTTAGCGATTCCACTCGCTATCAATAAAATAATTAAAATTAACCTTGCAAAAGGCTAATTTGGCGATAAAATGGTGACCTTTAAAACTAATTAAGGAATATAGTCAAAATGAGCATTGAAGAAAGAGTACGTAAAGTAGTTTGCGAGCAATTAGATGTTAGTGGCGATATCGATGATAACGCTTCGTTTATCGACGATTTAGGCGCTGACTCTCTAGACACTGTTGAATTAGTCATGTCTCTTGAAGAAGAGTTTGATTGTGAAATCCCTGATGAAGAGGCAGAGAATATCACAACAGTACAACAAGCAATAGACTACGTTAAAGCAAATACGTAATAACGACTAATAAATCCTGAAAGGCGCTTTTTTTAAATAAATTAAGCGCCTTTTTTTTAGCAAAAAAGCCATTTAAGTATCATTATGAATAAAAGAAGAGTTGTTGTTACAGGTCTTGGCATAATTAGCCCTGTTGGAAATTCCGTTAAACAGTCTTGGGATAATATTCTCAATGGAGTTTCTGGCATCAACCGCTTAACAAACTTAAACACTGAGGGCCAATCAGTGACTTTTGGCGGCTCGGTTAAAGACTTTGATATTTGTGATTACATCAGCCCAAAAGATGCAAAAAAAATGGATATTTTTATTCATTACGGCATGGCAGCAGGCATTCAAGCAATTGAAGACAGTGGTATTGAAGTCACCGAAGAAAATGCTGAACGCATTGGTGTTGCTATTGGTGCTGGTATTGGTGGCCTACATACAATTGAGAAAACATCCAATCTATTTAGAGATAAGGGTGCTAAACGCATTTCACCTTTCTTTGTGCCCTCTTCGATCATTAATATGGTTTCTGGCAACCTATCAATCAAGTATGGCCTTAAAGGCCCTAACTTTGCCATTGTTACTGCCTGTACAACAGGAACGCATAACATTGGTGATGCTTCACGATTGATTGAATACGGCGATGCAGATATGATGGTTGCTGGTGGCACTGAAATGTCTACCACGAATTGTGGATTGGGTGGCTTTGCTGCTGCAAGAGCCCTCTCAACGCGTAATGACGACCCAACAACTGCCTCTCGACCATGGGATGTTGATCGTGATGGTTTTGTTTTGGGAGATGGTGCCGGTGTTATGGTTTTAGAAGAATATGAGCACGCGAAAAAACGTGGCGCTAAAATTTACGCAGAAGTCACTGGCTACGGTATGAGTGGTGATGCTTATCATATGACACTACCGTCTAAGGGTGGAGAAGGTGCTGCAAGGTGTATGACCAATGCACTGAAAAATGCTTCTATTAACGCCGACCAAGTTAACTACATCAATGCCCACGGTACCTCTACCCCTGCAGGTGATATTGCTGAAACTGATGCTGCAAAGCTGGCCCTCGGAGAGCACGCTTACAAAATTGTGATGAGTTCTACAAAATCAATGACAGGTCATCTATTAGGTGCAGCTGGGGGAATTGAAGCTGTTTTCACAGCCCTTGCAATTCAAGATCAAGTGGCCCCACCAACAATTAATATCTTTAATCAAGACCCAGAATGTGATTTGGATTATGCTGCAAATGAAGCAAGAGAAATGTCTATTAATCATGCCATTTCAAATTCATTTGGCTTTGGCGGAACAAATGGTTCAATCGTATTGTCTAAAATAGACTAGTGAACCTACTCCTCAAGTGTTAGTGTGGATGTCTCAATGACATCAGCACCGGCAATAAGCTCTTCGACGAAATTATAGATTCGAATAGCGCCATTTTGAATACTGTAGAGCGCCTCTTTTTTGTGAATATTAATTTGCCAACTTTCGTCGTTTGAATCAAACTTGACAGCGCCACCAATGAGTGCCAATGCAACAATCATACCCAGCAAAAATTTAATCACTTTAAAACGTGCCTTTTTCCATCATCTAGTTCGTATTTTACCTGCTGTTTTGAGCGACTATACAAATATTCCTGAGGCCTTCAATAGGCCTTCAAGTTGCGGTTTTTCACCTCTAAATTTTTGATATTGCTGCATAAAGTCAAGACTGCCACCCACCTCAAGAATACACTCTCTAAAATAATTAGAAGCTTCTGAGCCAATACCGCCATTTTGCTGAACAAAATCATAGGCATCTGCTGCAAGGACTTCTGCCCATTTATAGCTAAAATAACCAGCTGCATAGCCTCCTGCAAAGATGTGTGAAAAGGCATTTAAAAATCGATTTTCTTCAATAATTGGCATCAACGATGTTTTCTCTCTCACCTTTGCCAATACCACATTGGTGTCATCATTTGACATGTGGGTATGAATATCCCAAAGAGAAAATTCACATTGACGTAACATCTGTAATCCCGACTGAAAATTCTTTGAAGCCACTATCTTTTGGTATAAATCTTTAGGCAAGGTCTCACCTGTTTGCCAGTGCGATGAAATACTCTTAATCACAGCCTTTTCATAGCAATAGAACTCCATGTATTGACTCGGCAATTCAACACCATCCCAAGGTACGCCACTGATTCCAGCAGCACAAGGGTAAGGTACTTTGGTCAACACATGATGCAGCGCATGGCCAAATTCATGGAACAAGGTGATAATTTCATCAAACTCAAACAATGCTGGCTTGTCGCCTGATGGGGCATTCAAATTACACACCACAAAAGCTACTGGTAAGTTATCTTGGTACAAGCCTTGATAATCAGACATCCAAGCGCCGCCACGTTTATTTTCTCTGGCATAAGCGTCTAAGTATATTCGCCCAATAAGCCCGTTGTCATCCGCAAGTTCAAGCACTTTAACGTCGTCGTGATAAGTGGGTTCTGACACTTGCAAGACGCAAATACCATACAATTTTTCAATGGTTGAAAAGAGTCCCTTTAAAACACTTTCCTCAGGAAAGTACGGCGTTAAGTCGGAGCGCTTATAGCCAAACTTTTGTTGCTTAAGTTTCTCTGAATAATGCATCAAATCCCAAGGCGACAATTCACGCCCTGCAAACGATTTAAGCTCTTCCAGTTCACTCGTTGCTTGCGCTTTTGAGCACATAACAAGCTCGTCTAAAAAGTCAACAACTTCCTCTGCCGAGCCAACCATTTTTGATTCAATGGAGAGTTCGGAATAATTCTTAAACCCCAGTAATTGTGCAAGTTCTCCTCGAAGCTTTAAAATGTCATTCATCACTTGTTGGTTGTCGTAATCTTTTGAGGTGCAACCCACATCAGAGGCTCGGGAAATATAGGCTCGGTAAACCTCTTCTCTTAAGGAAGTGTTGTTCGCATAAGTCATAACGTCCATATAAACAGGGATTTGCAGACTTAAACAGTAACCGTCTTCCGTTCTTACTTTGGCCAATTCAGTTTCAGAATAGCCATCAAGTTCTTCAATTGTTACTGTCTTTTTCCATTCGTTGGTTGACTGCAGTACGTTTTTTGAGAATTGGTTACTAAGCAAACTCAACTCTTCTTGTATTACCTTAAAACGATCTGAAGCTGCACCCTCTAAACCAACACCAGAAAGCTCAAAGCCCTGAATGGACTCTTTAACGATGTGCGATTGCTGCGCATTCAAGGCGGTATTTTGTAGCCGTTGAAAAGCATGATAAAGTGCCTTATTGGCACCAAGCTCGCTGTAATATCTAGAAATTAAAGGCAGTGTTTTTTCATATTCAGCGTTGAATTCTTCACTAAATACTACAGAGTTCAAATGAGAGTTAACACTCATCTTTTGACCTAACTCGTGCTCGATTTGATCTAGCGGCTCAACCACACTTGACCAATCACTGCCTACGCTCGCTATATTGGCTTGAGTTAAGCCTCTTTCAGTCAGTTCGGCAATGGTTTTCTCAATGTCACCGACATTGAAATTAGGGGTTTGGTTGTTGATCATCTGCTGAGGCTTAAATTAATAACAGTTAGTCATTTTGCCATAATAACGATTAGCTGTTTCTCTTAGAACGGATGATAGAAAAATACCTTAATCCAACAACTGATCGCTTCTTGATCTGTCATCCACTTTTTCTTTATGGGCCGAGGTGGTTTTTCCATACAAGTCTTTAACCCGAGATGGATTACCAATCACACCAGGCATTTCAGTGAATGACTGTATTAACAAAAGACGATCTGATTTACCAGTATTATGTGTTACCTGATGCAATGAGTAACGACCCAAGAAAAACTGCAAGTCACCCTCTTGTAATTCTAGGCGCTTGACTCTCGAACGATCACCATCCAAGACTTTTTTAACTTCGTCAAAACACTCGTCACGTCGAGTTCTTAAGTCAGGAACATATTCAAAATGACCGCCCGATTCAGCACCTTGTAACAAAAAGGTAATGGTAAATTCATTGGTATCAAAATGCCAATTAAAAGTTTGTTGCGGCTTACACAGATTGACAATCATATTAGAGATAGGATCGGCATAAATATGAAGCTCCTTCTTACTCAAACAATCCGCCAAAAACTCCCTTAACGGGTGCCAATAGTACAAAGCATGAGCATAAGTCCCCTCACCCAAAAGATCGGCGGTAATAAAGCCGTTTGAACGCTCCATAAAAATATTTTGCGGGTGGTTATCGGCAACATTAGGGTTGCCATTTCCTAGGTAAATATTGCATTGTTTTGATTCTGAATAATAAGCTTGTGATTTTCGCGCTTCAGACTCTTCCACCAAGGCGCTCAAACCAACGTCGCTTAAGAAATTAGGCAAAACCACACAACCGTCATCACTGAGGCCTTCTTTTACAATACGAACAATTGAGCGATACTCGACACTCTCGGGCCGGTCAATTGGATAGGTTTTTAAGTCAATGATTGCTTCAGCCTGGATACTCATCTTAATCTCTCTAAATATCCTTCCTGTCAGCGATTACAACTTCATAACCCGCCTCTTCCTCCTCATCATCAATCATTTCTGGCGGGAAACCACGTCCCAACACCTTGACGTTTGCAGCCTCTTCCAATCTTTTAATAATATTTGGAGAAAGTTCACGCGGACCATAACGATTTTCACCGTCTTTGAAAATCTCAACAATAAGTGGCGCGATTTCTAAATCCAGTCCTTTTCGTTGTGCAAGTTCATTAAATATACCCACATCCTTGGACACGAGGTCCATCGTAAAGCTAATGTCTCGAGAGCCATTGAGTATCACTTGTGACTCTGTTTCATGGACAAAAGAATTGCCAGAAGAGGCCTTGATTGCCTCATAAGTCACATTCATATCCATGCCAATTAATTTCATCGTTGTCAATGCCTCAGCAATTGACGCCAAATTCACTGTCGCCAGATAATTTGTCATGACTTTAAGTATGGAGGCTGAACCGAGTTCGCCGGTATGTAAGATACGACGACCCATCGTGGTGAGTATTGGTAAAACAATCTCAAAAGTTTCACGCGTACAGCCCGCAAAAATAGATATGTTTCCAGTATCGGCTCGATGACAACCACCAGAAACAGGGCAATCAACCGGTCGTGCACCCTTGGCCAGCACAAGAGCGCCAATACGCCGTATTTCAGCCTCATCCGTGGTGCTCATTTCCAGCCAAATTTTGTTCTCGCTAATGCCAGATAAAACACCATCGGCAGCCTCCATAACTTTGGAGCACACTTGTGGCGATGGCAAGCAGGTAATAATGATATCGCATTGTTCGGCTAATTCTTTGGCAGAGTTGGCGCTTTTTGCACCCCGAGAGACAAAATCGGCAACAAAATCATCGTTTAAGTCTCTCACGGTAAGATCGTAACCATTGCGTAATATACTGCCGGCAAGTTTTCCGCCTGCATTTCCAAGACCAATAAATCCTATTTTCATCAACATCGCTCCTTTTGTTTTCTGTTTTATTTATACACAATGAACTGCGCCCTTTCTTAAAAAATGCATCTTACACGAAAGATTTATGTCAATCAACATAATTATGTCAATCAACATAATTTACTAAAAGCAACACAGTAACACTATAATAAGCCAAATAATTGATAATAAATACGTCACCCATGCCAAAACCCAGAAATCAGAGTGAAAATCGCGACTATCGTAAGAAAAGCTTACTGAAGGCAACGATTGCAACGATTGCTTCGTTCGGTGTCGAGGGTGCCACTATTGCCAAAATATGTGCTGAAGCTGGTGCCTCTAGAGGCATGAGTGCACATTACTTTAAAAGTAAGGAGGATTTGCTCACCGCCAGTTTCGCCCATATTTTTGAAAACACTACCGCGATCAAACAATCTATCGTTGATTCATGCGAACTGAGTGCAATAGAGCGCATTTATCGCTGCGCTGCTGAGAGCTTTCAACCGCCAAACTTTGGCTGGGAAAACCTTGCTGCATGGCAAGCTTTCACCAGTGCCAGCACCTACACACCCAGGTATCGAAAAGTGATTAAAACTTATAACAAAAGCCTGTTTAACACCTACTTCAGTCTTTTCACTGAAGCCAATAGTGAGCACTGTATGAACGTTAGTGAAAAGCAGGCGACCCTAGGACTGCTTGCACTCCTTGATGGCTTGTGGACAAATATTGCGTTGAAAAAGAATAATATCACTGCAAAATCTGCAATGACGGCTTGCAATTGTTACATTGATGGTTGTTTTCACTCGATTGGGACGAATTAGTTTTTAAGCCCCGTCGTTTTACGTGTGCAATTTTGAGGTAAACCGTTTCGAAAAGCATTACCAACATCCCAACTCAAACAAAGTAGGATTGTCTTATATTTCGTTTAGCTTAACAGCATACCAGTTGGCAAACGAGGCGACATTTGCCTCCATTAATGTGGAGAATCGACCTTGCAGTGAAGGCGAGTTTCGCAAGCCTTTTTGTTGATTCTCCAGTGCAACAATGTCTTCGTCCATTGCTGCATCAAGTCGCTGATAATAAGCTTGCGCTTTTTCTTCAAAGTTAATGAGTTCGGTGGTGCTTTGTGGAAAACAAATACTTTGTCTTACTTCACAGCGATTCGGGTTGATTGGGTTAACTTCGTAAACCCAAATTGCTTCTTGTCCCGCTGCAAAAGTCATGTTTGGGAAAATCCAGGTGTAGCGTGTGCCCAGGCGCCATGGCTCGCCTAGATTATCCATTTCTGGCAAAGCGTCTTGTTGCTGACTCTCCAGCAACGCACCCGTGCCCGAGGTGCGGCCAAACTGACTCGCATACTCACCAATGGTTTTATCCTGCACTTCTGGCTTAAGATAAATATTACCGATACTAGTAGGATGAACATTGTTTAAGTGGTAGTACTCGTTAAACACATCCAAAAAAGCTTTCCAGTTACAATTCACCTCAAACACTTGACGTCGTGTTGTCACTAAGTCACCTAAAGACCAAGGTTGGTGTAATTTTGCGAAGCCAGCAAGTTGCGTTTCCAGTTTAGGAGGTTCGTCACTGCCTAAAAAAGCGAATAAAAAGCCATTTGCTTTCTCAAGACTGTACTCAATCAAGGAAAAATTTTCTGGATCGAATTTATCAATTTGCGCCGTAGGCCTGCCAATGAGGCCACCATCAAGTGCGTATGTCCAACCATGGAAAGGGCAACTGATTGCCTGACACTGCCCAGACGCCTTTAGTAATTTTGCACCCCTATGTCGACAGGTATTTGCGTACAAGCGCAAAGCATTGTGTTGATCTCGAACGAGCAACAGAGCTTGTCCACAAAACTCAAATGTTTCATACTCTCCAGGCGTTTTCAGCCGATCTGCTCGACCCAGACCGATCCATTGTCTGGCAAAAATACTCTTTCGCTCTTGAGCAAAAATAGACTCATCCCAGTAGCAGTCAAACGGCAAACTGTATCTTTCCGATTGAGGCAATTTGCAAAGGTTTAGTTGGGTTGTAAGTTGATTTGAATGAATCATATCTAGCGCCTTTGCTGAGTACTAATTCTCACGATTTATTGATTGTAAATTTTTGCCAATCCGATTTTGAGGGACCTGCTCAAATTGAGCAGACAATAGCTTGCGAAGCGCCTACATATCTGGGTAATCTGTATAACCTTCCTGCCCACCGCCATAAAAAGAATTTCGGTGGTAAATGTTCAAGTCATTCCCATCCCCAAGTCTTGCTATCAAATCTGGATTGGACAAAAACCAGCGACCAAAGGCAATTAAATCGTAATGAGCATTGCAAATTGCCTCTTTTGCACTATTCGGGCTAAAGCCTCCGGCGCCTATCATCATACCCTGTAGATTTCTCTATATTTAGCATTCTGTGGCACTGGTAATTCGCTCAAATTATCGGCATAATCTAAAATCCACAAGACCCCTACCCCTTGGTGCATATATCTTTCTATTAAGCATTCGAGTTTGAGGCACGGTATAACAATAGTTGTGTTTGGTACTGTAATATGTTTTTGCAAAACCGGCGGGCATCTTAATCCACGGGCTTTTGTTGCTGCCACCATCTTCTAATAATAAGACGCTAAATTTTGAGCATTCGCTGAGTCAGTTGGCCAATATACAGCCGGCTGAGCCGGTATCAACAATAATAAAGTCAAAGGTATTTTGATTAGACATTTGTTAAACGCATCGGTTACTATTGTAAATTGTAAGGCTTAGGGTCCATTGACAAATGCAACTTATTACCAGTATAAGGCGAATGGAACTTAACCACGTCCATGTCCAAAGAAATACCCAGACCGGGTTTATTTGAAGGAATGATGTACCCTTCAACCCACTGAATAGGTTCTTGTAAAATTTGGGCGTGAAAACCATCCCAGGTACCAATACTTTCTTGTATTAAAAAGTTGGGTGTTGCACAGGCCAACTGAATGCTAGCCGCCGCACCTATTGGGCCGTTATATAGATGAGGGGCAATTTGGGCATAATGAACCTCTGCAATAGCGGCAATTTTCTTGGCCTCCATAATGCCGCCTACTCGACCCAAATTCATTTGAATAATTGCTGCGGCTTTGTGCTTAAGAACATCAAAAAATTCGTATTTTGTACTTAAACGCTCGCCTGTTGCAATGGGTATACTGGTTTTTTGAGCAACTTGCGCCATCGCTTCAGCTTGGCCTGGCGGTACAGGCTCCTCAAACCACAAAGGATCAAATTGTTCAAGCCTTTTAGCTAAGCGAATCGCCGAAGCGGGTGTCATTTGCCCATGGGTACCAATTAACAAATCACAGTCGTTACCTACAGCCTCTCGTATGCTGGCACAATAGTGCTCGCAATGCGCCAATCTAGACAACGATAATTGATGTCCGGGGTATACGTTGTAGTCGTAAGCGGGATCAAATTTAATAGCACTAAACCCTTTTTCTTTATTCATTAACGCAGATTCAACAGCCGCATCAATACTTTCATAATCATACTCACCCTGACTATTAACGGGATAAAGATAAGTATAAGAGCGTAATTTATCATTAACTTTTCCGCCAATCAGTTCATAAACCGGCTTGTTGGCTGCTTTACCAATGATATCCCAGCATGCCATCTCCAGTCCGGAGCACACACCCATCATTGAAAGGTCGGTACGCTGAGTAAAGCCACTGGAGTAACACTCTCTAAAAAAGCGCTCTACGTGGTGTGGATCATGGTCTTTTAGATAGCGATCAAAAACATCTTCGATGGCTTGTTTCATCACCGATGGATGGAATGAGGCCGAATAAACTTCACCAACACCTTCAAGGCCACAATACGTTTTAAGAGAAACAAAGATCCAGTACATACCGCCTATGTGGGGCGGCGGAACTGCGACAATATGAACATCAAGTTTTGAAATTTTCATGTTGCTCCACGTTACAAATCAAAAAGTTAAAAAAAAATTAAATCGAGTGAGTCTACGCACTCAGTAGAGGGTCTCTTGCCGCAATATTTTCGTTGCCAGCTTTTTTAAACGCCGCATCGACATAATCGAAACACTCAACGGTTGGGTACTGGGCTGGCAAGTTTTCAGATTGGCAACTGGAGAGACAAGAGATGAGCGAGCGACGGTTCGGCTTGACAAAATAAGCCATTGAGTAACGATTCGGTAACTCTTTGTTGTGGCTTTCAGGTGCCATCACACGATGTACAGTGGAGCAAAACAAGCCATTTGACCATCGCTCCATCAAATCACCTGTATTAACAATAATTGCGCCCGATTCAGGCTTAACATCGATCCACTGGTTGTTAGAATCAAGCACCTGCAGTCCACCCACCTGATCCTGTAATAACAAAGTCATTTGATTATAATCGGTATGAGTGCCGGCTCGTTTTTGACCTTTGTGAGTAATTTCATCAGCACTTATTTGTGGATAGTGGATTAATCGTAAACTGTACTCTCGATTTTCAAAGTACGGTGTGAAATAATCTTTCTCCAGATCCAAATTAAGTGCGATGGATTGCATAATCATCCCATGGAGAGTGTCAAGTTCTGAGCGTAAGTTAAATGCCACCTGCTTAAATGCAGGCATTAGAGTTCCTGGCCAAATGTCAGCATACAAAGAATCTTGCTCACTACCCACATCAAATGACTCTTTTGCATCTGCAGGTGGCCTCACAATAACCGCAGCATCCCTGTTGGAGGCTGTGCCTGTACCTTCAAGTGTTTCTTGCCCAAAGCCGATATAGCCACGGTTACGGGCGGTGGTCGTATAAGCCATCTTTCGTTTGTCTTCAAGCGGCAACTCAAACAGCATTTTTGATTGCTTAAACATCTTCTGAATGTCGCTAGCTTCGATGTCATGATTGATCAAAGTTGCAAATCCAACGTGGTAAAAAGCGCTGCACAGTTGCTGTCCAACTTGTTTTAAAGCCTCAACTCCGCCGCCTTTTAGAATAGACATATCGATCCTTGGTAGCAATACTACCGAGTTTCGAGGTGGTAACTTCAAATACTCTTTTAGCTCAAACATCTCTCCCTCACAGGCTCTTTAGCTACAGCACAATAGCTAGTATTATGCAGAAATAGTTGGCGAGCGGTTAACTATATTGTGTGTTTATTAGTGCTTAACAAGGCCGTAAGTAATTACTGCAAATGGGCTGATTTAAGTGCATTCATGACTTTTGGATTAACCGATTTAAACCCACCGGTATGATTTAATATTGAGAAAGTAGCGACACTCATTAAAGCCCTAACACCCTACCCATTGCTTTTAAATTCAAGCGATTAAGGATAATTATTGACAATAGAAAACACTAAGTGTAGTATCAATTTGTGAGTACTAAATTAAAAAAAATACCCAATCAATAGGAATGCTAGAGAGTCCTTACAACATTTTGTTTGAATCAGTCAATATCGGCCCAGTGACGACAAAAAACCGCTTCTACCAAGTGCCCCATTGTACGGGTATGGGACATTTAAAACCCCAAGCTCATGCCGCATTACGCGCTGTAAAAGCGCAAGGCGGCTGGGGCGTCGTTAGTACTGAAGAATCTGAAATCCATCCGAGCTCCGACCTATCCCCCTATGCTGAGCAAAGAATTTGGGATCGAAGAGATATTCCCGCTCTACAGCTCATGACTGAAGCCGTGCATGCTCATGGCGCACTTGCAGCAATTGAATTGGCACATAATGGCAGTCATTCCCCTAACTTGTACTCACGAACACCTCCTTTATCTCCGGTAAATATGTCGGTTGATTTTATCTACCCAAGACAAGCAAGGAGAATGAGTAAAACTGACATCCGTGAATTTCGACGTTGGCATCGCCAAGCAGCCCTAAATGCCAAAACCGCTGGTTTCGATATAATTTACGTCTATGCTGGTCATACC
>Ga0208335_1000360_pt1 | contig 17356 bp, 15 predicted proteins | sample DeeseametaMP0759_FD_184202 | JGI IMG/M metagenome (GOLD analysis project Ga0208335, IMG submission 184202) | Marine microbial communities from the Deep Atlantic Ocean - MP0759 (SPAdes) | ecosystem: Environmental > Aquatic > Marine > Oceanic | place: West of Cape Town, South Africa, South...
TTTATTATTAGGAGTAAATCCTAACCAGTGATTTGAACCGTATGTTGCTTGAATACTGTGCCATCCAGCTGTTAATGAAAACTTACCATCACCTAACTCAGAGTAGTGACCAAGTTTCCAATAATTTCTTTCCTTAAATGTTTTTCTAAAAGGAAGTTGGTGATTATTAACAAAACCTTCTAACGATCTTGCTGTTCCAATTCCACTTGGGCCATACCAAATCATTTTATCATGCCAAAACTCTGCTTGGGGGTGGTTGATTAATTTTGATTTTAAATCCTCATCAGAAGTACTGTCTAACTCTGGTTTAATATTTAGACTTCTTTGCATTGTTAATGCTTGTTCTAAATTTGACCTCGATATTTCAGGGTTTTTTTCAAAAAAATTTACACTGTCTGTATTTATTGGGTGTAACCAATTACCCTCTGACCCTCTTGATGCGTTTACTGGAAATACTCCAGTTTGAAAAATTAAATCCATTACATCAATAAGGATATGACTTTCAATAATCTTATTATGTTTAATTTCATGAATTTCACAGCACCTTAAGTTAACCATCTTAAAATTAGGTTTAATACCTAGCCAACTTTTTTTGAATACACCTGAAAGTGTAGATATAGATCCAACTTGTACTTTATCTCTAAAAGTTCCTCCTAAAACAAGCTGCTCTCTTCTTTCAAGATCTGGGAATGATTCAAATAATGGTAACCAAAAATCTTCCTTAAATTTTTCTATACCAGTAAACTCATTAATAGGATGAAAGCAGTTAACCTTAACATCACTTGAAAAACATTCATTTAGATTATCATTTAGTTTAGATTTACCCATTTTGATAATCTTTTTTAGACTGTCTCTAACCTTTTTCTTATTATTATAGTTTTCCTCAGGTGTTATAATAATATTTTTTATATCTTTCTGTCCCTTAAGACCTGTGTCAAAATTTTCTATTTTCATATATAAGATTTATATTTAAATCATAAAAATAATAAAGAAAAAATATGCTAAAAAGAATTGCAAAGTTTCAGGAACTGATACCAAGCACACTTCCATTTGTTGAGGGAAGATTAAATGGTCATAAAGAAAGAAAAAATTATTCAATTGTTGGACCAGGTGTCGCAGAAGATAGTGACCAATCTATAAAAATTTCAAGCCCACATGGTTATAATTTAGGCGCTGTTAGTGCCAATCCCAAAAATGGTTCTGGCTTACATAGCCATACTACAGCTGAAGTTTTTTTAATCTATTCTGGTAAATGGAGATTTTACTGGGGAGCTGATGGTAAAAATGAAATAGTTTTAAGTAAAGGAGATATCATTTCAATGCCAACCAATATGTTTAGAGGTTTTGAAAATGCTGGTGATGATGAAGGTTTAATTTTTGTAGTTTTAGGAAATGATGACCCTGGAATAATAACTTGGGTTCCTAAAGTTCTTTTAAGTGCAAAAGAAACTGGTTTGGCTCTTTTAGATGATAATTCTCTAATTGACTTAACAAAAAATAAAATTCCGCATGATAAAAAATTACTAAAACCAATTACTGATGATCAATTAAAAAAATTTGATAACTATAATCTAAATGAAATTGAAAATTTTATTTGTAGATTTAAAAATCAATCTAAATTTGAAAATGATATGAAAAATGGAATTAAATTAATTCAAATTATTGGTAATAGATTTTGTAACAAAAAATATGATCCACTGATAAATCAAAATACAGGATTTAACTTAAGTATTTTAAAGTCTAAAACTGGTCAAATTAATGATTTAATATTTGATAAACCTACTATTATATTTTCGCAAAAAGGTTTGTGGAAAATTACTATAAATAAAGATGAGTTTAAAATTAACTCTAAGGATACATTTTCTGTTCCTCTAAATACAAAATTGAACATTAGTATTGAAGGTCGTGAAGAATGCTATTTAAATTGTGTTAGTCAGGCTTAATGAGAAATTTTGATAAAAAATATAGAGACTTTCCAGATTTTATTTTAAAAATTACAAAACAAATCTGGGAAGGTAAAGATGTTGATTCAATTGTTAAATTTTATACAGAAGATATTCCCGTAAGATCACCTTTTGGAATTACCTATGGTAATAAGCCTGTAATAGAATCTACTTACAATACATTAAAAGAATTTCCAAATAGACAGCTATTAGGTGAGGATGTTATTTGGAATAAAGATAATAATAATGGATACCATTCTTCACATAGAATTTTAAGTAAAGGAACTCATTTAGGAGATGGGTTTTATGGAAAACCAACTGGAAAAGATATTTACTATAGAGTTATAGCTGACTGTGCCTGTAGAGATAATCAAGTATATGACGAATGGATAGTTAGAGACCAAGGTGCAATGGTTAGACAAATTGGCTATTCACCTGAAGAATTTGCTAAAATAATGATTGAAAAAGAAGGTGGATTTGACAACGCAAAGGCTCTGTATGATAAATCAGCTCTTAAAGAGTCAAGTTATCATCCATTACCAATGGAATCTGGTTCTGCTGGAGATAGGTACTCTAATATACTTAATAAGATTTTTACAAAAGATTATGATTTTAAAGATTATGATAGGGCTGCTAATATTTATTGGCCTGGAAACAAAATAGGCCTTGGAAGGGAAGATATAATTAGTTTTTGGAGGTCCTTAAAAAATATATTATCAGAGATAAGATTTAAGGTTGAACATGTTGGTTATTTAGACGAACCAAATAAAAATCCAAGAGCGTCTGTAAGATGGTCATTGGAAGGAATACACTCAGGTGATGGTGAAATGTATGGGAAAAAAACAAACTCTAATTTATATTTTATGGGAATAAATCATGCAGAATTAAATTCTTACGGTGTAATAAGAGAGTGGGTATTATTTGATGAAGTTGCTATCTGGAAACAAATTTTGATGAATAAAAATAAAAATGGATAAAATTAAAACTACACATGTTGGAAGTCTGCCAAGATCGAATGAGCTTTCTGATCTTTTATTTAAAAAAGATAAAGAAGAAAAAATAGATATTAATCACTTTGATGAAATAGTTAAAAGAGATGTAAAAAAAATTGTAAAAAAACAAAAAGATTTAGGTATTGATTTTGTAAGTGATGGTGAAATGTCAAAAATAAGCTATGCAACTTATGTTAAGGATAGACTGGATGGCTTTTCTGGGGAGAGTGAGAGAAAAGCGCCAAAAGATTTAGATGACTTTCCTTCTTTCAAAGAAAGAATTGCAAGAACAGGGGGAACCCCTACATACACAAGACCATGTTGTACTGGTGAATTAAAAGTCAAAGAAACTCTTTCTTTAACTAAAGATATTAATAATTTTAAATCTGCACTTGAAGAAAATAATCACAAACAAGCATTTATGAATGCTGCTTCTCCAGGTGTAATATCTGCTTTTTTACCAAATAAATATTATAAGAATAATGATGAATATTTAGAAGTTTTATCAAAACTAATGAAGCAAGAGTATGAAGAAATAGTTTCTAATGAAATTGATTTACAAATCGATTGTCCTGACCTTGCATTAGCTAGACATATGACTTTTAAAGATTTATCAGATGAAGATTTTCTAAAACAGGCAGAGAAACAAATAGAATTTCTCAATCAAGCTTTAGAAAATATACCTCAATCTAAAATTAGAATGCATATTTGTTGGGGAAATTATGAAGGTCCTCATACACATGACATTTCTTTAAAAAAGATTTTACCTCTTTTATTGAAAGCAAATGTTCAAACATATTTATTAGAATCATCTAACCCAAGACACTCTCATGAATGGCAAGTCTTTGAGGATATAAAATTACCAAATGATAAAATTATTGCTCCAGGGGTAATCGACTCTACAACAAACTTTGTTGAGCATCCTGAGGTTGTACAAAATAGACTTGTTCAATTTTCAAAAGTAATTAATAAAGATCAATTAATGGCAGGAACAGACTGTGGTTTTAGTACTTTTGCTGGGTTTGGAATTGTAGATGAAAATATAGTTTACAAAAAGCTAGAGTCATTAGTCGTTGGAACTGAAATGGCCTCAAAAATTATCTAGGCCAAAATGTCCTATTAAGCTACTATTCTTTTATAGCGGAAAGTTTCTCCGTTTAATTAAAGAAAGGTAAAGTCTATGAAAAAAATATTAATCGCATTTTCATTTTTACTATTTAGTACTTATGCAAATGCAGACTGTAATATTAAATCTGGATCAATCAATATTTTAGCAAATGATTTTCCAGCATTAAGAACTTTTGTTGAGACAGCAAAAGAATGTAAAGGAAAAGCTGAATTTAAAGTAACACACTCAGCAGAACATAATAAAATTGCTGTGCCTGCACTAACTGCAAATCCATCTGAATTTTCTGCTAGAATAGCAGCTAACAGTTCAATAGTTCCATTAATGAATGGTGGTTTAATTAGACCAATGAATGATCTTGTTAAAAAATATGGAAAAGGCATTCAGGAATCACAATTAATTACAATTGATGGAAAAGTTATGGCTGTAGCTTTTATGGCTAATGCACAACATTTATACATAAGAACAGATGTTTTAAAACAACATGGTATTTCTACTCCAAAAACTTATGAAGAAGTTGTTGCAGCTTCTGAAAAAATTAGAGCTGCTGGAAAAATGAAATATCCTTATGCAGCTGCTTATAAAGCAGGCTGGAATTTAGCTGAAGAATTTGTAAACATGTACATTGGACATGGTGGAGAATTCTTTAAATCTGGTACAGCAACGCCTAGTATTAATAATGCTAAAGGTGTAGCAACACTAAACATGCTTAAAAAATTAGCTGATTTAAGTAATCCTGATTATTTAACTCATGATAGTGAATCTATTAAAGTTGAATGGGAAGCTGGAAATGTTGCCATTATGACTTTATGGGCTTCAAGAGCTGGAACATTATTAGATGCAGAAGGTGATGCAAAAATTACTGCTGCAACTAAATTGGTTGCTCCTGCTACTGTTGGTGGTGGAAATATTCCTGCTACAACATTATGGTGGGATGGTTTTACTCTTGCAAAAAATAGATCTGATGCTGATGCAGAAGCTTCTTTTAGAGCAATGGCATACGCAGCTTCATCAAAAGAGATGGCAGCAAAAGCAGCTGATCAAGCTGTTTGGTTAATTGAAGGTTTTGTACCAGGTCCAAAATCTGTTGGTGTTATAGAAGCGGTTAAAATGGGAGCAAAACCTTATCCAATGTTACCTCAAATGGGATTAATGCATGGTGCTTTAGGTAATGAAATTGTTGAGTTTTTGCAAGGAAATGAGACAGCTGAGCAAGCTCTAAAAGATGTTGAAGCTGCTTACACTAGTAAAGCTAAAGAACAAGGTTTTCTATAAAATCTAACTATTTTTAAGTGGGGATTGAATCCCCACTTAATTTTAATTAATGCCAAACAAAACTTTTTTCTGGTTTTTTTTGCCAACTGGTTTGGCAATGATGCTTTTTATTGGTCTACCAATAATTTCAGCTGGTACTCAATCGTTTTACGCACAACATGATCAAGTACTAAAAGAAGTAGAAAAATGTGATCCATTTGGTTGTAAAATTTCAGTACAAATTGATCAAGAAGCATCCTCAAAAATTAGAGAAGAAAAACCACTTGGAAAATTTAATGGATTTGGGACTTATATTGATAGAAATCATTTAGCGTTTGATGAGCTATCGGAATTATGGGGAGAAAGTAATTCTACTGGAGAATTTGTAGGCAAAGTTACTAATCTGCCATTTTATAAAGCTTTAATTTTCACTTTGACCTATTGCATCATTGTAACCCCCTGTGTTCTTTTATTAGGTTTTATAATTGCTTTAAGTCTCAATGCTGTAGCTAGAAAAATAAGAGGGCCATTAATCTTTGGAACAATTTTACCAATGATTGTAACACCCTTAATTGGTTCATTAGTTTTATTTTGGATGGTAGATGCGAAGGGAATTATTGGAGCGAATTTACAGATATTAATGAACGATCCATATCTATCAGTAAAATCTTCAAAATATCTTACATGGATTACAATCATAATTTATGGAATTTGGCACCACTCGCCTTTTGCTTTTGTTGTATTTTATGCTGCATTACAAACCGTTCCTCAAGAACCATTGGAAGCTTCTATTATAGATGGTGCTTCTAGATTTCAAAGGGTTAAGCACATAATTCTACCACACATATATCCTGTGGTAACTTTTGTTGCTTTAATTTCTTTAATGGATAACTTTAGAGTATTCGAGCCTATTATTGGATTTAGTGCTCAGGGTAGCGCTCAATCATTATCTTGGCTGATTTATGACAATCTAGTTAATGAAGAGGTTATTTTATTTGGGTCTGCTGCTGCAACTTCTATTATGACAATAATAGGAATAGCAATAATACTTGCACCAGTTTTAATTAGAACTTGGAGAGAATTTAGAACAGTTAGATAATTATGGAAAATGGATTAGATAAACAATCAAATATTTTAAAGATTTTTAATACAACATTTATTGTTTTTTGGTTATTGATTGCCTGTTTTCCATTTATTTGGACTTTCTGGGGATCGTTCAAAGTTAGAGCAGACTTTTTTTCAAGAGCTGATTGGTGGTATGCAATAACGGCTTTTAACACATTAATAGAAACTGGAAAAAGTTTTACGATCCAAGCTTATAGTGGCGCTTGGTTTGAAGGTGAGTTTTGGAAAGCTTCGAGAAATACAGTTATTGTGACTGTAAGTGTTGTATCAATCTCATTGTTTTTAGGAACTTTGGGAGCTTATGCTTTATCTAGATCTACTAAAAATTATGCATTTTGGATTTTAATAGTTGCATTAATATTTAGAGCTATGCCGCATATAACTTTAGTTTCTGGTTATTTATTTCCATTTTTTCAATTACAAATTTGGGGAATTCTACCAACAACAATTGTTGTTTTAATTGCAATTAACCAACCTTTTACACTTTGGCTTCTTTACTCATTTTTTAAAACAGTTCCTAAAGAACTAGATGAGAGCGCACTAATAGATGGATGTAGTTACTTTCAGACTTTTAGGCATATTATAATGCCTGTGATGTGGCCAGGCGTTATTACTGCAGGTCTATTTAGTCTGATGTTAGCTTATAACGATTTTACAGTTACAGCTTTATTATTAAATCAAGAAAATCATACTATGGTGCCAAAGATACAGAGTTATCTTGGTACAAATCAGCATGAAGGTAATTTGATGTGGGCTGTTTCGTCTGTTGTTTCTGCTACAGCACCTTTATTTTTACTAATAATGTTTTTTCAAAAACAAGTGATAAGTGGTTTAACAGCTGGTGCTGTTAAAGGTTAAGTATATATCAAATACTATTCAAAATAAAAAATTTTTACTAGTTAATAAAATTTTCTATTAAAAGATTAAATTCACTAGGTTGTTCAAGGTGAACATTGTGACTACAATTTTTGAATATTTCTAATTTACTATCTTTAATATTTTTGTTTAATATATCAACTTGTTCAAAGTTATATGAAGTATCCTTGCCGCCCCAAACTATAAGAGTTTTGTTCTTAATATTTTTTAAATGATCAATTCCTACCCAATTTTTCATAGCTATAAGTGCATTATCAGCACTTTCTAGAGATACATTTTTAACAGCATTTTCACATAAATAATAATTCTTATCTTTATCACCTTTAACAAACCATTTTTTGGGTACTCTAGAAAAAGTTATTTCAATTCCATCTTTTTTGATTTTTTCTCGAGTTTCATCCATTGTTTCAAATCTTCCAGGTATTTCTCCTATTGATCCTGTAGCAAAACAAATTAATTTATTTATTCTATTTCCTAAAATTTTAGTCATTTCTTGTGCAATCATGCCACCCATCGAATGACCCATTAAATTAAATTTTTCTATTTTTTTCTCATCAATTATTTCTATAATTTTTGATGCCATTCCTTCAATTGAATCAAATGATTTGATATCTGAACTCTCTCCAAAGCCAGGTATAGCAGGAGCAATCACTCTACAAAACTTGGAAAAATAGTCTTTTTGATTGCACCACATTTCTGATGATCCTAAATATCCATGAACTAAAACTAGTGGAAAGCCAACTCCTACATCATCAACATAAATTTTATTCATTAAATTCTAATATCATTATTTTAAATAATTTAGTATTGTAATATTATATCAACTTATAAATTTAAACGTAAAAAATTATTTTTAATGAGAAAAAATAAAATTAAACAAATGATGATGGATGGCAAACCAGTTATTAATGGCTGGTTACAAATTCCTAGTACAGTTTCAGCTGAAGTGATGGCACATGAAGGATGGGATTCCCTTACAGTAGATATGCAGCATGGCTTAATTGATTATACTAATGCTTTACCAATGATGCAGACGATATCAACAACTGACGTAACACCATTAGCAAGAGTTAATTGGAATGAACCAGGTCAAATAATGAAAATTTTAGATGCAGGTTGCTATGGAGTAATTTGCCCAATGGTAAGTAATAAAAAAGAAGCTGAAAACTTTGTTCAAGCTTGTATGTACCCTCCTCATGGTTATAGAAGTTTTGGGCCAGTTAGAGGTTTTCTTTATGGAGGTTCAGATTATCCAAAACATGCAAATGATGAGATACTTAAATTTGCAATGATAGAAACTAAAGAATCATTAGAAAAACTTGATGAAATAATGGCTACACCAGATCTTAGTGGAATATATATTGGGCCAGCTGATTTAAGTATAGCAATTGGAGAAGAACCAGGTTTTGATAAACCTGATAGTACAAAGGCTTATTCTGAAATTTGCAGAATACTAGAAACTGCAAAAAAACATAATATATTCGCAGCTATTCATAATGGGTCAACCGAATACGCATTAAAAATGATAGATAAAGGATTTGATTTAGTAACTGTTGGATCTGACCATAGATCAATAAGTACCGGTGCAAAATCAATAATTAGTGAAATGAAGGATCCTTCCAAAAAAGAGGGTTCTAAAACTTACTAGTTTTTTAAAAATTAAATTTCTGGTTTAAAAATTAAACATAAACCATTGCTACAAAATCTTTTCTTCTGTAAGCTATCAGCAAAAACGTGTCCGTGGTGAACTTGAGCATGAAAAAATTATTAGCGAAGGTCATGTAAATACTATTTATTTTACAGCGAGCTTTTTATCAAGAAAAGAAACAGAATATTTATTTGTTTTGAATGGAGATGAAGAATTACTTGGTTTAAGCTTTAAAATTGTTAAAATCTTAGGTCCATTTAATCTAGGGTTTCAATTAGAAAATGATCTATTCAGTCAAAAAAATAATAATCTCAACTTATCTTTAAGCGGTCTATTTTAAGAAAGAAGAAGATATAGGGGTTATTTATTGAGACTTGAAAACTGGAGGCCTAAAGTACTACTAAATCTAATTTTTGCTTACCTAATCTTTCGTTTCCATTCTCAGTCACAAGATAGGTTTCCCCTAAATTCATGGCTAATTCATTGGCTGAATCCATCAATATCATGTGCATAAAGAACACATTACCGGGTTGGATTACGTAAGGATTACCTGTGTATAACATGGGCCAGTCCATCCAAGTTGGTGAAAATGTAGCTCCCAATGAATAACCACACGCATTCATTCTAGATTCTTTATATCCAAGATCATCAAATGTTTTTGCGTGAACATCAAACACTTCTCCCACATTATTTCCAGGTATCAGTTTTTTTTCACAGTTACTTAAAGCTTTAATACAAGCTTCATACATTTTGTAATGTTTTTGGTCAGCTTTGCCAATAGGTATAGTTCTAAACATTGCTGAATGATAATGTTTATAAGTTCCGGCCCATTCAATAGTTAATTGATCTGGATTAGATAAAATCCTTTTTTCTGTTTGATACCTGCACAATAAAGCATTGTGACCCGATCCTATTATAAATTCATTTGCTGGATAATCCCCATCACCTTCAAAAATTACTCTTTGCATTTCTGCTAGGATTTTTCCTTCACTAACACCTGCTTTTGCATTTTTCCAAACTTCATCTAAAGCTCTATCTGCTAGTTCAGCTGCTTTTCTTACATAAACAATTTCTTCTTTTGATTTTATTATTCTTAGTTTTGAAATTAATTCTGACTTATCTTCCAACTTGCAATAATTTTTGAGACTATTGTTTAATTGAATAGTATTTCTTCCAGTCAGACCATAAGCTTCATATTCAACACCTATATTTTTTCCTTTAAGATTTAGTTCATCTAAAATAACTTTAAGATCATTGATTGGGTTTGAACCATCTTTATCAACCCATATTCTAATATCTTTAATGTTAGATGTATTTTGAGCTTGCCTTAAATCGGGTGCTCTAGTTAATAGAACTATATTACCAGACTGATCTAATAATAAAGTTTGAAAAAAAACATATCCAAAAGTATCGTATCCAGTGAGCCAATACATAGACTCTTGTCGAAACATTAAAAGAGCATCTAGATTTTCGATTTTCATCATATTTAAAACTTTATTTTTTCTTGATGAAAATTCTTCTTTAGTAAAATGAAGTGACATGATAATTATTTAAGAGCTGTAGCAGGATCCAACCTAGTACCAAACCAATTTAATCTTATATCAAGATGAGGTCCGGTTGCTCTTCCAGTAGAACCAACTGTTCCAATAACTTCTCCTTGTTTTATTTTTTGTCTTTTTTTAACGAATATTTTTTGCATATGCATATATAAAGTAGAGATACCATGTCCATGATCAAAAATTAAAGTACCACCAGAATAATATAAATCAGGCTCAGCTAAAGTAACTATTCCATCAAGCATAGCTTTTACAGGAGTTCCTTCTTTCTGAGCAAAATCTAATCCATAATGAGGCCATTTAGGTTTGCCATTTAAAATTCTTTGGCTGCCATACACTCCAGTTATTATTGCATCATCAACAGGAATAATGAACTTATCTTTAAAAAAATCTAGATCAGTCTCAATAGCTCTAGCTTCAGCGATTAGTTTATTTTCCAATTTAATTCTTTCATAAACTTCTTCTGGAGGGGTAACTTGTTTTTCATCCAAATCATCAATTCTTTGAATATTGTATTTTCTTTTCTGGACTTTTTTTGTGATGTTTTTCTTAGCTCCATCTTTTTCTATAGTAATAACAACATCATATTTTCTATCTCTGTCTAATCCAAAAGCAAAATAGCCATCTTTAGAAACTTTTACTTGTTTTTTGTCAATTTTGATTTTTGAATTTGGGTCAGTTTTTCCAATTATGAAATGTCCTTGAACAAATCTCCCATTGAATTCTACAGCAGAAACTTTGAAACTAAAAAATAACAATAATAAAAAATATTTTATTATCTTGCAGTCCATCCACCATCTACAAGTAAAGAAGTTCCTGTTATCATTGATGCGGCATCAGAAGCAAGAAAAACAACAGCAGAAGATATTTCTGACAATTCAGCAAATCTACCAAGTGGAATACTATTGAGCATATCTTTTTTAAATTTTTTATTTTTAAGAAATTTTTTTGTCATTGATGTTACTACAAAAGTAGGACAAACTGTGTTTACTCTAATATTGAATTTTGCTAGGTCAAGGGCCATTCCTTTAGTTAAACCTTCTAGACCAAATTTATTCATACTATAAACGCTTCTTTTGGGACCGCTCACATGTCCCATTTGTGAAGACATGTTTACAATAGAGCCTCCAACTTTTTTTCTATTTTTTGCTTTAATCATTTTCAATGTACATAGTTGGGCAATATTAAAAGATGTTATAGTATTAATCTTAACTAGGTATTCCATATTTTGTCTTTTTACTTTTGTAAAATATTCGGGAATATTGGTTCCAGCATTGTTTATTAGTACATCTATTCTTGATTGTTTATTAATGATTTCTTTAATTTCATTATAATTTGTTATGTCGCAAATATATGATTTACATTTTACTTTAAATTTCTTAATTATTTTTGATACTTGATCTAAATCTTTTTTTGTTCGACTAATTATGATTAAATTGGCACCAGCCTCTGCTAATGCGATAGCACAAGCTTTTCCAAGACCTTTTCCTGCTCCAGTTACCAAGGCAATTTTGTTTTTTAAATTGTATTTTTTTAAAAACATTTTATATGAATAATTTTATATCAGTATAAATCAAATCAATAGCAACAGCTAATATTGCAATTAAACCGAGCCAAGCAATCCATTTGTACTTTTGTATCCAATTAGAAATTAAAGTTGCTGCTGTAGCCATCAAAGCAATTGAGAGTAATAATCCGAAAATTAAGAGCAAGTAGTGTTCTCCTGCTGCTCCAGCTACACCCAAAACATTATCCAAACTCATTGTAACATCAGCAATTAAAATTGTTGAAATTGCTTTTAAAAAATTTAAATCATCAACTTTTGTATCATTTTTGTCTTCAGAATTATTTTTTACAATATCTATGTACAATTTGTAACATATATAAAGTAGTAATATTCCGCCTATTAATCTTAATCCTGTAATTTGAAGCAAATAAGCAGTTATTAAAGTAAAAAAAATTCTTAAAATTACGGCAGCACCTATACCCCAAAAGATTATTTTTTTTCTCTGCTCTATTGGAAATTGAGATGCAACCATTCCGATAACGATTGCATTATCTCCAGCAAGCACCAAATCTATAAATACAATCTGGAAAAAAATTATTATTTGTTCTGTCATGATTTGCTATCTTCTATTATCATGTCAGCTGCTTTTTCAGCAATCATTACAGTTGGAGCATTAGTGTTTCCTGATGTGATATGTGGCATTATAGAAGCATCAACAATTCTTAAATTTTCAAGATCGTGAGCGACTAATTTATCATTAACAACAGCCATTTCATCGTTTCCCATTCTACAAGTACTTACTGGATGAAATATTGTGTTGGCATATTTGCCTGCTTCTTTTGCAAGGGTTTCATTATCAATAATATGGATACCAGGTCTTAATTCTTCAGGTTCATATTTTTTAAATGCTTTTGAATTCATAACTATATTTCTGGTAATTTTAATGGCTTTACCTGCCATTTCCTTATCTTCATCAGTTGACAAATAATTCATTTGAATTTTTGGGGCAATTCTTGTGTCAGGTGATTGTATTTCAACAGTACCGCGGCTTGTAGGTCTTAAATTTGTAATTGTTGGAGTAAATGCAGGGAAATTATGAAGTGTTGTTTTACCTAAAAAATCTGTACTAGCTGGTGATACATGAAATTGCAAATTTGGTGTCTCTAAATGGTGGTCACTTTTTATAAATCCACATAAGTAACTAGCTCCAACAGCCAAAGGACCTTTTTTAAAAACAAAAAATTTTATTCCTGTTGTTATTTTTCTATAATAGCTATGATAAATATTATTAAGAGTGTCTAAATTTTTTACTTTGTAAACAGGTCTTAACATTAAATGATCCATAAGATTTCTTCCTACTGAAGGATGATCTTTTACAATTTTAATATCATTTTTTTTAAGCAAGTTTCCAGGGCCAACACCAGAAGCTTGAAGAATATGAGGCGATCCAATTGTGCCTGCGCTTAATATTATTTCTTTATTTGTTTTAACGTTTAAAAGCTGATTATTTTTCCAAAAATTTACACTAATTGCTTTTTTATTTTCAAATTCAATGTTTTTAATATGAGCGTTAGTTAAAATTTTTAAATTTTTTTTTTTTTTAATCGGATTTAAATATCCTACTGCAGTGCTACATCTATAACCATTTTTTATGTTAAAAGGGAAATAGCCCATCCCTTCATTATTTCCGTTATTAAAATCAGATGTTTCATGGTAGCCAAATTCCTCTGCTGCTTCCATAAACAAGTCTAAAACTTTAAAAGTGGCTCTTATTTTTTCAACTTTGAGAGGACCTCCTACACCATGAAAATTATCTTTACCCTGTTGATTGTCTTCAGATTTTTTAAAATAAGGTAGTACGTCTTTCCATGACCATCCAACATTTCCCAGTTGTCTCCAATAATCATAATCATTAGATTGCCCTCTAATATATAGCATTCCATTAATTGAAGAACTTCCTCCAAGTGTTTTTCCTCTGGGAAAATTCATTTCTCTATTGTTAAGACCTGGTTCTTTTTCAGTTTTAAAGCACCAATCTGTATTGGGATTGTGCATGGTTTTAAAATATCCTCCAGGAATGTGTATCCAAGGATTAGAATCCTTGCCTCCAGCTTCAAGCAGCAAAACTTTATTTGATGCAATTGATGTTAATCTATTTGCTAAAACGCATCCTGCCGATCCAGCGCCAATAATAATATAATCAAATTTTTCCATTTGAGGTTGAGGCATATTTATAGGTTAAAGAAAAAATAATACAATTTTAACTTTAAACATCATGTACACTATAATATATAATCCAATATAATTTTTCATTAACTTAATTAATAAAGGAAAAAAATATGAGAAAAATAATAACTTTGGTTTTAAGTATCGCTGTGCTTATCGGCTTTTCAGTAGCGGCGAATGCTAAAACATTAAAATGCCAAACTGTTGTCGGTTCAAAGTCTGATGAAGTTGTAATGCTTAAAGAGTTCTTTCAAACGGTAACTGATTTAACAGGCGGATCACTTAAATTTGAAGTTTTTCCTGGAGGTACTGTAGTGGGGATGAAAGAAACACTCGATGCAGTTGATAAAGGTTTACTCGATTGTGGATTTGCTTGGACACACTATTGGTCTGGTGAACATCCAGCAGCAATGCTATTTGGTTCTCCAGTTGCAGGAGCAGGTGTGGGAATTGATAACATAGCTTGGATATCATGGTTCCAATATGGTGGTGGTAAAAAACTTTACGACCAACTTTGGGTAGAAATGAAAAGAGACATTAAAGGTTTAATGCTTCAACCAGTTGGTCCAGAAGCTCTTGGTTGGTTCAAAGAGCCAATTAATAGCATGGATGACTTTAGAAAATATAGATTTAGAACTCCTCCTGGAATTCCAGGCCAAACTTATAAAGATATCGGTGTAGCGTCTGTCGCAATGGCTGGTGGAGACATTATTCCAGCTCTTCTAGCAGGCACAATTGATGCTGCTGAATGGTGCTGTCCAAAACCTGACATGACATGGGGTTTCCACAAAGTTCTTAAACATTATTATCTTCAAGGTTTACACCAAGTTGTTGTAAATGCTGACTTGTATATTAATGGTAAAGTATGGAGAGGTTTAACTGACCATGAAAGACTATCTATGGAAGTTGCAGCTGATCAATCTTTAATTAGATCTTTGAGTTACAGGATTTATGAAAACGGTAAAGCTCTTAAATACATGACTGAAGAAGCGGGTGTAATTTTGCATGATACCCCTGCAGATTATTTTCCAGCTTATATGGCTGCTGCAAAAGCTGCCTTAGAAAAGAATGCAAAAGAAAATGCTTTCTTTGCTGAAGTTTGGCAGTCAATGAAAGACTTTGCTGATATAGCAGTTCCATTCTGGAGTGGTGCTCAAATGTCTAATGCTAAGCTAGGAATGGCTCACGCAGCAACATTGAAATAGTAGTTTAAAAAACTAGAGAAATATTTAGAATAAAGCGGACTTTTTAGTCCGCTTTATTTTTTTTGAGGAGAATATGATTGACGAACCGACAAAATTAGATATTTCAGATGAAATGATCGCCGAACGTCGATCTGCTTCTTCCAAAATGCCAGATGATATGCCTAAGTGGATGGCATTTCTTATCACTAAAATAGATTTAGTCAGCAAATGGATTGGTAATATTGTTTGTTGGATTATGATTCCTTTAATCTTTTCCATGGTCTATGAGGTTTTAGCAAGAAAACTTTTTTTAGCCCCAACAGTATGGGCCTACGATATGAGCCGATTTTTATATGGCGCTCTGTTTATGTTAGGAGCTGGTTATGCCTTGTCAAAAGGCCTTCATATCAGGGCAGATTTTTTATACAGAGATTTTAAAATTAAAACACAAGGGATTATAGATACCACTTTATATGTATTATTTTATTTTCCGGGACTTTTATTCTTTTTCTATAAGACAACCGGTTTTGTCGGAGAATCAATTATGAGATCAGAAAAAGGGATGGATACCTCCTGGATGCCATATCTGTGGCCTATAAAATCCTGTTTGTGGTTCGGCATATTATTTTTACTTATTCAAGGAATATCAGAAGTTTTGAAAAGTTATTACGCAGCAACCAAGGGAAAATGGCCTAATCAAAAATGATAGCAGATATAATTAGTCCAGCTACTCTTGGTTTCATATTGGTTGCAGTAATGTTGTTTGCAATCTTTATTGGTTTTCCTATTTCATTTACCTTAATATTTTTAGGGTTTGTTTTTGGTTATTTAGGTTTTGGACATTTAGTTTTTTACTTAATGACCTTGCAATTCTCTATGGTCATGACCGAGCAAGCGCTCGCCGCCGTACCGCTCTTTGTCTTTATGGGCATTATGATGGAACAGGCAGGCTTGATGGAACGATTGTTTTCATCCGTTCAGCTTATGTTGTCTAGAGTAAGGGGATCCTTATATTATGCAGTGCTTTTTGTATCTGTAATATTTGCGGCAGCCACTGGTATAGTGGGTGCCTCGGTAACTATCCTCGGTATAATGGCTGCTAAGTCAATGATTAGATCTGGCTATGATGTTAGATTATCGGCAGGCATAATTACAGCAGGAGGAACCTTAGGAATTTTAATACCCCCAAGTATTATGTTGGTTGTGATGGGTCCCATTTTGTTAATTCCTGTTACCGACTTGTTTGCAGGAGCGATATTACCGGGAATAATGTTAGCTTTGCTGTATGCGGGTTATACCACATTTCGTTGTTGGCAAAATCCTAAATTAGGACCTGTGTTACCAGAAGAATTGCGAGCAACAAGCATGAAAAAAGTTTGGGTTGAATTTTTTCTAGGTTTAGTTCCACCTGCAGCATTAGTATTTGCTGCACTTGGAAGTATTTTATTTGGTTTTGCTACACCAACAGAAGCAGCGGGTTGCGGTGCAATGGGTGCATTAGTTTTGGCTTTTGTTTATAGGAAATTATCTTTTTCTAAACTACAAAGTTCGTTATTAAAAACTTTAGAAATTACAGCGATGATCATGGTTTTGGTTGCTGCTTCAAACTTTTTTGGATCTGTCTTTTCAAGACTGGGGACACCAATGGTTCTCACAGAATTTTTATTAAATTTAGAAGTAAATAGATATTTTATTCTTTTCATTGTTATGGCTGTGATTTTTTTATTAGGATGGCCATTGGAATGGGTACCGATCGTACTTATTATACTTCCGATTATTCTTCCATTAATTGAGGCATTAGGATTTAATTTATTATGGTTTGGAATTTTAGTTGCAGTTAATCTTCAAACCGCCTGGCTCTCTCCTCCCGTTGCACTCTCTGCTTATTTTTTAAAAGGAGTAGTTCCAGAATGGGATTT
>Ga0208335_1000362_pt1 | contig 17293 bp, 14 predicted proteins | sample DeeseametaMP0759_FD_184202 | JGI IMG/M metagenome (GOLD analysis project Ga0208335, IMG submission 184202) | Marine microbial communities from the Deep Atlantic Ocean - MP0759 (SPAdes) | ecosystem: Environmental > Aquatic > Marine > Oceanic | place: West of Cape Town, South Africa, South...
GCATCGTCCCGCCGCTAGTTGTCTGGATCTCTTCTTTTCTGATGAAGCCTTCCAGCATTTTGAGGGTGGTGAAGTGTGAGCCGTTAAAGGTGCTCACCGCCACCGGTGTGTTCTTCAGTTGTTCTGGCTCGTAGATCGGGCTGTTGGGCCCGGTAACGATGGCCATCTTGGACATGGCGGCGCCAAGGGCCACAATCTTTCCTGGTCTTTGGTTATTGGAGAGCGCTTCCACAGTTCGCTTCACCACACCCCATTCGCACATGCGGTACTGATCGACCTCTCCGGAGTTGAATGGAGACCACATTGCCCGGTCGAACACGCCTTGTTGTAGACCCTGCGCGTCTCCGCTGAGGGTTCCGGTCCCTGGGGTCTTGAGTATCTCAACGTCCAGCCCTTCTTTCTCGAAGAGCCCTTCATCATGGGCGACCAAAACGGCCAGATCATGGACGGGATTCATGGCGGCTATCTTGACTTTCTTCAGCCCGGTTTCAGCAGCCATTTAGAGTTACCCCACGATTATTTATTGGGCCAGGTGACCCGCATTGTCTCATATCCCGGTTAGGTGGACGCCCGTCCTCGGCGTAGCCCACGGCCTGGCAGTACACCGGTATTCTCCCCGTTTTCGATGACTACCTTGCCGTTCACGATCACGTAATGGATGCCTACGGGGTAGTGCTTAGGGTCTTCCTTGGTGGCGTGGGTCTTGACCGTGTCGGGGTTGAAGATGACTATGTCGGCCTTGAACCCGTTTCGCAGCAACCCCCGGTCGGGCAGGCCTAACCGTTGGGCGGGGAACGAAGTCATCTTGCGGATGGCCTCGGGCAGTTTCAGGTGTTTCTCCGCCCGGACGAACTCGGCCAGCACGATGGGGAAGCAGCCGTAGGTCCGGGGGTTGGGGTATTCGCCAAATAAGATCGCGTCGCTGGCGATCATGCCCGCCGGATGGGAGACGAAGGCGTAGAGCGTTTGGGCGTTGGTCCCAAGCCCCACGGTTGAGATGCCCAGGTTCTCTTCGATGAGCAGGTCGAACAGGGTGTCGGCCGGGTCCTGGCCCCGCATGTCGGCGATATCGGTGATCAACTTGCCGTCGTACTGCATGTTCTGGGGCTGCTTGAAGTTCGTCAGCCAGTTATTCTCCAGCCGGTCCCGGGTGATCTCCCGCTTCATCCGTTCCCGGTCGTCGGCGTCCCTGAGGGCCGCCATCAGCCGCTCCGGCCCACCGTCTTTGGCCCAGTGGGGCAGACCGATTGTCGGCGTGGTGCCCGAGTAGGGGTAGGTGTAGCAGTCGAAAGTCACGTCCATGCCCTCGTCGCGGGCGTCTTCCACCAAGCCGATGTAGTCCAGGTGGCTGCCCACGCCGGCGGCGCTCTGGCGGTAGTGGGTTAGATGCACCGGGCAGTCGCCGCCCCGGCCGATCTCGAGGGCTTCCTCCCACGGGGCGAGCAGTCCCTTGGACCGCAGGCTGGCGCGGGTATGGGTGTGGTAGTGGCCACCCAACCGGGCCGCCACTCCGGCCAGTTCCGCCAACTCCGCCGTGCTGGCGTAGGAGCCCGGTGGGTAGTCGAGGCCGGTGGAAAGTCCCCAGGCGCCCTCTTCCATGGCCTCCCGGACCACCGATTTCATGTCCTCGAGCTCGGCGGGGGTGGCGGGCCGGTCGTTCCAGCCCACGCTCCAGATGCGCACTGGCGAGTTGCCCAGGATGAAGGCCATGTTGATGGCTACGGAGTTGTCGTACTTGTCCAGTTGGCCGGCCACGGTTAGCCAGTCGGTGGGTAGAGGCGGGTAGCCGTTCAGGCCGGCGTCCTGCCAGATGTAGCGTTCCAGTTCCTCGCGCGACTTGAAGGGAGCGTGGGACATGCCGTCGATGCCCACCAGCTCGGTGGTCACGCCCTGCCGCACCTTGGGGTCGTGGTGCGGCTCGCCCATGATGGTCAGCCCGGCATGGGAGTGCAGGTCGATGAAACCGGGGCACACGACCTGGTCCGTGGCGTCGATGGTCCGCGCCGCGTCCAGGTTGGAGACGTCGCCCCGCTGCACGGTGACCGTTTCGCCCTCAACCAGCACCGCGGCTAAGAAGCCGGGGCTGCCGGAGCCGTCGATTACCATGCCGTTGGTGATGAGTAGGTCAAGCATCTGTTACTCGTTTTAAATAGTTTTTGGAACGCTAAAGAGCGGCTTCCACCCGTTGGCGGAAATCTATTCCCGCCAGACGAAGCAGGCCCTGGGAAGACACGGTGATGAAATTTGCGCCGAGCTTGATGAATTCGGCCACGCCGGCGGCGTCGGCAGGGGAATTGCCGCCCGCGCCCACGTTTTTGCCTGCGGCCCTGATTCGGGGGAGAACTTCGCTCATGACCTTCCGTACCGCTTCGCGACCCGGATTCCCCATGCTCTGGCCCAGGTCTCCGGCGGCCACGTGGAGCACATCCACGCCGGGAACACCCAGGATCTCATCCAGGTTGTCCACTGCTTGGGTCTCTTCAATCATGGGTATGACCATCACCTGAGAATTGATCCAGCTTGCTGAATCAACCGCCATCCCGTAATCATGGGCGCGCCCGCTCCCTGCTGACCCTCGATGGCCGTCCGGATAGTAACGGGCGGCTTTGACTGTGGACTCGGCGTCCTCGCGGGTATTGATGTGAGGCACGATGATGCCCTGCACGCCCCGGTCTAGGAACCTCAGAATGGTCGAATCTTCGTGGTTCGGGATGCGGGCGATGGGGGTGATGTCGAAGGACTCAGCGGCCCGGACCATGTGTTCCACTTGGTCCAAGTCCATGGGTCCGTGTTCGCAGTCGATCATCACGAAGTCGTAGCCGATGGCCCCGAAGATTTCGACGATGTCGGGGGCGAAGCGGCTGACGATGGCGCCGTAGACCACTTTGCCCTCGGCAAGTTTGGCCTTGGTGGTGTTGGTTCGCATATGAGGTTGGTGTTCCTCTCAGAAAGTGGATGTTCAGAATCGATGGTTTATTATATAAAATGTGCGCCTTGGTGTGGGGTGGCCCTGGGCGACGGTAAACCTTATCGGCGTTTACCAAGCCGGTCTGTCGAAATATGTAAATCGCCGTGATGGGGTATTTTGCGGTTCTAGTCACAAAAGGTTGACAAAACTAGATTCCGCATGCTATGCTAGCGTAGCGTTTTCAGAAATTGTTGAAAGCGCTCTTTTTTTGCCCGGCGAATACGGATAATTAAAAGCCCCTCATCTGAGGGGCTTTTAATTTGGGCAGGAAACTAATAAATTTACAGTTGCTCCAATATTTCGATCTCTTCCATGGGGAAGTCTTTAACGTTGGCGGTAATCAAGATCGCATCTTTAGCGATAGCGGTTGCGGCTATCAGGGTGTCGATGGTAGAAAGGGGGGTTCCCCGCCGGGCAAATTCATGCCTGTACCGGCCAGCCTCTTTGGCTGCGGCCAACGACACATCGTAGTAATCCAGAGCGCCAACCAATCGGTCTGCGGCAGCGCGCCTTTCTAGGTTAGTCCCAGCATAAAGCTCTGCCACGCTAACGCAACAGACTCCTAATCGATTGCTCGGGCTAGCCAAAGAATTAACCAAATCGACCACCTCCTGGCGTCCGTTCAGAAAATCAACCAACGCAGTGGTGTCCAGAAGGTAGTTAGCCAAGCCGGTATCGATCTATTCGCTTGTCGTCTTGCCGTCGAGATTCCCTGACCCATGCAGCCACTTTTTCCGGGGTGTCCCAATGAGGATGATCGCTTGCTGAAAAGGCGCCCGCCGTTGCTTCGAGTGCGGCAAGAAGGTTGTCTATTCGCAACTTCTCTCTGATCGCCTCTTCGATGAACTGGCTACGCTTGCCCTTGCCGGCCAGTGCGCCCACCGATTTGACAAGGTCTTCAGGCAAGATCACGTGTGTTCGCATTTTCTGAAGCCTCCCGCCGTTTAATCACATATATCATCCACACTATTTATGTGCTTAACTGATGTGATTAGGTGCCTTCCCTCGTCGCCCGCAACCCCGCAAGCACCTTGTCGGCCGTTACCGGCAGGTCCGTGATCCGAACGCCCACGGCGTCAAAGACGGCGTTGGCTATGGCCCCGGCTACGGGTATGTTGCTGCTTTCTCCGATGCCTTTGCTTTCGTAGGGCGCGGGGCCGGCATCTCCTTCGATGAGCACGGTTTCCAATACCGGAACGTCGGCGGAGGTGGGTATCTTGTAGTCTCCGAAGCTCAGAGTTGAGATGTGGCCGTCTTCCAGTTCCAGCTCTTCCATCAAGGCATATCCCAGACCCTGAATCATGCCGCCCTCCACCTGTCCCTGGTGGTTCAGCGGGTTCAGGATGGCGCCGATGTCGTGGGCGGTGATGAACTTGTTAACCGTGATCTCGCCGGTCTCCGGGTCGACGTGGACCTCCGCCACCTGGGTGCAGAATGACGTGAGCTCGGGCATCTCCGAGGTCAAGCTCGCCTCACCCGTCAAACTCTCGCCACCGGTGCGGGCGACAACCTCGGCGATCGTCACGCTACGTCCTGCAGCCACCAAGAACCCATTCTGCATGGAAACCTGCTCTTCTGGGGCGTCCAACAGGGGCGAAGCGGCTTCGACCAATCTGCCTCGGAGTTCTATAGCCGCGTTGACCACCGCTCGTCCGGCGGTGTGCATCACCCGGCTGCCGCCGGAGCCGGAACTGTAGGGCATGTTGGACGTGTTTTCGAGGACGATCTGCACGTCGTCCGTGTCGAGGGTCAGTTCCTCGGCCACCATCTGGCGCAGCACGGTGTGTGACCCGGTGCCGGTGTCCCAGAAGGCCATGTGGAGCCGGGGGTTGCCATCGTCGCTGAGACTGATCTTGGCGGCGAACTGACCCGTGCCCTGCACCAGGTCGGTCATGGCCATGCCGCGGCCGGTGTTTAGCGGGAGTTGCTTATCGATTCCAGCGGCTTTGGCTGCGGCCTCCAGTGTCTCCAGGGCCTTGATCTGCTGCCAATGGTGACCGATGGGAGAGGAGTCGCCTTCGCGCATGACATTCTTCAGGCGGAACTGGTAGGCGTCCATGCCCAACTCCTGGGCGATCATGTCCATGTGGGACTCCACCGCAAACACGACCTGGGGCTTGGCTGGGCTGCGCATGTGGCCCCGGGGGACGTTGTTGGTATAAACGGTGTAGCTGTCGATCTTGGCGTGGGGCACCTTGTAGACGCCGCACAGATGGTCGGCGCCCCGCAGGTAGACCGTGGGCTTGAAGGCGCCGTAGGCCCCGCTGTCGAACACCGCCCTGGCCTGCCGGGCCACGATGGTGCCGTCCTTCATCACGCCGGTCTTGATGGTCATCACCGCCGGGTGGCGGGGATTGCCGGCCATCAGTTCCTGGATGTAGTCCATGACCATCTTGACCGGACGGCCCGAGGCCTTGGACAGGTAGTAGCAAAGCGGCACGTCCATGAACGAACCCTTGCCTCCGAAGTCGCCGCCGATGGTGCTGGGGTAGAGGACGATGCTCTCGGCGGGGACGCTCCAGGTGTGGGCAAGTTGGTCGCGCAGCATGTAGGGGTCTTTGTTGTTGGCCCAGATCTGTACTCCTTCTCCATCGGGGTCCGCGCTGACCAGGCAGGCATGGGGTTCGATGTAGGCCTGATGCATCAACTGGGCGCTGAAGGTGTGCTCAAAGACCAGGTCCGATTCTTTGAACCCCTGCTCGATGTCGCCCTTCTCCCAGGTTATGTGGGCAAAGGCGTTCTTGATGCCCGAAGGAGGCTGGGGGAAACCTTGGTAGGACTCCATGTCTGGATGGAGGTCGGGGGCGTCCGCACCCATGGCTTCTTCGGCGTCGTAGACCGGAGTCAGCTCCTCGTATATCACGTCGATCAGCAGCAGGGCTTCGTCGGCGGTGTCCCTGTCATCGGCGGCGACGGCGGCCACCTTCTCGCCCACGAAACGGACAACTTCGCGCGCCAACACCGGCATGTCCACCATACGGCGGCCGATCTTGGTGTCGGGTATGTCTTGGCCGGTGACCACGGCGTGGACCCCTGGCAGCGCTTCAGCCTGGGATTTGTCGATGCTCACGATTCGGGCGTAGGGGTAAGGACTGCGGAGCACCCGGCCCCAGAGCATGCCCGGCTGGGAGATATCGGCGGCGTAGACCGCTTTGCCCGAGACCTTGTCCGGGCCCTCTCCCCTCACGATGGACTTCCCGATGGCGGAACGTGTGGCAGCCATATTGCACTCCGTTAGTCTAGTGGTGTCTCAAGCGGACAGACTGTTTAGGGCAGGACCACCCCGGTGCCCCTTGGCAGGTCCCAAGCCTCGTCCTGGAGTCCGCGAAGGTAGTCGATCTGGCCGTGATGGTTGTTCTTGTGGGTGATCAGATGGCGGAGGGAACCGCTCACGTCATATTCCGGGCGTGCCGGGTCGGGCAACTGGTCCAGACTATCCGGCGTCAGGCCGGCCAGGTACCTGAGGGTCCGACGGTGCACCGCCTCGGCGTAACCCACCAGCACTTCCAGCGAAGGGATGGCCAACGCCCGAAGTCCCATGCGGTCGCCTGGGTCTGGGGCCGTGGCGGGCTGGCCAAACTTTTCGTGCCACCTTCCGGTGGCCCAAAGGTCCGCATCCAGCTTGCCCGTGTTGGTGACGCGGGCGTCCTCGTTCCGGACCAGGTGCCACAGGATGAACCCGATGTTGTTGGCCGTGGGCGCGGGCCGCCAGACCAACTGCTCGTTACTGAGGTCGTCGCAGGTCGCCATCAGCCTCAGGTGTACCTGGGCCAGGCAGTCGGTGATAAAGGCGGTCGAGTCCATCGAGCCTCCAGGGCCATCCGGTCCGGTATCGAAATCGGCAAGGGGATTATGCCACACAGCTCAGCCGCGGGGCAGCCCTGGCAGACACAAAACGGCTTGCCGTAAGAGGCGGACTGGCCCAGGATATTAGGTGAGCAAGTCCGTGTTGGAGAATGGGCCGGTAGATTCGCCCAGATTCTTGCTGAATTCACACCTAACTTTGGGTTGCCGGAGATAGAATCTCGTCTATGAGAAAGCGAGTACTTTCCCCCATTTTTCTTGTGCCATTGGCGCTGACGTTGGTAGCGTGTGGCGGCGGCGGCGATGGCGATGAACTGGAAGACGCGGCCCCGAAACCAACCGGCGCGGCTCCTCAGGCGACTCTGATCCCCGCCGACACCCGGTCTCCTAACCCAACCTCGGCCTCGCCGACCGAGGCGCCAACCGCCACACCGGTGGCGACAGAAGGAGATTTTTTCCTGCAGCTGATCAGCCCTGCCGAACTTGAGGTGTTCACCGAAGTCGGCACTTTGTCCGTCGTCGGACGAACCAGGGTTGATGCCGTGGTGACCATCAACGACTCGATAGTAGAGCCAAACATCGACGGTGAGTTCTCGTTGGACGTTCCCCTCGACGTTGGCCCAAATATCATCGAGGTGGTGGCCAGCGTCGCCAGTGGCGAGCAGATGGACCTGGTCCTAGTCGCCATATACCTCCCTTAGACACAGATTTATGATTGAACCCCGTAAAACAGGTGTCCCCATGTTGCAGATGAATCATGCCACCCGGCAGAGCCCATCCCGCCGGCTGAGCCTTGCTTTGATCGCCGTACTTTCGTTGGCGGTGCTCTTGGCAATGTTCTCCGGAACTGCTTCAGCCCAGAGCGAAGCCGCCATCGGACGGGGATTTACGGGCGTGGTCAAGTCGGTCAGCGCCACCAACGGCCTGCTGGCTGTCGAGTCCAAGGGGATACTCTTCCAGCTTGGCGTCAACGACACCACGATCATCAACGTTCCCCCGGACCAGGACGTGGGCCTGGCAGGCTTGCCCGTGGAACTGGGTTTCAAGATCGCCGGCTTGGCGGACGGACCGATCACCGACGCCAACGGGATCGCAACGCCGGAGATACACACTGCCCAGAAGCTCATAGTCATTCCCGGCAGAGCGACCCGCTCGCACAAACGGACCATCGCCTCCGACAAGCAGGGCGACGACCTCACTGCGCTGGACGCCGACGGTGTTAAGACTGAATTGAAGGGCCGCGGCGCTGGTATCGAGAAGGGTGAATCGCTCATCATTCTGGTCCAGAAACCGGGCCGCGGCAGCACAAAAGAAAAGGTGCGTGGTCTGTTCAAGGCCAAGACCGTGACCGACCGGCTGGCCGAAGCAGAAGCAGAAGACCCGATCAAGGCCAGCATCCTGGCCGGGCTGCGTGACCGCCGGGACGACGAACAGGAAAAACGTCTCCGCAGGACCGCCGACAACGCCGAGACCGGACTCAAAGAGTTCGTCTTGAACAGGGTCAAAGCCCTGCAAAAAGAACAGGCGGCGGGAGTAAAACGGCGCGGTATCGGAGCAGACGTTTCTGAATGCGCCCGGGGCATCGCCGGCCACCGGGCCGGCAGCATCAAAGAGTTGAACGCTGACCAGCGGCGGCGGGTCACCGAAGAGTGTTTGAACCGGACGAAGGCGCCCCCACACCGGAGGCGGACCGTCCTCCGGTTATCCGGATAACCTCGCCGTCCTCGGGGACGGTCGTTTCCACCAACGATGTTGTCACGGTGGTGGCAGAGGCCAAAGACGACCATGGCGTGAACTCCGTGACGTTCAGCGTCGCCGGCGTAGATCTGGTCACCTTAGCGGATGCGCCTTACACAGTGGAGGTCAAGGTCCCGCTGGGCGTTTCGTCGCTGGCCATCAAAGCTACGGCGGTGGATGCCAATGGCAATGAAAGCTCCGACGCAATCACCCTTCGTGTGGCCCGAAGACCGGGGGACCTGGGTATCAAGATAACGAGTCCTGTGGCAACCACTGATCGGACCACGACTCGCCCATCTACCGTCGCCGGTAGCAGCGAGGCCATCGCCGAGGGCGACACCATCCTCGTCCGTGCTGAAGTAACCGGCACCGGCGTGGTCACCGTGGTCTTTACGATCAACGGAGTGGACCAGACCCCGGTATCCGCGCCGCCCTACGCCATGAGGTATTTCGTGCCCTATACCTCGTCAGACAGCCCTCCTTCCTTGGGGATCACGGCGACCGCCACTGACAGCACCGGAGAGAACGTCAGAGATTCAGTGAGCGCCACCGTCGTGAGGAAAGTCACTGTGATCAACGTCAAGATCACGGAGCCGGCGGCGGGCGCCAGAGCCACGGCCGGCGAGACGGTCCGAATCAGGGCCACAACCGACAACGACGCCGCGGTCGCGTTCGTGACATTCAGCGTGGGAGGGGTTGATACGGTCGTTATATCCGCACCGTTCACCCACACCTACACGTTACCTCGGAGGGCTACTGCCGCCGCCGCCACTTCCAACATCCCTCCAAACGTTTTCGTCGGGAAGGCGACGTTGGACGGAGCGGTTGCTCCGGACGGCACAGTGGTGATCGCCTGGATCGCCGGCACGAACTCAACCTCGTTGCTCATCAAGGTCACCGCCACCGCCGATTCTGGGGAGACAGACAGCGCATCGCTGTCGCTACCTGTTTCCGGCGCCATCAACGCCGGTCAGGCCACCGTTAGCAATGGCGAATTCGTGGTTACCGCCTCACAGCCACCGGGCCAGAGCTTCGCCGGCAAGACCGTAACATTCACCGTAGGCGGCAAAGACGCCCGCCAGACCGGGACCTGGCAGCAGGGCGGAGCGACGATCCTGGACCTAACGGCGGGCTGATCTCCGGACAAAGCCGTCATTTCGCGGAATGACGGAATCCAAAGCCATTCCTTCTTATGAGGCGATCGACCGTAGGGGCGGGTTTCCAACCCGCCCGGCCTCGCGTAGACCAATCCCGAGTCACGAGACCAAGTTGCCATGCGGCGCCGTTCGCTCTTCTCGAACTATATGAGCCTCCCCAAGCAGGGCAGGTTAGAAACCTGCCCCTACGTCCCCCAACCTTACCCCCTCGGGTGGTTGGCCAAGAAATCGTCCGCTATCTCGTTGAATGTCCGGAACTTGACCCCGTCGTGGGACATTATGTAGGCCGCCAACCGCTCCAGCATCAGCAGTACCTGAGGCCGGCCGCTGACATCAGGGTGGATGGTTATCGGGAAGACCGCTTCATCGTACTCCCGGTACACGAAGTCGAATTGGTCGCGCCACATCTGCTCGATATCTCTGGGGTTGACGAAGCCGTGGCTGTTGGGCGCGGCTTTGATGAACATCATCGGCGGCAGGTCGTCCAGGTACCAGTTGGCCGGAATCTCCACCAGGTCGGTTTCTTCACCGCGCACCAATGCGTGCATCCAATGCTCGGCCGGCTGAGAGAAGTCGATCTTGGTCCAGTGGTCACCCTTCCGCACGTAGTAACACTCGAAGTCTTTGTGCATCAGGCTGTGGTCGTACTTGATGCCGTGCTTCTGGAGGAGCTCGTTGGTGATGTGACTGAACTCCCACCAGGGGGCCACGTAGCCGGTGGGCCGCTTGCCGGATATCTTAGTGATCAGGTCGATGCACTTGGTCAGGACCGCCTCTTCCTGCTCCGGCGACATGGCGATGGGATTTTCGTGGGAATATCCGTGGAGGCCGATCTCGTGGCCGCCATCGACGATCATCTGGCATTCGGTGGGGAACGTTTCCATGGAATGGCCTGGGATGAACCAGGTGGTTGTGATTCCTAGCCGTTCGAACAGCTTGACCAGACGGGGAGTGCCCACCTCTCCGGCGAACATCCCCCGCGAGATATCGTCGGGCGAGTCCTCCCCTCCGTAGGAACCCAGCCACCCACCAACGGCGTCCAGGTCGACCCCGAACGCGCAGGAAATCTTCTTCTCAGCCATGATATTGCCCTCCTAACCCCGGAATCTTCTAGCTAGCCGACTCGCCGTAATTCGCTTTGCGCCGCTCGGCGAAGGCAGCTACTCCCTCCCGGCTGATGTCTGAATCCCGCAGCGGGGCCGACAACGCCCGTGCGTATTGGTGCGATTGCTCGGCCGTCATGTCCCGCCCGGCGAAGGCCGCTTTCTTGGTGGCCACCAACACCTCGGTGGGATATTCGCCCATGCGGGCCGCCAGCTCTTCGACCGTGGGTATCAATTCTTGGGCCGAAACGACCTTGGTGACCAATCCGATGCGCAGCGCTTCTTGGGCGTCGATCAGGTCGCCGCTAAGCAGCATATGCAGGGCGGGGCCGAAGCCGATCAGGCGAATGAGCGGGTCGGGCGGATTCGGGAGACCCCGGCGAATCTCGAAGCTGCCAAATTGGGCGTTCTCGGATGCGATGCGGATGTCGCAGGCCAGCGCCCGCTCCAGACCACCGGCCACGGCATAGCCGTTCACTGCGGCGATGGTCACCTTGTCGGTCTTCATGTACGGCGGCACCACGTTGCTGACCGGGCCGCCCGAGGCGATGCGCACCGCTGCAGCTTTCAGGTCCATGCCGGTGCAGAATGCCCTTTCGCCGGCGCCGGTGAGCACCAATACTTTTAACGTGGGATCTTTGTCGAAGTCCTGCTCACACTCGTAGATGTAGTCGGTGGTCGGCGGGTCGCATGCATTCATCACCTGTGGCCTGTTGATTGTTATCCAAGCGGTGGGGCTCTTCTTCTCGTAATTCACCGTGTCCATGGGCGGCCCTCCCTTCGTTCCGTGCTTCTGTTTGGTCTTAGATGCCCAACCGGGACTTGTACTCCAGATCGTGCTCCGCCAGGAATCCCATGCGCAAAAGGCCCGCTACGTCCGGCGGAGGTGTGACTCCGGGATTGGCCGGGATATCGGCGATGACTTTCTGGTCCATTAGTTGTTTGTATTCTTCCCCTGAGTGACCCAGCAAATCGCAAAAGACCTGCCGGTTGAACTCCCCGAACCCGGGCGCCAGGCGGTCCGGAGGCCGGTCCACGCCGGTCAGACGGAATAGCGGCTCCGAATGAGGTCTGGGGCCAACTGGTTCTGGATGCTGGGAGATGGCGAAGAACCCCCGGTCGCTGTGGTGCGGGTCTGTGGCGATCTCCCGGGTGTTGTACACCGACCCAGCGGCCACACCTCCCGCTTGGAATAGGTGCATCACCTCATGCTTGTCCCGGTCGGCGGTCCATCTGCCGATGGCGTCATCCAAGGTCTTCCGCTGGGCCAGCCGCCCTTCAACCGTCGCCCAATCGCTATTGGATGCCCAGGGTTCCCCCACAGCCCGCACAAGATTGCCCCATTCGGCATCCGAGGTCACCGTGATCGAGACCCAGTTGTCGTCGCCGATACAGCGGTACACACCGTAGGGGGCGTGGTCCGGGTGGCTGTTCCCCCGGCGCGAGGGCGGTACCCCGTTGATCTCGTACTCCATGAACGCCTCGCCCAGGTGGGCCACGCCGGCTTCGTACTGGGACAGGTCGATCCACTGCCCCTCACCGGTCCGCTTCTGGTGCGCCAGGGCCAGCAGGATGGCGTAGGTGGCGTTGAGCGCGCCCAGCGAGTCGTTGAACAGTATCCCGCCCTGCACCGGCCCACCGTCCTCGTAGCCGGTGAGGTAGGTCAGTCCGGTCACCGCCTGGAGACTGGACCCGTATCCGATGTAGTTCTGCCAAGGACCCGAACTGCCATAGGCAGTCGAATCCAAGACGATGATGTCCGGTTTCACTTTCTTTAAGTTTGGGTAGTCCAGACCGAAGTTCCGCATCACCCTGGGCGGGAAGTTCTGGGCCACCACGTCGCTGACACTCACCAGCTCCTTGAACAGTTCCTTGCCGCGGTCGGTGTTCAGGTCCAGCGAGACCCCCAGCTTGTTGCGGTTGGCTTCGTGGTACATGCCGCCGTCGTTCCACGGTTCGCCGCCGACCTGGCTGTCCGGCTGCGGGCTGCCACGGGAGGAATCGGGCCGTACTGCCGACTCCACCTTGATGACCTCCGCGCCGTAGGCGGCCAGGGGCGTTATGGCGTAGGGCAGCGCCCAGACCTGTCCCGGCTCGACGATGCGGATCCCGCTTAAAGGCAGCGGCGTTGTCATGATTCCGCCGCCTGAAATACTTCCGCGTTATGCTGGCCCAGTGTCGGCGCAGGCATCGACTGCCGGCGGGGCGTCTCCGACATCTTGAACGGCGCGCCGGGATAGCGCAACGTGCCCACCGCTGGGTGGGGGAACTCCACGAAATAGCCCCGGTCCTCCAACTGCGGCGAACCCGATATGTCCTCCATGGTCTGCACGGGCGAGAATGGGAAGCGCCATTCCTGGGCGTGGTGGAACCATTCCTCGGCCGTCTTCTCCAGCCATTTGGCTTTCAGTAGATCGTCCACTTCGTCCGAGTGCAACTGCCGGTCGGCGGGCGTTGCGAACTTGGGGTCTTGCAGCTCCGGGACTTCCGCCATGGCGGCGTAGGTGTCCCAATCGCCCATCACACCGGGCGTGGGGAGGATATAACCCTCTTTGGTCTGCGCCGGGTAGCGGAGGCTGCTGCCAGTGGCGGGTTGCCTCCGGGAGACCATGCCCGCGTAGGTGTAGTCCAAGAAGGTGGTGAATAGCGTGCTGATGGCGCATTCGAGGATGGACACGTCCACCTGCTGTCCGTGGCCACCGCCGCGCCAGAGCCCCAACAGGGCTGCGACCGTGCCCGAGGCGGCCGCCACTCCTCCGAGGTATTGGGCCTGATTGTAGCCGTGCTTCACGGGCTCTCGGTGGTAACCGCCGGTGATGTAGGCCATGCCGCAGAGGGCATAAAGCACTAACTCGGAAGCTCGGTAGTCCCGGTAGCGGCCGTTTCTGCCGAAGCTTGATACCGAGGTCATGATCAGCCGGGGATTCACCTGGCTCAGCGTCTGGTAGTCCAGCCCCAGCGACGGCATCACTCTGGGAGAATAGCTCTCCACCAGCACGTCGGCGTCACGGACCAATTCCAAGAGCGCATCACGGCCCTCACCGGACTTCAGGTCCAGGGTGATTCCCCGCTTGTTGGTGTTTAGGTAGAGGAAGAGCCCGCTCTTCTCCGGGTGGGATTCGTGTCCGGGGAAAGGGCCCATGCGCCGGGCCGGGTCGCCGCCGTCAGGGCGTTCGACCTTTATCACGTCCGCGCCATAATCGGCCAACAGCTTGGTGCAATAGGGACCGGCGATGTGCTGGGTCAGGTCGATGACCTTGATGTCTTTTAGAACAGAGTCGCTCATCTAGCCTACGAAAATGCCGGTCGCGACCAGCTTCTGGGATGCCAAAATCTAGCAGTGCCGTAGCTGGGTGTCAATGGCAGCCGCGATCGTCGGCTAGTTACCAGTCTCCCAGGTGATCAGCAACTCTTTCATGTCCGTGCGCCATTGCGGCACGAACCCGGCCTCGCTAGGAGCAAACAGCTCGTCGAAGTGGCTTTCGATCAGAGGGCCGGCACGCTCGCGGTCTTCCGGTTTGATCACCCGGTCTTCCAAGACTAACTTGACCGCCTCTTCCCTGGTCGGAGGACGCTCGTACTCCCACCAAGGCGACTCCGGCAGGACCTGCACATCCGGAAGGATTCCCATGTCCCACAACACGGGTAAAAGCTGGGCTTGGCCGGGCAGCACAGCTTGCTTTTCGCCGTAGACCAGTTGGAAGATTCTGGCGCGCCGGTTCGGTGGGGGCTCGCTCCAGATGGTGACCATTACCCGGCGGGATGCGGCGGCTTCCATCTGGCGAATGAAATCGACGATCTCCCGAACGAAGTAGGTGACATCGGCGGTGAATGCGATATCCGCCTTGGGAACTTGAGCGTCTCCCAGAGAGTTTGGAACCAACTGGGCGTTGGTGATGTCCGATTCTTGAGCCGATGACTCGAACTCCGCGCCCATGCCCGGCGACGGCTCGATATCAAAGACCTCTTTACACCGCAAGGCCAGGGGAAGACAGACTCGCCCGGCCCCGCCACCCACGTCCACCACCACATCGTCTTCCCGGACATACGACGCGATGACAGCCATGTTGCGGTCCAACTCACGCCGAGGGTCAAACCGGAACTGCCGGGCCGCCGCCCCTCCCCAGGAATCGCCGATAGGCGGTGGGCCATAGATGCGGGCGTTTTGGGCCCGCACGGCATCAAGCTGGGCGGCGTATGTTTCGGCTGGGGTCATTTCAAGCTCCACTATGACCGGACCCCTCTTCGGGTTCCAGTCCGTGTCTGACGGCATAAGCGGCGGCTTCCGCCCGGTTGGCGGTGCCTGTCTTGTTCAGGATGTTGCCCACGTGAGTCGTGACGGTGCGGATGCTGATGATCAGGTCTTCGGCAATCTCCCGGTCGGTGCGGCCTGCCGCGACCAGGCGAATAACATCCACCTCTCTCTGAGTTAAGCCATCGGGGCCAGCAGACGCCCTTGCCGGGGTCGAATCTGCAAGCTCTTGGAGAACGGGTAAGCGCATGCTCAACCCGTTGATGCCCAGTTCAGTGCATATTGCTGAAGATTCACCAAGCAATGATTTCGCTTGTGCTATATCGCCCGGCCCATGGCGTTGGGCCAGCGCCTCAGCATAATCGTGAGCTGACCAGGCTACTTCAGGCATATGACCCGCCCGCCGGCAAAAATCCAGGGCAGTTTCAAAATGGCCGGACGCCAGGTCCCAATCACCCATGGTATTGGCCAGGAGACCGAGGATGCGGTCGATGCAGATGTAGGTAAGCCAATAACCTGGGGACTCAACTAAAGATACCAAGGCTTCGTGCTGCCGGTGGGCCTCTGTTGCATCACGACGGCTTACTGAAATCAGTCCCATTCCGATTCTGGCGCGGACTTCGAAGACACGGCTGGCGGAATCCGATTGAAGTACACCGGCGGCAGCCTTTTCTGCTATATCGAATCTGGAATCATCGCCGGTAATTCGTCCAGCTATCGGTATCACCAACGCGGTGGCGGCATGAAATAAAGTGGGGCTCGGTGGCAACCTTTGCATCGTCTCAATGAGCCGGTTCAAGTAGAGCTCTGCTTGATCGAATTCCCCCAAAGCGAATTCCAATTGCACCCGGGAGCTGAGGAGCCGAGGGTCATGGTCCGCCATCGCCAGTCCCTGGTCATTAAATTCACGGGCGGCGGTCCAATCTCCCTCGGCGTAGGCAACGTGATCGTTGAACCAGACTGACGCCGGGAGCCAGAAACTATCCCGGACCTTCTCGGCCAGTCGCAGTCCAGCTATGGCGTGAATTCGCACCTCCGCCAGATCGCCGCTCCTCCAATAGGCCGAAGCGGCGCCGAACCGCGCGGATAATTCAGCCCGCGGTTGGTCCACTTCACGCCCCAATTCGATGGCTTGCAGGTTAAATTCCAAGCCCTCGTCTCCGTTCATGTTAAACAACTCGACGTTTGAAGCAAAGGCTAGAGTCCGAACCGCCAAGTTAACGTCGCCTTCTCTCTTGGCTATCTCTAAGGCCCGATTGAGTGCGTCCATCCCTTCTTCGTATCGACCTTCTTGTAAGCCCAATACCAGGACGTATTGGGAAAGAATGCGGCCCGCTTCGTGGGAATCCAGCGGCACCAGATCCAGCGCCTTAGCCAATAAAGTTTTGGCTCCAACACGCTCGCCGACAGATATCCGTGGGACTGATGCAGCCACCGCTACAGCCTTGGCCACGTCTCCTGACTCCGCGTAGTAGTTAAAGGCGGTTTCCAGGTGATTTATTGAGCCTGTCTGCATCTCGTATATCTGTAATGTCGCCCCTCCGGCCCGCCCCAAGCCGAACATCAACGCCGCCGTATCGGAGTCCATCGGTTGGCCCTCCTTGGCGGCCAAACCCTGTCGGAAGTGTTCCAGGGCTTGCTCGTGGGCATAGATGGCCAATGCCTGTTCACCCGCCAGAAGGGAGTACTCGATCAGCTTCCCAGTCCCCAGATACGGCGAAGCTTCAGCGAAATGATGGGCCAGTTCACCGGCGCGGTTTCCAGGATTGCCCCCCAATTGGACCTCCAAAGCCTCCGCGATGCTAGCGTGCAGCCGGACTTTCCGGGTGCTCGAAAGCCGGTCAAGCAAAGTCGCCTGGACCAACGCGTGGCTGAACTCGTAGAGTTCACGCTGCTCAGAAATTTCCTGCAAGACCTTGGACTCCAACGCCTCCTCAAGCAGTTCGATGAGCTGAATGTCCGTTGTATCTTCGGATAGGCCGGCCAGCAACTTGAAGTCGAATTGCCTGCCGATCACCGCGGCCGTGGCCAAGACCCGGTTGCAGTTCTCGGACAGCCGCCCCAAGCGTTGACCGATAACCTCCAATATCCCCGGCGGTATGGGCAGCTTGTCGGCGGCGTCGAATGTCGCGCCCTCTTCGCGCAACAATCTAATCACTTCTGAAATGAAGAAAGGGTTACCTTCTGTGTGGGCGTATACGGCGTCAACCAATTCCTGCGACGCTACAAATCCGCTGTCGGCTTGCAATAATTGCCCTACCGCCCTCGATTC
>Ga0208335_1000372_pt1 | contig 17055 bp, 18 predicted proteins | sample DeeseametaMP0759_FD_184202 | JGI IMG/M metagenome (GOLD analysis project Ga0208335, IMG submission 184202) | Marine microbial communities from the Deep Atlantic Ocean - MP0759 (SPAdes) | ecosystem: Environmental > Aquatic > Marine > Oceanic | place: West of Cape Town, South Africa, South...
CAAAATAACCCCGAGTCAATGATGAATTTACTAAAGCAACTTACCACTCAGGTGCGTGACTTAAGAATGCTTAATGAAATCAAGAGTATTTACAATGCCAAAGAAAAAGTGTTGACCTATTTGGCCACCGAATTTAATCAAGACAAAGAGTCGGATTTACCCCTCAAAGATATTGCTCAGAAAATTGGCATGGCTCACGAAACTTTTTACCGTACTTTAAAAGCACTTGAAAGCAATGGCAAGATTAGCCGAAGCGGCGGTCAAATTAAACTAATCGACCTTTAATTTCTAGAAATACCATCAGGGGTCTCAGCAACATTACCATTTTTCTACTCGTTGCTATAACACAATGATTGTAGCTAGTATGTGTTAGTGACATGTTTGGCCATATTTCTTCAAGCGCCAATAGTTATACGGCCACGGTGTTAGGAAGCCGACTACTAGCATCAGTGGAATTGCGTAGTAATTCATACCCAATTGGCCGCCTGTAAATAGAAGGTCTGTAACCTCCATAGCAATCTCCATCATCAACATTGAAATGAAGGACATACCAAGTGCCGTCTTAAGGGCGCTAGTAAAATCAAAATTTGCCTTCATTAGTATTATTGTTTCCAACAGTACGCTTGTTATTAGGCCGTTGATAATTGGCAATACTGCAAACAAATACCACATACTGCTGTACATCGAAACATCACTGGCAATGCCAGAATAGCTGTAATACGCCAAAGTACCAAACTCGCCAATTGCACAACCAATCAAACACCATTTGGTGTTATTGCCGCTTCTCTGCCATGTGTGTTTGCACGACCAATAATCCAACTTCATTTTTCTCTACACAGTTAATTCAATAAGTAATATTAGTAAAACCTAATATATTTTCAAATTATATCACAATACATTAGTAAAACCTAATATAATAGGCAGTTATGGATACCGCACAATTAAATGTCGCAGAAATGAAGGCCAATGCCAAGCGCTCCGCCATATTTCTAAAATTACTTGCAAACCCTACAAGGCTTCTTGTACTTTGCAACCTCATTGAAGGCAAGCTCTGTGTTGGTGATCTTGAGAAAAACTTAGATATCTCTCAATCAGCTCTATCGCAACATCTCTCAAAGATGCGTGACGAAGGAATTGTAAAAGCAGACAAGCAAGGTCAGCACGTCTTCTACTCAATCTCTGATTCGAATGTTGTAGAAATTCTTAACGTCTTATACGGACTTTTCTGTAAGAAATAACCCATGAACTTATAACAAATCATGGCTTTTTAATAACTAATATATTAGTATTATCTAATATAAATAGGAGAAAAACAATGGCAACAACACATAACGTAAATGCGCAAACTTTATCGCAATGGCTTAACTCTGACGAGGCCGTGTTAATTGATGTTCGGGAAACGGGTGAACACCAATCTGAATACATAGAGGGTGCTCGCAATTTACCACTTTCGAGCGTTACATTAAGCGCAGTACACCTTTCCGAGCATAAAGATAAAAAATTAGTAATACATTGTCTAGCAGGTGGGCGCTCAGCAATGGCCTGCCAAAAATTGATTGGAGAAGGCGCAAGCATTGATATTTGGGATTTAGAGGGCGGTATCAACGCTTGGAAAAATGCAGGCCTAGAAGTAATTGCCTTAAAAAAATGATCCTTTCTCTAGATAGACAACTACAACTAACTATTGGTACAATCGCTTCCAAAAAAAAATTCCTAGTGGAAGCCTGAAAAAACTTTTTGGCTAGTTCAGTTTAACAATTACAACAATTATTATTTATGCGGAATTATAATTTGGGAAAACAATATGAAGATTAATCATTTTTTTGATAAAGAAACGTCAACCTTCACTTACGTTGTTAGTGATGAAGATACGCTTAAGTGTGCGATTATTGATCCAGTTCTTAATTACAACATGTCAGCAGGCAATATCTCATCACATTCCGCTGATGAAATAATTACCTTTATTAATGAAAATAACCTGCAAGTTGTTTGGATATTGGAAACTCATGCCCATGCAGATCATTTAACAGCCAGTCACTACTTAAAAGAAAAACTGGGCGGACAAATAGCTATGGGAGAGCGTATCGACGAAGTCATCAGATATTGGCGCCCTATATTTAATGCAGTCAATTACCCAGAACTTGATACATTCAAATTCGATCGACTACTAAAGGATAACGAAGTTATTAATATTGGCTCACTCGAAGTAAGAGTAATTAACACACCTGGCCACACACCAGCATGCATTAGCTATCATATTGAAAACAATGTATTTGCTGGCGACACATTATTTATGCCAGATGTTGGTACCGCACGCACCGATTTTCCGGGTGGTAGTGCTGAAGATCTCTACGATTCAATTCAAAAACTATTCACCCTATCTGGAAATACCACAATATTTACTGCTCATGACTATCCTCCAGAAGGAAGGAGTGAGTGTTGCGTTAGTTCTATTACAGAACAAAGAAACAACAACATCATGGTTAATGATAAATTTACTAGGGAGGATTTTATTGTTGCTCGTAAGGCTAAGGATAAACTAAGCGACACCCCAAAATTACTTTTGCCATCCATTCAAGTCAATATCCAAGCAGGCAATCTACCGATAGCCGAAGCAAACAATATTCGTTATATAAAAATCCCTGTCAACCAACTATAAAAGGAGACTGCATAATGGCTGTGCAGAGAAATATACCCACACCCAGTCCCAATTTACAAAACCACTGGGAGTCATTATATAAAGCAAAAAATCACTCTCAAATTAGCTGGCATCAAAATCGTGCAACCATGTCACTCGACTGGATAATTGAGCACACAAACCAAAACGACGAGATTATCGATGTTGGCTCAGGAGTTTCTATTCTAATAGACAATTTGATTGAGGTTGGCTACTCAAATTTGAGCGCAGTCGAACTATCAGAATCAGCTATTGGTATCACTCAGAGAAGGCTTGGAAGCAAGCAATCTTTGGTTGAATTTTACTGCCAGAGTATTCTTGATTTTGAAATCCACCTGCGTTTTGATCTATGGCATGATCGCGCTGTATTTCACTTTCTTACTCGGGAAAGTGAGCAGAAAAAATACATAAGAAAACTAAATACGCACCTTAAAACAGGCGGTTACTTTTTACTGGCTACTTTTGCACTGGACGGGCCTTCAATGTGCTCAAATCTTAATGTCACGCCTTATGACGAAAAGACAATCAGCGCATTGTTAGATGACGATTTTCGTATGATTAAAGCTGCCTCTGAAGATCACATAACACCCACTGGTAAATTGCAAAAATTTAACTACTTTTTATTGCAGAAAATCTCCACAGCACTTAAAAACAATGAAGTAGTATGAGGCTAGGGTCTTAGCGAAATTTCCAAAAAAATATTTACTATACTCTCATGTTATACAAGCCATTTCATTTACATCTCTTGCGACTCAATAATTTCTTTTTCCGCTTTTGCGGCAGCCACCCAATCGATAATGCACTGTTGATCTAAAACACTTTGAACGTAATCTTTTTCTACGCCTTCAAGTGGAATATTGTAGCCCTCAAATCTGAGTGCGATAGGCGCAAACATGGCATCGGCTATTGAGTATTCGCCAAAAAGCCACTCGCTTTTACCGCCGAATTGTTCTCGACACATTCGCCAAATTTCCTTAACTCTTGCGACTTCTTCAGCGGCTTCAATTGAGAGATTAATATGATTGAATTGCTTGCGGCAATTCATCGGCAGTTCGCTTCGAAGATTGGCGAAGCTTGAGTGCATTTCTGCACTGATGGATCTTGCGACAGCGCGAGCACTTGCTTCACGAGGCCAGCCACTGGACTCGCAGTAATGTTCAGAGACATATTCAAGAATAGCCAGTGAATCCCAAACCTCTAGATCGCCATCCTTTAGTACGGGCACTTTTGTACCTGAATAGTATTGTGATAGCTCCACATTAGTCGTTTCCGTGTGCAGCAATATCTTCTTCTCATCAAACTCTATTTGATGGTACTTCATAAACACCCATGGCCTGAGCGACCATGAGGAGTAGTTTTTGTTGCCAATAATCAGAGTTAACTTAGACATTTACTATCGTATCATTATGAATGATATTCACCAGTATTATAACTCAACACCCTTTAACAATAAATACGTATTTTAAGTTGAATTTTCTTATACAAAAATTTGGAAATTATGGATATGAGTGCTTAAAAGCAATAAAAGGCAAAAATCTGCTTAATTTATATGCCTTTAGCTACTGAACGCATTGCCTGAGTAATGGATGTTAACTCGGTCTCAGAAATAACAAACGGTGGCATGGTGTAGAGCAGTTTGCCGTAAGGACGCAGCCACACGCCCGCAGAAATAAGCTTTTCTTGGATGCTTTGCATGTCTAGTAGCTCTTTAAATTCTAACACGCCAATCGCGCCAAGAATGCGAACATCGGCTATCGATGGCTCATCGATAAGAGGTAATAATTCAGATTTTAAGGTGGCTTCAATTACCTCAATTTTCTGTTGCCAATTATCTTTAAGCAGTAAGTCAATACTGGCATTGGCCACTGCGCAAGACAACGGGTTACCCATAAAAGTGGGGCCGTGCATTAACACACCAACCGCATCTGCAACTTTTTCGGTAGTTAGTGCCGCGGCCATCGTCATATAACCGCCAGTCATTGCCTTACCCAAACAGAGAATATCTGGCGAAATATTAGCGTGCTCACAGGCAAATAATTTTCCCGTACGACCAAAACCGGTGGCAATTTCATCCACAATCATCAGTACGCCGTATTCATCGCAAAGCTTTTTCGAACCCGATAAATAGTCACTCTTATAAATATTCATGCCGCCAGCGCCTTGAACGATAGGCTCAAGAATGAGTGCTGCTATTGTCTGGTGATTGTTCTTAAGTGTTGTTTCAAGATCCGAAAGCGCCTCTTGAGTGTTGTCAATCGTAGGTTTAGTGACGAAAAAATTCTGTGGCAAGACGCCTTGGAAAAGATGATGCATACCATTATCCGGATCGCAAACGCTCATTGCGCCAAAGGTATCGCCATGGTAACCACCACGCGGTGTGACAAAATGCGTTTTAGCTTTTTGATCTTTGTTGTACCAATATTGCAGTGCCATTTTCAACGACACCTCCACTGATACTGAGCCCGAATCGGCCAAGAAAACTTTATCAAGGCCCTTTGGGGTAATGTCAATTAGTTTTTGGGTAAGATCAATAGCAGGTTTGTGGGTAAGACCACCAAACATTACATGAGAAACACGATCGATTTGATCTTTCATCGCTTGGTTAAGCGCAGGGTGATTGTAGCCATGAATGACAGACCACCACGAACTCATGCCATCAATGACTCGGCGCCCGCCTTCAAGGTTTAGATAAACACCATCCGCTGACTCGACCAAATGTGTCGGCACAACGCTGGGAATTTTGGCATAAGGATGCCAAACGTTATTTTGATCAGAGGCAATCACACAGTTCACACATAGAGTCTATCACTAAATCAGGATTTTCATTAGCAATATCATTGCCGTGATTATAGCCATAAGACATGCAAATAATATCAAAACCCGCGGCTCTTGAGGCTTTTACATCACTGACAGAATCGCCCAACATCAAGCAATCTTGCGGCTTGATACCAAAATGCTTAGCGCTGTGTAGTAATGGCAAAGGATCTGGTTTTTTCTTTGCGAGTGTATCGCCAGAAATGATAATGGAAAAATCATCAAAAATATCAAGCGCTTTAAGCAGGGGAAGGGTAAATTGCTCGGCTTTATTGGTCACACAACCAAGAAGATAGCCTTGAGACTTCATGTAATCCAAGCCCTCTCTCACGCCATCATAAAGACACGATCTTTTGGCGGTGTTGTCGGCGTATAAGCCAAGAAAAATTGGATAGGCTTTCTCAAAATCATCTGAATTTGGCGCCGATTCTAACTCACCGGTCAAGGCACGTTCCACTAATTTTGGTACGCCGTTACCCACCCACTCACGCACTTTTGCCTCACCACACGGCTCTTTGCCCAGTTGCTTCATCATCTCATCAACGCAATAAGTCAAATCGGGCACGCTATCAACGAGAGTGCCGTCAACATCGATTATTATTAATTTTGGCTTAAATGTTTTCACGATTTTGGTAGAATTAACATAACGAGACCTTTGCATAAATCATTCTAGATTTGACAGCGGGATTTTTATTATTTTGCAAGACATATTTTTTGAAGCTCTACTTGTTGTCTAGCGAAAAAAATTAACGTAGGAAAATAGTAAAAAAACCCTGTCCCAAAGGGCTGAGGCTAAAATATGATAAAAAGTGCAGAAAAATTCTCTTCAATAGCTAGTGCTATTAATTTCAAATTTTTACACACTTTATTATTCATTTTTATCACTCAGCAAATTTTATAATGGTTTTTACAAAGATCTCTACCACTTTCAACTGAGATATTTTATATGCAAAACAAAACAGTCATCGGTTTTATTGGGGCGGGCAATATGGCTTACGCTCTCATTAAAGGTCTAATCAATAACGGCTATGGCGCAGAAAACATCAAAGTCAGCGACCTAGACGAATCCCTTCTAAACAAACGAAAGTCAGAACTGGGTATTGATACTTTTACAAACAACACTGATCTTGCAGCTGAGTGTGATGTTGTTGTTCTTGCGATAAAGCCCCAAGTAATGAGTGCTGTTTGCAAAGGGCTTCAAGGCGCCATTAAATCAGACCACTTGTTTGTTTCAATTGCTGCCGGCATTAGGGCGAATGACATTTGCCGATGGCTCGGTGGTGACCTTGCGTTGGTTCGCACCATGCCAAATACGCCAGCATTGGTACAACAAGGAGCAACAGGCTTATTTGCCAATGATCTTGTCTCAGATGAGCACAAAGTAATTGTTACTTCTATACTATCGGCAATCGGTGATTGTTTTTGGGTGGGCGAAGAAAAACTCATTGATGCCATAACTGCAATTTCTGGCAGTGGGCCTGCTTATTTCTTTCTGATGATGCAATCAATGACACAAGCTGGCATGGCACTCGGCTTAGACGAAGAGACGGCCAGTGCACTTAGTGTAAAAACAGCACTGGGTGCCAGCGTTATGGCCGCCAATAGTGATGACGACCCAAAACAACTTCGAGCCAATGTCACTTCACCTAATGGAACAACGCAAGCAGCTGTTGAGTCGTTCCAAGATCAGAATTTTGAAGGCATTGTTGCCAATGCAACGAGAGCGGCCTATGACCGTGCTCACGAATTGAGTATTCAACTAGGCGATGTCGACTAGTCAGCTCAAGCTAAAGTTACAACCTTCAAAAAGTTACCTAGCTATTTCGTTATTCATTTACGCATTGTGCTTGCTATTGCCCTGGTGGCGACTTGATACTTTTCTGATTAATGTCGCAATTACAGCACTGATCTTCATTTCTGCAATAACATTCTTTCCAAAATTTGTTTTGCTCTCAAAAGAAACATCCATTACTGAGATTACACTGGGTGAGGGCAATACAAGCCTTAGTGCAAAAGACGGCGAAACCAAGTTTCACTCCAATTACCTAGTGACCTATCAATCACGATTATTGATTATCATTCGATTTGGTAAAACCTATGTGCCAATTTTCAAAGATAGTGTGCAAGAAAACAACTTGTCTTCACTTAATCGATTTCTAAATATTCGTTAGCGACTTGCCGTCACATTCTGAAACTACGGCAAATTGAGCTGCCAAGATACACCGAAACGATCACTCACCCATCCAAACTTTTCACTGAAACCGTAATTGTCAAGTGGCATTAATACTTCACCAGTTTCTGACAGTGCTGTAAAAAGTCGCTCAATCTCCTGTAGGTCTTCACTATCGATATGAATAGAAACTGCTGGCGTGAAGCCATCTGACACTCCTAGCGTTTATTCAACTTCCCCATAGCAGTTGCATGTTAGAAATAGCTACAAGCGATGCGGTTTCGGTTCTAAGAATTCTATTGCCCAGCAAAAGTGGCTGAAAACCTGAGGCAATTGCTTCGTCAATCTCAAAATCATTTAATCCGCCCTCTGGACCTATGAGAATTGTTGCTTTTGAAGGTACTTTCATTGTTAGCAAACTCTCGTCAGCTCGGTGGTGCAATACAAAGCCAGCGCCTTGTGTCTCAGACAGCACTTGGGTAAGAGGTTTTGCCTCCGCCACCTCTACAATCACCGACCTCCCAGATTGTTCACAAGCATGATTGGCGATTTTTTGCCAATGTTCTGTGCGTTTAATAAGTTTAGCCCCATTAAGGCGTACCACGCAGCGCTCGGCTTGCACAGGGATTATTCGATTAACCCCAAGCTCAATGGCTTTTTGGATAAGAAAATCCATTTTTTCGCCTTTAGCGATACCTTGTGCGAGGGTTAGGTGGAGTGAGGATTCTCTGTTATTTTTTTCACAAGAAAGCACCTTAACCGAGCAAATTTTTTTAGTGTTAATGACTTTGACGTGATAATCGAAACCATCGCCATTAAAAAGAATGATACTTTTGCCTTCGGGGAAGCGCAAAACTTTAATTAGATGATGGGCGGCAGATTGATCTAAATCAATTTTAGCGCCTACTTTGAGAGTGGTATTTTGATAAAGTCTTACGCTTTTCATGGTATCGTTTTGAAATTGGTCAACTTAGACCTTGGCACTGTTAGAATACAACAAAATACCTTTACTTAAAATCATTAATAATTTCCTGAATGATAAAAATGATACATCAAAAAAGACGACAAGAGTTATTAAGCCGTCTAGAAGACAATGCACTTGTTATTGTATGCACGAACTCGGAGCTTCAGCGCAATGCAGATGTTACTTTCCCGTTTCGACCCGATTCTAGTTTTTGGTATTTAACCGGCTTTATAGAGCCTGATGCAATTGCGGTTTTTTCGAAAAATAATTATTCCATCTTTTTGAGACCTAAAGACAAAACCAAAGAAATCTGGAATGGCAAGAGATTGGGCGCTGAAGCCGCGCCAGAAGTCTTGCTTGCAGACAATGCCTACTCAATCGAGGAGTTTGCCGAACAACTGGACGACATAATAAATGACAAAACAGTGCTTTACTTTGATAACAACAGCACTAATATTCTTGCCCAAGATATTGCCTCAACAGATAGTATTAAGCCGCTTTTGCCGTATCTGTCAGAAATGCGCCTTCTCAAAGATGAGATGGAAATTAAAAACATGCAAACTTCAGCAGACTTAGCAGCGACTGCGCACACTCAAGCAATGACTAAAGTCAAACCAGGAATGTTTGAATATGAAATTGCCGCATTATTTGATTCTGAATTCAAAAGAAACAACTCAACACACGCTTATACGCCCATCGTTGCAGGCGGCGCTAATGCTTGCGTACTGCACTACATTGAAAACAACGAGGCACTAGAAGATGGCGACTTACTATTAATCGATGCAGGCTGTGAGACCGAAGGCTATGCCTCAGACATTACTCGTACTTTTCCAGTAAACGGCCGATTTAGTGAGGCACAAAAACAAATTTATAACATTGTCCTTGATGCACAAAAAGGCGCGATTAACTGTCTCAAACCTGGAGAAAAAGTTAATAAAGCTCACGATACTGCCTGCCATATTATTTCCAACGGGCTGACAGAACTTGGAATACTCAACAAGGATCTGCCGCTAAATGAGTTTTATATGCACAATACCGGCCATTGGCTGGGCCTCGATGTGCACGACTGTGGACAATATAAACTAAACGATGAGCATCGAGTTTTTGAGCCTGGCATGGTTATGACAGTTGAACCAGGAATTTATATTCGCAAGAATGATAAAATCAGCCCAGAGTATTGGAATATTGGAATCCGAATTGAGGACGATGTTCTAATCACCGAGTCTGGAAACACAGTGCTAACTCAATCCCTCGTTAAAGAGATAGACGATATTGAGCGACTGATGAATAGAGATCTTTAGAAAGACCTGAATAACAAACAGAGAAAGCAATGAACATACAACAAGCCATTAAAGCTGTAATCGCCAAACAAGATTTAAGTGAAGAACAAATGCACGCTGTCATGAGTGACATTATGACAGGCAAAACAACCGATGCTCAAATCGGCGCTTTTCTTGTTGGACTTTGTATGAAAGGTGAGAGTATTGAAGAAATTACAGCCAGCGCTAAAGTGATGAGATCGCTTGCCACTGCGGTTGAAATTTCACCAACCAATCATTTAGTGGATACGTGCGGTACCGGTGGTGATGGCTTAGGTTTGTTTAATATATCAACTGCTTCAGCCTTTGTGGTTGCTGCTGCTGGCGGCCAAGTAGCTAAACATGGTAATCGTTCGATTTCATCTAAATCTGGCAGTGCTGATGTACTGGAAGCTGCTGGCGTTAATCTGGGCGTGAGTCCAGAAGTGATTGGACGATGCATTGACGAAATTGGGGTTGGGTTTATGTTTGCACCTGCCCACCATAGCGCAATGAAATATGCCATTGGGCCTCGCAAAGAATTAGCTGTTCGAACTATTTTTAACGTACTTGGGCCATTGACAAATCCTGCTAAAGCGCCCAATCAAGTGATGGGTGTTTATGATAAAAATTTAGTTGAGCCAATTGCTAATGTTCTGAAAAGCCTTGGCTCACACCATGTTATGGTGGTTCACTCAAAAGATGGTCTCGATGAACTGTCGATTGCGGATGATACTTATGTTGCCGAACTTAAAGATGGTGTGGTTTCAACTTATACCGTTAATCCTGTCGATGTTGGTTTAAATGTTGGCAGCCTTGACGACATTACTGCTGACGATGCTGACGACTCCCTAACAATGATTAGAGCTGCCTTTGCCGGCAAAGAAGGCTCTGCTAAAGATATTGTTGCCCTAAATGCAGGCGCGGCAATTTATGTCAGTGGCCTTGCTGATAACCTTAAATCTGGCGTTAAAAAAGCCAATCAAATCCTAGAGAACGGTAGCGCTCAACGTAAACTTGAAGAATACGTCGCTGCGAGCAACCAATGAATAAAAAGACAAACCTTATTTGGATTGACCTTGAAATGACGGGACTTATTCCGGAGAGCGACGTCATTATTGAAATCGCCACAGTGGTGACCGATGCCAATCTCAATGTTGTTGGCGAAGGCCCGTCACTCGCCATACACCAAAGTGATGATCGCCTCGCTGGCATGGACGACTGGAATACCAATCAACACACCAAATCGGGTTTGGTTGAAAGGGTTAAGAATTCAGAAATATCTGCCTCAGATGCAGAACAGAAAACGCTGGATTTCTTGCGTGAATTTGTCGATAAAGGCGCCTCCCCAATGTGTGGTAACTCCATTTGCCAAGATCGTCGTTTTTTGTACAACTATATGCCGGAACTGGAAAAGTTTTTCCACTATCGCCATATCGATGTCTCAACTTTAAAAGAACTGGCTTCTCGTTGGAAACCCGAGGTTTTAGCAAAAACAAATAAAAAGTCAGCACATCTTGCTTTGTCGGACGTCTACGATTCAATCAATGAGCTAAAACATTATCGAAAACACTTTATTAATGACTGAAGTTAGTTATCTCTCACCGGCAAAAATCAATCTATTTTTGCATATAACATCGAAAAGAGCGGACGGTTACCATAACCTGCAAACCATTTTTCAACTGCTGGATTTTTGTGATGAAATCAAATTTTCAGTTAGGCAAGATGGGCAGATCAATCGTGTCAGCGGCAATGAAGATGTAGCAGTAACAGATGATCTTCTTATTAAAAGCGCTCATGCTATAAAAAATCACTCAAACTGCTCTCTCGGTGTAGACATTTCAATCAATAAAAAAATCCCAATGGGTGGAGGGCTTGGAGGCGGGAGCTCGAACGCTGCAACGGTTTTATTGGCACTTAACGAACTGTGGCGATTAAACTTGGATGAACGAACATTGCTTGAAATTGGCCAGACATTGGGTGCTGATGTGCCTGTTTTTATATCTGGTAAAAGCGCTTGGGCGCAGGGTATCGGTGAGATTTTAGAGCCGATGGATTTGCCACCGTATTATTATTTAGTGGTTTGTATTGATGAGCACATCTGTACAGCAGAAATATTCTCGCACAAAGCATTGACAATGACGCCTGTACAAAGGAAAATAGCGGACTTTTCGAGACTGTCTGATCTGCATAACGACTGTTTAGATGCTGCAATTTCGCTGAAAAGCGAGATAAAACAAGCACTCAAGCATTTAGACTCAACTGCAAATCATCTAGATAATGCTAGAATGACGGGAACGGGTTGCTGTGTTTTTGTGGCCTTCGAGAAAGAGAAAGATGCTTTGGTGGCCAAGAAACAGCTACCAGAACATTGGTTTGGTTTTGTTGCGCGAGCGATTAACACCTCACCTAGCTATAATTGGGCTGTCGCCAAGCGGTAAGGCAACGGGTTTTGATCCCGTCATGCGCAGGTTCAAATCCTGCCAGCCCAGCCATTTTTACCGCGTCTTTTTCCTTTGTATTTCGTTGGGCTTGTCGTTCGCTCAGTCATATAGCAATATCTATACTCCATCGCTTACTACCGCACCCGCCTCATACAAAGAAAAAATACTCGCAATAATCTTTGTGGCTGTCTTTGAAATCAATAGGTAACTCCCCCTTAATTCATCTTCCACTTCTTGTTGGGAAGAGTCAGAGGTATAAATATGCGAGGGAGAGTGGTTTTTGACTTACTCTTTTTTCCCCAACTTCAAAATCACGTCAAAATAATGGTCCCACTCGCCTTGTAATTGACTGTCTATACTCCCATTTAAATCTACTAAGAATATGTGGTTAGATTCAACTCCAGTCAAGACAGATATTTTAAGTGAACTCATAATATTACCTTCCTTATCAATTTGACCTTCAAATGAATCATACAAGTCTATTGAACCACTATCTAGAGTACGACCCTCTTTTGCTACAGTCATTATTCCATTGTTAATTTCAATATAACCACTTCCTCGATGTCGACTTCCTTCATTTTCATTGTAGCGGGATAGAGTAAAAGAATAACGTCCGTCGAACAATGTGTGTTCTTTAGCTTTTCTCTCAGCTTCTTTCACAGCTTCTTTTTTAACTTCATTATCTAAAATGATTTGAAGGGCATCAACAACAGCTTTCGAAGGCTGTTTTGCTTCTGTAGTTATTGGGGTTAGTCTTAACGCCTTGAATAACTGCTTGTCAGGAATCAATTGTTTTTCAGGAAATTCGTTATAGCAATCACCGCTTATTCTTTGATAGGGTGTATTATTGTGACTTTCAAGGGACCACCAAGTTATCCCAATACTGTTGGGAACTAACGTTTCATAAACCACAGAAGAATATGTAGCTCTGTCTTTTTGCAATGGGCCATTACCATCGCAAGGGCCATTAACTCCAATTTCAGTCAAAACAACTGGTACTTTGTAATGTTTTGTATAATCCACCAATTGCTGCATATTTGATTTAAGCTTGCTTAGGGATGGAAGTGGCAAGCCACTCACACCTTTATGCTTATCCCATTGGTCCTGTTTCCCCCACTCTTCATTGTAATAATGAAATCCATACACAATATTTTTTCTTCCAATGGGTGTTAGAACATCTGCTGGTACAACATTACCTCTTGCGAATAGGCTTTTATGAATCCCTTCAATAACAATGGTTCTTTTAGGTGAAACGCCTCTAATAACATCAACAATTTCTGTTGTCCACCCTTTCCAAATTTCTCTTTTATTCCATGCTTTCATTCGTTCAAATTGTGGTTCATTGAGGAGATTGAAAGCCAGATTGTCATCTGGCACATCACTTAAAACTTTTGAAATAAGACCCCAAAGATTGTAAAAAGCCTCTCGAACTTCTTTACTTTTTTCAAATCTCTCATGCCAGAAAGAGCATTCCAATCCATCTGCGCAAGTTTTCATTACTGAAAACGAAGGTTTTAAGCTGATAACGAATACCGCATCAGGGTACTTTATAAGAGTTTCTAATATTTGTTTCTTAATTGACGTGAATTTAGCGACGACTCTATCTGGATTTATGCATGCAGGCCTGTAGTCTCTTTTTAATTGACAATCTTGGGTAAAAAATCTATCAAAAGCAACAATATAAACAAGGTGGCTAAAGCCATCACTAAACACTTGCTCTACATCAGAGTTACGATTAGAAACTCTAGGAAGATTACGATGATGGTCAAATGCTGTAAAGCTACCATATCCTGACCAGTTAGCCGATGAATTTACCCCAACTCTGGAGAGTTGCTTAGCAACATTTGCTGAAACGCCATTATCTTTCCAGACTAATAAGGCATTATCAGCGGATACAGCTGAAGAAGTGGCTGAGTTATTTTCTGAATTTGTATTAGTGTTGCCGCAGTTGTATACAAAATAAGTACCATCCGCAGAAATACTCCTTACTGGATCACTGCCATCAGGACATGAACCGGCAAAGCTTTGGGCTGAAAAAAAGGACAGAATTAAAAGTAGGAGTAGTTTTTTCATAAAAGATCTCGAGTTCAAAAAATTAATACTAAATAACTTCAAGTAGAAATTGTATGCCAACAATTGACTATTTATTATATTTGTTTGTAATTATATTAAATACGTTAACAAAAAAAGGTACCAGGCTAATTTTATTTCTAATATTTATGTTTTTCGCTTCATATTCAAAATTTCCAAAATTTTCGCTTTCAACCTTTCTAGAGCACTAAAAACACTCAAAAAGCTCTTAAAACAGCATTTTAGAGCCTTTAAACAGACATTTTTGGTTCATTCTAGCCTTGCAAATACGCCATATTGAAAATTTCCTAAATTTTAGTTATTGATTTCAGTAATAAATGTAGTGCTACTTTCTTGAAAATAAAAGTAGTCAATCCACTTTGGTTTTTAACCCATTCCCTTGGCAATAAAATCGCCAATAAACTTTAATGAAGTTTTCGCTTAAGGATTTGCGTTAAATGAACGCAGTGAATATCAGCACAATTCGAGAAAACGAATTTAAGATTAATCGATTTTGTTGTAGGGCATCTTCTTTCGGTTACCTTTCTGGATGAACAGAAAGGTGACAAAGCCTAAAAGAGGAAATTTGGAAAATTTCTGAAAAAGGATTTTAGCTTTTTAAACAAAGGATTTCAACTTGAGAAAAATCAACTCAACAAAAAGTAGTAGGATTTTTTCTGAGTTATATTGATTTAAAACAGTACGCTAATTTTTTGAATAAAGACAAATTTATGGGATAATTGCCGGCTTTAATTGACATTCATCAACGATGAAAAAAATCTTTTTTATATTGTCGTCTCTTCTTGATAGGCCGATTATCCTGTGGTGGGCGTTAACACTGGGAACGCTTTTGTTTATCCTTGGCATTTCTCTGCCCATGCTGACCATATCAAAGCTCATTATTTTTAGAGATTCTTTTTCAATTTTAACGGGATTGCTTGATCTCCTCAAGGGTGGTCAAATTATTATTTTCCTTTTGGTTGCAGGCTTTAGCGTGGTTTTGCCACTACTAAAAATTTCAACTCTTTATTTGTTGTTATCGAAAAAAACAAACAGTAACCGACACAAAAAAATCTTACACACCATGCACGAATATGGACGCTGGGCGATGTTGGATGTGATGATTGTCGCTCTTCTAGTTGTAACAGTTAAACTAGGTGCTATTGCCAGCATCCAAGTGCACAGCGGTCTTTATATATTTGGACTCGGTGCGATATTGTTAATGGTTGTAACAGGAAAAGTGTCAAAACTTGTGCAGCAGTCAACCGGATAAATATTTAATAAATAAAAACACTCTCAAAGATCTATTTGAGAAATTAATTTTGGTAATTTTTGGCGTATAATTTACACACTTTCAGAACACACTAATACCTATGTCATTAGACACTATCAAAATCTTTAGCGGTAATGCTAATCCTGGCCTCTCTTCTGAGATTATTGATAACCTAGAAATTGACCAGAGCAAAGCCTTTGTTGGTAAATTTAGTGATGGTGAAGCGCAAATTGAAATTCTAGACAATGTTCGTGGCTGTGATGTTTTTGTTATTCAGCCAACTTGTGGTCCTTCGCCCGCAGAAACTTTGATGGAATTATTGATAATGGTTGATGCTCTTCATCGCTCCTCTGCAGGACGTATTACTGCTGTTGTTCCATACTTTGGCTACTCAAGACAAGATCGTCGTTCACGCTTGACGCGTGTGCCGATTACTGCCAAATTAGTGGCTAAGATGATTGAGTCAGCAGGTGTTGATCGCATCTTAACCATGGATTTGCACGCTGATCAAATTCAAGGATTTTTTGATATACCAATCGATAATATCTATGCACAACCTGTCTTAGTCAATGATATTCTTGCTCAAAATTTTAAAGATGTGGTTGTTGTATCACCTGATGTTGGTGGTGTGGTTAGAGCAAGGGCCGCTGCAAAAAAAATCAATGATGCAGATCTTGCGATTATCGACAAAAGACGTCCAGCACCAAACATGGTCAAAATAATGAATGTGATTGGTGATGTAGAAGGTCGCACCTGTGTGATGATTGACGATATGGTTGATACCGCCGGTACACTTTGTCAAGCTGCCGACATTCTTAAAGAAAAAGGCGCCACTAAAGTTGTAGCCTACGCCACTCACGCTGTTTTGTCTGGAAATGCAATAAACAACATTAATAACTCGACATTGGATGAATTGGTTATTACTAACACCATACCTTTGACAGCCGATGCAATGAGCTGTTCAAAAATTAGACAATTATCAATTGCACCTTCTCTTGCCAATGTCATCAGACGCATCAGTAAAGAAGAGTCAATCAGTTCAATATTTACCGACGCCAAGTAGCCCAAACCTCCCGCCAAGGCGCTGAATTCAGGACAAAAACTTTGATGGATCCAAGTAACAATAAATGATTGTTACTTAGGTCTCTAGGTATAATCCCCTCCTTGTTCGCTCAAAATATTTATTATGAAAACCACCACCAAAGAACACAAGCAAGCGCTACAAAATTTAATCATGAAAGGCAAGGAGCAAGGCTACTTAACCTATTCTGAAATTAACGACATGCTGCCTGAGGATTTACTCACGCCAGAGCAAGTTGAGCCTATTGTTACTATTCTTGAAGAG
>Ga0208335_1000376_pt1 | contig 16990 bp, 25 predicted proteins | sample DeeseametaMP0759_FD_184202 | JGI IMG/M metagenome (GOLD analysis project Ga0208335, IMG submission 184202) | Marine microbial communities from the Deep Atlantic Ocean - MP0759 (SPAdes) | ecosystem: Environmental > Aquatic > Marine > Oceanic | place: West of Cape Town, South Africa, South...
CCCGGGGTGAGCGAAATGTTGAACCCGCCATAGCCGTAGAGCAGCGTCGGCACCGCCTTGCCGCTCTCGGCCACGGCCTTGCTGCGGACCAGGAACATCGGCACCCGCGTGCCATCCTTCGAAGTGTAGAACTTCTGTTCGACCACGAAATCGTCGGGATCGAAGGAGACCTCGGGCTGGGCCCAGATCGTGCTCTCGCCGCTCGCGACATCATAGCGGTAGATGGTCGTGGGGCGGTTGTAGCTGGAGAAGGCGTAAAACGTCTCGGCCTGCTCCGGATCGCCGCCGAAGCCGCCGGCGCTACCGATCCCCGGCAGTGAGACCTCGCCCTGCGGCGTGCCGTCGAGCCCGAACACCTCGATCTTGCTCTTGGCATCGACCAGGTAACTCGCGATCAGCTTGCCGCCGACCAGCGACACTCCGTCGAGCGTCTGCCCGCTTTCGGGGATGACGGTGGCCCAGCCCTGCTGCGGCGCGGTGACATCCACCGTAACCACCTTCTTGAGCGGCGCATCGTCGTTGGTGACGAAGAAGAACCGGCTGCCGAGGTTGCCGACATAGGAATAGTTGTTCTCGAACCCGGGGACCAAGGTCATCGGGTCGGCATCGGAGCGCTCCAGATCGATCAGCGTCACTTCGTAGCGATCGTCGGTCCCGCTGGAGCTGGTGACGACCAGCCAGCGGCCATCATCGCTCACCTGCGCAGTGTGGTTCAGCTCGGGCTGGTCGGGCGTCTCATAGACCAGCGTGTCGGCATCCTGATCGGTGCCGAGCGTGTGGAAATAGACCTGCTGGTTGGTGTTGAGCGCCTGGAAGGTCTCCCCCTCGCCCGTCGCAGGGAAGCGGCTGTAGTAGAAGCCGCTGCCGTCCTTCGCCCAGTCGAGATTGGAGAACTTCACCCATTCGACCGTATCGGGCAGCACTGTGCCGGTGGCGACATCCATCACCTTGACCGTGCGCCAGTCGCTGCCGCCATCCTGGATCGCGTAGAGCAGCTTGCTGCCATCATCGGTGATCGCATAATCGGCGAGCGCGGTGGCATCGTCTTCCGACCATTCATTGGGGTCGATCAGCACGCGCGCCTCCCCATCCAGCCCGTCGCGCACGTAGAGGACGCTCTGGTTCTGCAGCCCGTTATTGCGGGTGTAGAAGTAGTGGCCGCCCTTATCGGTCGGCAGGCCGAAGCGTTCGTAATCGGTCAGCTGGGTGATCCGCTTCTTCAGCACCTCGCGCCCCGGCAGGCGGGCGAGGAAGGCGTCGGTCACGGCATTCTCACGCGCAACCCAGTCGGCCACTTCCTTATCGGTGCGGACGTCGTTTTCCAGCCAGCGATAGGGATCGGCCACCTGTTGCCCGAAGTGCTCTTCCACGACATCGCCGGTGCGCGTTTCGGGATAGTCGGGCGCGGTCAGATCCTGCGCGGCGGCGGGCATCGCGACCGCAACCAGTGCGGTGGCGGCTCCGGTAAGAAGGCTGTTGCGAAGCATGGGGTGGCGTCCTCTCGTTGGTCGGGGAAACTGGTGCAGGATATCTAGTCGATGGCGGGCAGCGTGCAACTCGCTGCGCAGGATCACTCCATCGCGGCGAGCATGTCGCGGGTGAAGGCGATGATGTCGAACCGGGTGCCGACAGGGTCTTCCCCGCGCCGGACGATGACCACCTCGCGGCTGGGCACCACGACGACATATTGCCCGCGGTTGCCCATCGCGGCGAAGGTGTCCGGCGGGATACCCTCGCTCTTGTTCATCAGCCACCAGCCCGCGCCATAGCCCAGCTCGCCATCGGGCTGCGGCCCGCTGGGCGTGGAGACATACTCCCGCCAGTTCTCGGGCAGAAGGCGCTTGCCGCTCTGCGTCACGCCGTCGTCCAGATAGAGCTGGCCCAGTTTGGCGAGATCGTCCGCAGTCGCCCACACTTGGCTCGACAGGATATAGTCGGTCCCCCAGTCGGTCTCCGCGACCGTGCCGGTCATCCCGATATCGCTGAACAGGTCGGCGGGATCATAGGTATCGAACGTATCCTCGATCGCCTTGACCGCCATCAGCGTGTCGTTGTTGGCATAGCGGAACACGCTCCCCGGCTCGTGGAGCAGCGGCCATCCGGTCGCGCTCTCCGCCACCAGCGCGCCACCCATGTAGAGCGGGTCGGTCCGATTGCCCGGCGTATCGCTGTACCGGCCCGAGGCCATGCGCAGGAAATTGTCGATCGTGATGGTCCGGCGCGCGTCCCACCGCCACTGGTCGAAGGCGAGGCCGTCGGTCACCTGCGCATCGCCGCGCTGGACCGCCGCGCCGATCAGCGTCGCGGCAATGCTCTTGGCGACAGACCAGGTACGCTGGGGCGTGTCCATGCCGAAGCCGGGGGCGTATCGCCCCTGCCCGATAACGCCATCGCCGCTATCCCCGTGGCGAAGCACAACGGCGGTGGTTCTCGCGCCATCGCCATAGTCCGGGGTGAAGGCACGCCCGATCACTTTGTCGAGCGCGCTTGGCGGGGCCTTCGGCGTCCGCTCACCTGTCTCGACCGCCACGATCGGGATTGTCAGACCAGCGCCACGTCGCATCGCATCGGCGCTCGCCTGCTCCTCGCCGGGCCGGGGCGGCACGCGCATTTCCGGCGTGGGAGCCTCCAGCCCGATCGGCGCGAGGCGGCAGCCCTGATCGTGCGAGGCTTCGGCAAAGCGCGGCGGCATGTCCTCCGCCCACTCGACCTCGACCAGCGCCACGCGTCCTGCGGCATCGGGCCGGATCGAGTAATCCAGATCGCCGATGATCGCATCGATCCGCGGATAGATGCCGGTCAGCTCCCATGCCTCGACGCTCTCTGGCGCGCGCTCCACCCCGTTGCGCTGCGCATTGGCGAGAGCGCTGCACAGGAACAGCGCCTTGTAACCGGCGGCAAGCGCGCGGTCGTAACGCGCATCGAGCTGTTCCTGCGTGGTCGACTGTGCCGCGAGCGAGGCAGGCAGGGCGAGTGCCGCAAGCGCGGCGAGGCTGGTCCGGATCATGGCGCGCGAGTGTGCCATAGTGATGCCGAAAGGGAAGCCCGCGCGAGGCGTCGCCCGGGGCAATGCCCTTACCATCACTAGGCCATCACGGGCTGTTCGATCACTTCGCCGACGGGATGAACCCGTCGATCACGTAAACCACCCCGTTGGATGCAAGCTCGCTGGTCCCGGTGAGGCGCGGCGCATCATCGCCCTTGCCGATGAATATCTGGCCGTCGATCTTGCGCACCTCGATGGGTTCATCGACCACGCTTTCCAGCTCGATCGAACCGCCATTGGCGTCGAGCGCCCGGTCGAGATCGGCCCGCGCAACCGCGCCCACGGCGATATGGTGGGTCAGGAACGCGATCACCTCGGGCCGACCTTCCTTGCTTTCAAGACGTTTCCGCTGGGCCGCCGACAAGGCCTCGAACGCTGCATTGTCTGGAAGGAAGATCGTGTAGGCACCGGCACCATCGAAGGGATCGGTCAGATCCGCATTATCGAGCATTTTGTCCGCGATCGACAATTCATCGATCTCTCCGATGACCGCCTCCAGATTGCTCGTCCCCCCGGTCGAACTCGCTCGGGGAGTATCCTGTTCGGCTCCGGAATCGCCGCACCCGGCGAGCAGCAGCGACAGTGTCGCAAGTGCGGGCACGATCAGTCTCTTCATAGCCATCCTACCATCGATACATTCAGGGCATCCGCCCGCCCGGGGCTGCGCGGATCGTCCTCGTACACATAACCATCGCCATAGCGATACATCATACCACCGCAAATGCCGGACCGGCAGCGGGAGCGCGGCAGAACGCGCATCGCTGCCCGGCGAGGAGGCCACGAAAAAGGGCCGCGCGGGTTGCCCCGGCGGCCCTTCTCGAACTGGTCTTGCGAGCAGCGCTTACGCGTCGTCGTATTCGTCTTCCTCGGTCATCACCGGGCCCGAATCGAGGCCCTTGGCATCTTCGTCGCGATCGACGAATTCGATGACCGCGAGCTGCGCGCTGTCCGAAGCGCGGTAGCCTGCCTTGATGATGCGGGTGTAACCGCCTTCACGGTCCGAATAGCGCTCGGCCAGAACGTCGAACAGCTTCTTCAGCTGGGTTTCGTCCTGCAGGCGCCCCATCGCCAGGCGACGGTTGGAAAGGCCGCCACGCTTGGCCAGCGTGATCAGCTTTTCGATGTAGGGGCGCAGTTCCTTCGCCTTGGGCAGCGTGGTGACGATCTGCTCGTGCTTGATCAGCGCGGCCGACATGTTGCGGAACATGGCGGTGCGGTGGCCCGACTTGCGGCCAAGCTTACGCTGCGAAATACCGTGACGCATTATTCAATCCTTCGTTTGTAAGGGGGCCGTACGAGGTACCCCGGTACGGGCCGGAATTGCGGGTCCGGCCCATGCCCGTAAGCGGAGTTAGCCGAGCAGCTCCTGTTCGAGCTTCTTGGCCATTTCCTCGATGTTCTCGGGCGGCCAGCCCGGGATGTCCATGCCGAGGCGCAGGCCCATGCTGGAGAGCACTTCCTTGATCTCGTTGAGCGACTTGCGGCCGAAGTTCGGCGTGCGCAGCATCTCGGCCTCGGTCTTCTGGACCAGATCGCCGATGTAGATGATGTTGTCGTTCTTGAGGCAGTTTGCCGAGCGGACCGACAGTTCCAGTTCGTCGACCTTCTTGAGAAGGTAGCGGTTGAGCTGGTTGGCGTCCGATTCCTGCGGCTCTGCGGCCATCCCGATCATCGGGCTGGAAGGCTGCGGAATGCCGTCTTCGAAGTGGACGAACAGGGTCAGCTGGTCCTGCAGGATGCGCGCGGCGTAGGCCACGGCGTCTTCAGGGGTGACGGTGCCGTCGGTTTCGATGGTCAGGTTGAGCTTGTCGTAGTCCAGTTCCTGGCCCACGCGAGCATTCTCGACCTTGTAGCTCACCTGCTTGATCGGCGAGTAGAGCGAGTCGACCGGGATCAGACCGATCGGAGCATCGGCCGGGCGGTTCTGCACGGCAGGGACGTAGCCCTTGCCGGTATCCGCGGTCAGTTCCATGTTCAGCGTCGCGCCTTCGTCGAGCTGACAGATCACGAGATCCTTGTTCAGGATCTCGATGTCGCCGGAGACGGCGATGTCGCCCGCCTTGACGGCACCCGGGCCGGTCGCAGAAAGCTGCAGGCGCTTGGGGCCCTCGCCTTCCATCTTGAGCGCGATCTGCTTCACGTTGAGGACGATGTCGGTCACGTCTTCACGAACGCCAGCGAGGCTGGAGAATTCGTGGAGCACGTTCTCGATCTTGATCGAGGTGATCGCGGCACCCTGAAGCGAGGAGAGCAGCACGCGGCGCAGGGCATTGCCCAGCGTCAGGCCGAATCCGCGCTCGAGCGGTTCGGCGACGAAGGTTGCCTTGCGCTTCTTGTCGGCGCCGGTGTCCTTCAATTCGAGCGAGGTGGGCTTTTTCAGTTCCTGCCAGTTCTTGGTGTTGACGGCCATGGATGTCCCCTAGGAATGCAAGATCGGCTGGGGCCGGGCGCTTCTCGGTGGGGGGAAGAAGCGTGACCGGCCCGGAAAATGTCGGCGGAGGGAACGGGCTCCCACCGCCGGGCAGGATCAGGTCAGACGCGACGCCGCTTGGACGGACGGACCCCGTTATGCGGGATCGGCGTCACATCGCGGATGCTGGTGATGGTGAAGCCCACCGCCTGCAGCGCACGCAGCGCGCTTTCGCGGCCCGAACCCGGGCCCTTTACTTCGACTTCCAGCGTGCGGACGCCGTGTTCGGCGGCCTTCTTGCCGGCATCGTCCGCCGCGACCTGTGCGGCGTAGGGAGTCGACTTGCGGCTGCCCTTGAAGCCCATCATCCCGGCGCTGGACCAGCTGATCGCATTGCCCTGCGCATCCGTGATGGTGATCATGGTGTTGTTGAAGCTGGCGTTGACGTGCGCCACGCCGCTGGAGATGTTTTTCCGCTCGCGGCGCCGAATGCGGCCTGGTTCGCGTGCCATTGGATATTCCCCTTAAGGAAAGAAGACAGAAGAGAGACGAAGTGAAGCGCTGTTCGCGCGCTTACTTCTTCTTGCCGGCGATCGGCTTGGCCTTGCCCTTGCGGGTGCGCGCATTGGTGTGCGTGCGCTGGCCGCGAACGGGCAGACCGGCGCGATGGCGCAGGCCGCGGTAGGAACGAAGGTCCATCAGACGCTTGATGTTCATCGCGGTCTGACGGCGAAGGTCGCCTTCCACCGTGTGCTCTTCGTCGATCGTTTCACGGATCCGCAGCACTTCCTCGTCGGTGAGGTCCTGCACGCGGGTCTTGTGATCAATGCCGAGCTTGTCGGCGATCTCGACGGCCTTGGTCCGGCCGATTCCGTGAATATAGGTAAGCGCAATGATCACGCGCTTGTTGGTGGGGATATTTACCCCGGCAATACGAGCCACTTACTTCTCCATGCTCCACAGGGGCTTGGCGATCCGCAACAGCGGTGCACCCCTATCTCATCGCGAGTTTCATCGGTTCGCTGCATCACCGCCATCCGGACGGACAAAAACCGGCAGGCGCGAAGACCGGGCCGGTGCTGCAATGATGCAATGAATCGGACGAACGGCGCACATAGGCGTGAGAGCGCATAGCGTCAACAGCTACGCGCGAATAATCGCGCCGGCCGCGAAAGCGACCATACGCGACCCTGTTCGTGAGACCGAATCTAGCCCGTGTGCGGGGCTCTGTCAAAACCGGCGTGCGGCAGATGTCCCCCACAACTGCGCGGCACAGCCGCCGCTTGGTTGCGACCGCGCCCTGAACGAGAACGATCAGCGCCCTTCGGGAATGCCGGTGGTCGGCGTCTCCTCGCCCTCCCCGGTGCCCGCGCCGAACGCCGAATCGAACGAATCGCCGCCCTCTTCCTCTACTGCATCGATCGGGCCACCCAGCGCCTTGGCCAGGCCGAGCACCTGTTCGCCAATCACCCCGTCAACCGCCTTGGATATCTCTTCGATCTTGAACCGCATCGTTCCGCCGACGACGTATTCCCACGTGATCCGCGTGCCCGCAGGCTCACCCTCCTCGCGCTCAATCGGCTGAAGCGTGATCGTCATCACCCCGTCGACCGGTTCGCTCTGCAGCGGCCCCAGCCCGCCCCGCATGCGCAGCACCTTGTGCGGCACTGCCTGCACCACCATCATATGCTGAACGCTGCCCTCCAGCCCGAAGCTGTCGGGCCCGTCCTCGGCCGGGATCTTCTCGCAGAAGCAGCCCCCCGCCTGCGGCGTCAGCGTCATGTTCGATGCGTCGGCGGACCAGGTGTGGGCATCGTTCCACCAGTCGCCCGGCGCGATCAGCGCGAGCCACGCGTCCTCGGGGCTGGCGTCGACATCCACCGCGTGACGGACAACGAAATGGGTCGGCGAGCTTTCGGTCACCTCGGCACCAGCAGGCACGGCGGCAATCAGCGGTGCGGCCAGCAGGGCCAGGGCTTTGGCGGCAGTACGGATCATCGAGAGGCTCCCTTTCACGCGCCCGCTATTCCACGGGCGCGCGGCAAAGGAAACCGCCTAGGAGGCAGATCAGCCTTCCAGCAGCGCGTCGATGCTGGAGCTAACCTCTTCGATCGAGCCCATCCCGTCGACCCGCGCAACCAGCCCCTGCTCCTCATAGTAGGGCAGGATCGGCGCGGTTTCGGAGCGGTAGACCTCCATGCGGTGACGCACGGTCTCTTCGTTGTCGTCGGGCCGACGCTTGAACTCGGTGCTGCCGCACTTGTCGCACACGCCTTCGGTCTGCGGCGGCTTGTGCCGGTCGTGATAGCCCTCGCCGCACGCGGCGCAGGTGAACCGGCCGGTGATCCGGTCGACCAGCGCTTCCTCGTCGACCTGGAGTTCGATCACCCGGTCGAGCTTGCGGCCATGCTTGGCGAGCAGCGCATCCAGCTGCTCCGCCTGCGCGCGGGTGCGCGGATAGCCGTCGAAGATCGCGCCGGTATCGGCCGACATGGAGGCCAGCTCGTCGTCGATCAGCGCGGAGACGATATCGTCGGAGACGAGCTCGCCCGCATCCATGATCGCCTTGGCCTGCTTGCCGACGGGCGTGCCCGCCTTGACCGCTGCGCGCAGCATGTCGCCGGTCGACAGCTGGCGCATGCCGTGATGATCGACGAGCCGGTGCGCCTGCGTTCCCTTGCCTGCACCCGGAGGCCCCAGAAGAATGATGTTCATGATGCCTGTGTCCCCTCGCCACGCTCGATCAGCGCAGGCGGCTTAGAGGCAGCGGGCGCCTTAGCGCAACCGCCCCTTCAGCTTCGCCTTCTTGATAAGGTCGCCATACTGGTGTGCCAGCAGGTGTGACTGGATCTGGCTGATCGTATCCACCGTCACGTTGACCACGATCAGCAGGCTGGTGCCGCCGAGGAACAGCGGAATGCCGGTCTGCGCGATCATGTATTCGGGCAGCACGCAGACCAGTGTCAAGTACGCCGCGCCGACCACGGTAATACGGGTCAGGACATAATCCAGATATTCGGCAGTCCGCTTGCCCGGGCGAATGCCGGGAATGAACCCGCCATTTTTCTTCAGGTTATCCGCAGTTTCCTCCGGATTGAACACCACCGCCGTGTAGAAGAAGCAGAAGAACACGATCAGGATCGCGTACAGCGCCATGTAGATGGGCTGCCCGTGCTGGAGGTAGAAGTTCAGCTGGTTGATCGTGCGCCCCACCCCGCTGTTGGGGTCGACCGAGCTGCCAGCGAACTGGCTGATCGTTAGCGGCAGCAGCAGTAGCGAGCTGGCGAAGATCGGCGGGATCACGCCCGAGGTGTTGATCTTGAGCGGCAGGTGGCTGCGATCCGCCTGCATCATGCCGCGCTGGGTCGCACGCTTGGGATACTGGATCAGCAGGCGACGCTGCGCGCGCTCCATGAAGCTGATGAACAGGATCAGGCCGATGATCATGACGATGAAGCCGATGATCACGCCTGCGCTGATCGCGCCGGTCCGTCCGCCTTCGAACATGTTGCTCGCAAAGCTGGGGAACTGGGCGACGATGCCGGCCATAATGATCAGCGAGACGCCGTTGCCGATGCCGCGCGCGGTGATCTGTTCACCGATCCACAGCAGCAGCATGGTCCCGCCCACGAGGCTGATAACCGCGCCGATGCGGAACATGATGCCCGGATCGACAACCGCCTGCAGCCCGCTCTGCGCACCATAGCTTTCGAGCCCGGTGGCGAGGAAGTAGCCCTGGATGACACACAGGAACACCGTGCCGTAGCGGGTGTACTGGTTGAGCTTCTGGCGCCCGGTCGCGCCTTCTTTCTTCAGCGCCATCAGGGTGGGATGCAGGGCCGAGGCCATCTGCACCACGATCGAGGCGGTGATGTAGGGCATCACACCGAGCGCGATGAGGCTCATGCGCTCAAGGCTGCCGCCCGAGAAGGTGTTGAACAGGTCGAGCACGCCGCCGCGCGTCTGGTCGTACAGGTCGCCCAGGATCTGCGGGTTCACGCCCGGCAGAGGGACGAAGCTGAGGAAGCGGAACGCGATCAGGGCAACGACCGTGAACCAGATCCGCTGGCGCAGTTCCGTCGCCTTGGAGAAATTCGCCAAACTGAGGTTGGACGCGAGATTATCGGCGCGTGATGCCATGAGAAAACCGTGATCCTGCAAATTCGACCGGGCTATGCCGGCTGCCGCAGAGAGAGATAGGTGTGGCGGGCGCGGTTGTCGAACCCCCGCGCCCGATTACCCGAAATCAGGCCTTGGAGCCCGCTTCCTTGTTCGCCTTGGTGCGAGCAGCCTTCTTCTCGTGTTCGGGCTGCTTGGCGGCGATGACTTCCACCTTGCCGCCGGCCTTCTCGACCGCTTCGATCGCGCCCTTGCTGGCGCCGGCCACCGTGAAGGTCGCCTTGGTGGTCAGCTCGCCCTTGGCCAGCAGACGTACGCCGTCCTTGCCACCGCGGGCCAGGCCTGCGGCCTTGAGCGCTGCGTGGTCGATGTCCTTCTTGGCGTCGAGCTTCTTGGCGTCGATGAACTTCTGGACCATGCCCAGGTTCACTTCCGCGTAGTCCTTGCCGAAGGGATTGTTGAACCCGCGCTTCGGCAGACGCATGTGCAGCGGCATCTGGCCGCCTTCGAAGCCCTTGATCGCGACGCCTTCACGGGCCTTCTGGCCCTTCTGGCCGCGCCCGCCGGTCTTGCCCTTGCCCGAGCCGATGCCCCGGCCGATGCGCATGCGGCCCTTGCGGGCGCCTTCGTTGTCGCTGATCTCGTTGAGTTTAAATGCCATGATGCACTCGCTTTCGCTTTTCTTCGCGCTGATAAAAATGGAAACGGCCCGCTACACCGAGCGGGCCGCCGCCGTCAATTCCAGTCGAAGGGCCGTTTAGCCCTCGACCACCTCCACCATGTGCGGCAGCTTTGCGATTGCGCCGCGCACTTCGGGGGTATCTTCCAGTTCGACCACCCGGTGCATCTTGCCCAGGCCCAGGCCGATCAGGATCTTCTTCTGGCTTTCGGGACGCCGGATGGGCGAGCCGATCTGCTTGAGCTTGATCTTAGCCATCAGTGATTACTCCGTGAGAGCCGCGGCATCCGCCTCGGCTTCCGCTTCGCTGGCGCCACCGCGCGACAGCAGGTCGGCGACCTTCTTGCCGCGACGCTGCGCCACCGACTTGGGCGAGCTCTGATCCTGCAGCGCATCGAAGGTTGCGCGGATCATGTTGTAGGGGTTGGACGTGCCGACCGACTTGGTCACCACGTCGGCCACACCCAGGCTTTCGAACACGGCGCGCATCGGACCACCGGCGATGATGCCGGTACCCGGAGGCGCGGTGCGCACGGTCACCTTGCCGGCACCGAAACGGCCCTTACCGTCGTGGTGCAGCGTGCGACCTTCCTTGAGGGCGACGCGGATCATGTGCTTGCGCGCCGCGGCCGAAGCCTTGCTGATCGCCTCGGGCACTTCGCGGGCCTTGCCGTGGCCGAAGCCGACGCGGCCCTGGCCGTCGCCGACCACCACGAGCGCGGCGAACCCGAAGCGCTTACCGCCCTTCACCGTCTTCGAGACGCGGTTGATGTGAACCAGCTTCTCGATGATGCCGTCGTCTTCTTCCTGACGACCACGATTGCCATCGCGGCCACCACGACCGCGACCACGGCCACCATCGCGGTTACCACCGCCACGATTATCGCCACCGCGACCACCACGCCCCTGGCGCGGCTGGCCCTCGGCACCCTGTGCGGGGCTCTGGTTGTCGGCTGCTTCGGAAGGCGTGTCGGCGATCGCCGGCTCTTCCTTCGTCACCGCATGCTCGGTTTCCGCTTCCGCGACGTTTGCGTCGGCCTTGGCCTTCGCAACTTCGGGGGTTTCGGGAACGCCGGGCGCCTGCTCGGGCGTGCTTTCGGTGTTGTTTTCGTCAGCCATCATCAGAACTCCAGCCCGCCTTCACGGGCGGCATCGGCCAGCGCCTTGACGCGGCCATGGAAGAGGAAGCCGCCACGGTCGAACACGACCTTGGTGACGCCGGCGGCGGTCGCCGCGGCGGCAACGCGCTTGCCGACATCGGCAGCGGCTTCGGCGGTGGCGCCGGTCTTGGCGCGCACATCCTTGTCCAGGGTCGAAGCAGCGGCAACGGTCTTGCCGGCCGCGTCATCGATGACCTGGGCGTAGATGTGACGGCCCGAGCGATGAACGCTCAGACGGGGCTTGTCACCCGAACGCGCCTTGAGCGCGGTGCGAACACGGCGACGACGCCGATCGAAGAGGGAAAGCTTTGCCATCTTACTTCTTCTTCCCTTCCTTGCGGAAGATGAACTCGCCGTCATACTTGATGCCCTTGCCCTTATAGGGTTCGGGCTTGCGCCAGCGACGGATTTCGGCGGCGACCTGGCCGACCTGCTGCTTGTCGATGCCGGAGATTTCGACCGTGGTGTTGTCCGGGGTCTTGATCTCGATGCCCTCGGGCACCGCGAAGTCGACATCGTGGCTGTAGCCGAGCTGCAGCTTCAGGGTCTTGCCCTGGGCATTCGCGCGGTAGCCGACGCCGGTGATGAGCAGCTTCTTGGTGTAGCCCTCGGTCACGCCGGTGATCAGGTTCTGGATCAGGGTGCGCTGCATGCCCCAGAAAGCGCGGGCGCGCTTGCTGTCGTTGACAGGCTTCACCGCGATCACGCCATCTTCGACGCTGTAGGTGACTTCGTCGGCCAGCGGGATGGCGAGGGTGCCCTTGGGCCCCTTCACCGACAGCTGACCGTCAGCGATGGACGCGGTCACGCCCGAAGGGACAGTGACCGGCTTCTTGCCAGTGCGGCTCATCAGAACACCTCCGCCAGCACTTCGCCGCCGACATTCTGCTCGCGCGCTTCGGCGTCGGACAGAACGCCGCGAGGCGTCGAGACAATGGTGATGCCAAGGCCGTTGCGCACGATCGGCAGTTCCTTGGAACCCGAATAGACGCGGCGGCCAGGCTTGGACACGCGGGCGACATGCTTGATCGCCGGCTGGCCCTCGAAATATTTCAGCTCGATGCGCAGGCCGGCATGCTTGCCGAGGGCTTCCTCGGAATAGCCGCGGATAAAGCCTTCGCGCTGCAGCACGTCGAGCACGCGGGCGCGCAGCTTGCTGGCGGGGGACATCACGCTGTCCTTCTTCGCCTGCTGCCCGTTGCGGATGCGGGTGAGCATATCACCCAGGGGATCGGTCAATGCCATCTCAAATGATCCTTACCAGCTCGACTTGGTGACGCCGGGGATCAGACCCTTGTTGGCCAGATCACGCAGCTGCACGCGGCAGAGACGGAATTTGCGGTAGTAAGCGCGGGGACGACCCGTCAGCTCGCAACGGTTCCGAATACGGGTCGGATTGCCGTTGCGGGGGATCTCCGCCATCTTCAGACGCGCGATCAGACGATCGCTGTCGTCGGCCGCGGTATCATTCGCGATCGCCTTGAGCTTCGCATAGCGGCCGGCATATTTCTTCACCAGCTTCTTGCGGCGCTCGTTCTTGTTGATCGAACTCAGTTTCGCCATGACTTAAGTTCTCTTCCTTAGCTTAAGCGTTGGGAGAGAAGCGGGACCTGGATCAGGCCGCCTGCTTCTCTTCGAGCGGGAAGGGGAAGCCGAAGAGGCGCAGCAGTTCGCGCGCTTCATCGTCCGTCTTCGCCGTGGTGGTCACAATGATGTCCATGCCGCGCACCTTGTCGACGCGGTCATAGCTGATCTCGGGGAAGATGATCTGCTCCTTGATGCCGAAGGCATAGTTGCCACGGCCATCGAAGCTCTTCGGGTTGAGACCACGGAAGTCGCGCACGCGGGGGAGCGCGACGTTGATCAGACGGTCCAGGAACTCGTACATGCGCTCGCGGCGCAGCGTGACCTTGGCGCCGATCGGCATGCCTTCGCGCAGCTTGAACTGGGCGATCGACTTGCGGGCCTTGGTGATGACCGGCTTCTGGCCGGCGATCAGTTCCATCTCCTCGGCGGCCGACGTGACCTTCTTCTTGTCCTGGGTCGCTTCGCCCACGCCCATGTTGAGCGTGATCTTCTCGATCTTGGGGACTTCCATGACGTTCTTGTAACCGAACTTCTCGGTCATCGCCTTGGCGATCTCGGCGTCATAGAGCGCCTTGGAGCGCGGGATATACTTGTCGGCCATTACAGCACCTCACCGGACTTGACGGCGACGCGGACCTTCTTGCCGTCGCGGTCCTCGAAGCGGACGCGGGTCGGCTTGCCATCCTTGTCGGCGACAGCGACGTTCGAAATGTGCAGCGGCGCAGGCTTGCGATCGATGCCACCCTGCGGGTTCGCCTGATCGGGCTTGCGGTGACGCGCATGCACGTTGATGCCTTCGACGAGGACGCGGTCCTCCTTCGGCATCACCTGGAGGACGGCGCCGGTACGGCCCTTGTCCTTGCCAGCCAGGACGACGACCTTGTCGCCCTTCTTGATCTTTGCAGCGCTCATTACAGCACCTCGGGAGCAAGGCTGATGATCTTCATGTGCTTCTTGGCGCGCAGTTCGCGAACGACCGGGCCAAAGATACGAGTGCCGATCGGCTCCTCGTTCTTGTTGATGAGCACAGCGGCGTTGCCGTCGAAGCGAATCACGCTGCCGTCGGCGCGACGCACGTCCTTGGCGGTGCGCACGATGACCGCGCGATGCACGTCACCCTTCTTCACCTTGCCGCGCGGCTGGGCTTCTTTGATCGAGACGACGATGATGTCGCCCACGCCCGCGAAGCGCCGCTTCGAGCCGCCCAGCACCTTGATGCACTGGACGCGCTTGGCGCCGCTATTGTCAGCGACGTCAAGATTGGATTGCATCTGGATCATGGATCCGGTTCCTTCTTATTTGGCCTACCGGGACAATTCCCGGCGGTTCCGAATTTCGTGTTCGACCCGGTCGATTCGAAAGCACGAAGCGCGGGCCTGTAACCCTTTCCTTCGGAAAAGGCCAGCCCCGCGTTCGAACTTTCGACCCGTCAGGGCCGGTGACTGGAGCCTGTTCCGATCTGATGGGATCGAAACAACCTCCAGTTTCCTTCACTTCCGCGATTTCCGAAGCGTGAAATGTTCCATTTCACTCGAAATCGCTGTGGCCTCAGGCCGCCGTTTCGGGCGACTTGTGGGTGTCCACGCGCTCGATGACCTTCCAGGTCTTGAGCTTGGAAATCGGGGCGGTCTCCTCGATGCGGACCGTCTCGCCTTCCCTGTAGACATTGCCCTCGTCATGGGCATGATACTTCTTCGACAGGCGGATGATCTTGCCGTAGAGCGCATGCTTCACCTTGCGCTCCACCCGAACCACCACCGTCTTGTCGGTCTTGTCGGAAACCACCGTTCCCGTCAGCACGCGCTTGGGCATCGTGTGATTTCCTTCTTACTTCGCCGCGCGGGCGCGTTCGCCCTGCAGCGTCTTGATCTGCGCGATGGTCCGGCGCACTTCACGCACCCGGCTGGGCTTTTCCAGCTGGTTGGTGGCGGCCTGGAAACGCAGGTTGAACTGCTCGCGCTTCAGGTTGTTGAGTTCGGTCGACAGTTCGTCGTCCGTCTTGGTCTTGAGGTCTGCGACGTTCGCCACGGCTTAACCCTCCAGGTGCGAGGTGTCGCCGAGGCGGGCAACGACCTTCGTCTTGATGGGCAGCTTCATCGCGGCGCGCGAGAAGGCCTCTGCTGCGAGCGGACCGGGCACGCCGTCCAGTTCGAACAGGATGCGGCCGGGCTTCACCCGCGCCGCCCAATATTCGACCGAACCCTTGCCCTTGCCCTGACGGACTTCGGCGGGCTTCTTCGACACCGGCACGTCGGGGAACACGCGGATCCACAGACGGCCCTGACGGCGAAGGTGACGCTGGATCGCGCGGCGGGCCGCTTCGATCTGGCGGGCGGTGACGCGCTCGGGTTCCAGGGCCTTGAGACCATAGGCGCCGAAATTCAAAGCCGAACCGCCCTTGGCGTCGCCCTTGATCCGACCCTTGAAGGTCTTGCGGAACTTCATTTTCTTCGGTTGCAGCATGACGCTATTACCTTCTTATCTTCAGCGCGCCGGGCGCACGCCGGAGGTCTGAGCCTCCAGCATCAGCCGGTCGGTGGCCATCGGATCATGACCAAGGATTTCGCCCTTGAAGATCCAGACCTTGATGCCGCACACGCCATAGGCGGTGTGGGCTTCGGCTTCGGCATAGTCGACATTCGCGCGCAGCGTGTGCAGCGGAACGCGGCCTTCGCGATACCATTCGACGCGCGCGATCTCCGCGCCGCCCAGACGGCCGCCGCAGGTGATCTTGATGCCTTCGGCGCCCAGACGCAGGGCCGACTGCACCGCACGCTTCATCGCGCGGCGGAACGCGACGCGGCGCTCCAGCTGGTCCGCAATGCCCTGCGCGACGAGCTTGCTGTCGATTTCCGGCTTGCGGATTTCGACGATGTTCAGCTTCACTTCGCTTGCGGTCATCTTCGACAGCTTGGCACGCAGCTTCTCGATGTCCGCGCCCTTCTTGCCGATGATGACACCGGGGCGAGCGGCATAGATCGAAATGCGGCACAGCTTGGCCGGACGTTCGATCACGACCTTCGAGATGGCTGCCTGCGGCAGGCTCTTCACGATGTACTTGCGGATCTCGACATCTTCGCTGAGCAGCTTGGCATAGTCGCGCCCTTCGGCGTACCAGCGGCTGTCCCAGGTGCGGTTGATCTGCAGGCGCAGACCGATCGGGTTGCTTTTATGGCCCATCTTACGCCTCTTCCTGCTCGCGGACGACGATGCGAAGGCGGCTGAACGGCTTCAGGATGCGCGTCGACTTGCCGCGACCACGGGTGTGGAAACGCTTCATCGTGATCGACTTGCCTACCGAAGCCTCGGCAACGACCAGCGCGTCGACATCGAGGTTGTGGTTGTTTTCCGCATTGGCGATCGCCGAAGCGAGCACCTTGCTGGCGTCACGCGCCATCGCCTTCTTGGAGAAAGCGAGGATGTTCATGGCCTCTTCGGCCTTCTTGCCGCGGATCAGACCGGCAACGAGGTTGAGCTTCTGCGCCGAACCACGAATGGTGGTTCCGACGGCCAGCGCCTCGTTTTCGGCAACGCGACGGGGTGCCTTCTGCTTGCTCATCAGCGCTTACCCTTCTTGTCGGCAGCATGACCCGGGAAAGTGCGCGTCGGTGCGAACTCGCCGAGTTTGTGGCCGACCATCTCTTCCGAAACGGAGACCGGGATGAACTTGTGACCGTTGTAGACGTTGAACGTCAGACCAACGAACTGCGGCAGGATGGTGGAACGGCGCGACCAAGTCTTGATCGGCTTGGCGCCACCGGCGTCCTGGGCGGTCTCTGCCTTCTTTAGAAGGCTGAGCTCGACGAACGGACCTTTCCAGACGGAACGAGCCATGTCGGATTACCTCTTCTTCTTCGCGTGGCGCGAACGGATGATCATCTTGTCCGTCTGCTTGTTCTTGCGGGTACGGGCGCCCTTGGTCGGCTTACCCCACGGAGTGACCGGGTGACGGCCACCGCTCGTGCGGCCTTCACCACCGCCATGCGGGT
>Ga0208335_1000377_pt1 | contig 16989 bp, 10 predicted proteins | sample DeeseametaMP0759_FD_184202 | JGI IMG/M metagenome (GOLD analysis project Ga0208335, IMG submission 184202) | Marine microbial communities from the Deep Atlantic Ocean - MP0759 (SPAdes) | ecosystem: Environmental > Aquatic > Marine > Oceanic | place: West of Cape Town, South Africa, South...
ATCACGACCAATTCTTAGTCCATTATGGATTTTGTTTTTCATAAGATTGTCATGTTTATCTGCGGTGTAACTCACCATGAAAGAACCGATCATTGCCATGAATCCTATCACAAAGACGAGCGATGACAAATTGGTACTGTAGACATGCCAAGTCAAGCCAAACAGGAGAAACGCATCCGCATAACGATCCAACACCGCATCAAACCATCCTCCGTAATTAGAAGACAGGTATTTAAAACGAGCCACTTCGCCATCACATCCATCAATAATTGAAGCTAATTGAGCCATGATCCCACCAAAGGCCAAATATCTATATTCCCCCATGGCGAAGAAAGCGGCGGCAAACAATGAAAGGAGAAAAGAAAAAATTGAAATCTGGTTGGGAGTAAAATTAAAGTTGACTAAAATTTTGGAACAACGAATAGACACAGGACGATTGAGCAAACGTGAAATCGGACCATCGTGGATTTTCCCTTTAAGTAAATTCATAAGATAGCGCTCAGCTTTCCCAAATGCCTGATCATCGTCAACATCAATCCAGAATTTCTGCGTTGGAACCGCTTTTGCGTGTTGTCTCTCTCCCAGAACGCGGATGGCGCCAGACAAAGTTGTATCGTGATGAATGTTCTGAGCCTCTTCTATTGCTTCAAATATAGCGGTTGTACAAAGGAAGCACCCTGTATCAAAACCATTGAATTCATCAATCGTTTTACCTATATTCAAAATCTTTCCATTTTGAATATGCACCTTTGTTACATCTTCCATATCCACCAACGAATTTTGAGTATCCGTATCTACCGCCAGTAAAACGTCCCCTTCATTTAATGGGTGGTCCAGCAGTGAACGGATAATATCCGGATCAAAAAGATGATCTGCCATCAATAATAGAAATTGATCATTAATTATGTCACGAGCCTTCAGTACTGAAAGACCGTTTTCTGCTTGCCACTCATCATTATGAATAAGTGTTAATGATATTTGTAAACGTTCTTCAAGTGACTTTAAAAAGTTAGTGATCAGTATTTCCTGGTATCCTGTGACCACATAAAACTCAGTCGCTCCGCCCTCGATAGCAGAACGGATCACTCTCTCGATTAGTGGCACGCCAAGCAAAGAAACAAGTGGTTTAACTTCACCCTTTTTTTTAAGTCTGGTTCCTTGTCCTGCGGCAATTATCAAACATTTCATCTTTCTACATCAGTTAAAATTGAACTAGAGCTAAAAAAGTATAAAAGTAAATTAGAATGTTAAAGAATAAACCGAAAACTCACTCCCGCAGAATTCAGGAAGGTGGTGAGGGTTCCTAAGAGACCCACTTACGGATGTATTGAATAAACTCCCAGGTGGTTTGGGACTAAAGCGCAGTCAACAAAGTGAATTGCCAACCTCTTAGACATGCTGATCATACCAAGTACACAGAGAATTGTAATTTTCTATGTAGGACTTAAGCTTGGCCATCAGGGAAATTGATCTGCACGCAACTATATAACATGTAAATTAACATGTCAAATTTAAATTTTGTTCAGATAATTTTAGCTGCTTGATTAAAGAACCGAGAGACAAACAAAAGTGCACTTTAATTATACTTGTCAAAACCAAGCACAATATATATTTTCTGCAAATCCTGATCAAAAAGGATAGCCGACGAAGAATGTGGTCTGACCGCCTTCCCTGCCGAAACCACGATCTATGCGAACAATGATGGTATTAAAAAGAAATCTGGTTCCCGCGCCGTAAGAGGAACGCATATTTTTCCATAAGCCGGCTTTGTCCGGCGAGACTGTTCCCTCTTCATAGAAAAAGGCTAATTGAAGACCGGCGAACGTTCCTTTTTCCAAGATGAAATTGAAAGCTTCCTGTACTTCATGTACATACCAGCGAAATTCAGCACCCCGGAAATTTGTGTAGCTGTCATAAAAGCGGTTGGTACGATAACCACGTAAACGGTTGGTTCCGCCCAGCGAGGTTGCTTTGCCGTTTTCTGCCTCTGCAACTTGGCGGGTATAAAGTTCATTGAGAATTGCCTGACAGCCTGGTTTTAGGGTGTTATCGCAGACATACCGACTTTGATCAACAGTTCCTTTTTTGAGCACTGTCGAAGAACCAAAAAACTGGTTCAAGACTAAAACACCTTTGCCTTCCGCTAAAACAGGAATGTAGCCGGAAAGATTGTAATCTTCCTGAAAATATTCTGAATTGCCCTCTCTTGAAGAAGGCTGTCCCCACTTTTCGTACTGAAAACGGTAACCGATTCTGGGGTCACGGCGGTTATCAGTATCGTCCAGGTAAAGCCCGTAGCGGTAACCTCGGGGACTTTCTATAATTCCGGCATTCTGCGCGCTGTAAAAAGTTCCATTTGGATCTACTAATCCGTACGGTTGCACTTTAGCGTCTGTATAAGCGTAATAAAACTCCAATTGATTTTCTAAAACATTGACAGAAAGTTCACCTCCGGAAGCATCCACGTTGCTGGCCAGTAAGTAATACATACTGTCCGGATCAGAATCTATTCCACGCTCGCCCTCAGGCCAGCCGGCATTACGGATTTTAGTTGAAAACCAGGTGAAGGTAAGATGGTCGGTAAAAAGCGGAATATCGAAAATCGAGAGGATATCGATCTGAAAATCACCTTCAAAATATTTTGCTTTTCCTCTGAGACTGATTAAGGTGATATCCGACTCACTTCCGCCTATTCCGGAAACCGTACCGCCAAGTCCATAAAAATCCTGTACTCCGGGGATTGTGCCAACTACAGGGTAAACAAACCAGGAAATCTCGGAATCAAAAGTTTTACGTCTTTCAAAAAGAAGTGCAGAAGCCGATGAAGTCCAGCAAACAACAAACAGCAGGACAATCAATCCGCTACGAAAAAGAGGAGTCATTTTACTACTTTACGCAATTTTCAATCTGAAGTCATGATAAACTGTGTCATGCCCATACAGTTGTGATAATGTGGACGATAGCGCTCCGTATCATAAAAACGTTCCACGTCAATTTTTTTATCATATTCAGTCACTACCTCAAAAGGAACGTGATCATAGCGGCCATTCTTCAAACAAACCATTCTCCCGCTTTTTCCTTCCATAATCAGATCAATCGCCAAGTTTCCGTATGCCATGGGAACAATGGAATCAATCGCATCCGGTTGACCGGAACGTGTCATGTAACTCATTCTTTGATTGATGGTGTGAATAGTCTCACCTTTGTTATATTTAGGGGCTCTTTCGACGATTTCCGCACTGACCATATCACCGATTCCACCAAGTTTTTTGTGACCATAGGCATCCGTTTCCTGATTTGAAAAAATCATTTCCGCGCCTTTAAACATTGCTCCTTCTGAAATCAGCACAACTGAATAATTACTTTCATTATCGCGGCGGTCTTTAACCAGTAATTCCGTCAATCTTTCAATATCAAATTCAAATTCCGGAATTACACAACGGTCGGAAGCACCTGCCATTGCTGGTACTAATGCGGTATAACCAGCGTAACGCCCCATCACTTCAATCACCAGAATTCTTTCATGTGACCCAGCGCAGGTACGTAGCTGGTGAGTGAATTCGATTGTACGTGTAACGCAAGTACTGAAGCCGATACAGTAATCTGTACCTGGAACATCGTTGTCCATTGTTTTCGGAATACCGACACAGCGCACACCAGCCTTGTGCAGACGAAGCCCATAACTGAGAGTATCATCACCACCAATCGGAACCAGATAATCGATACCAAGGTATTCCAGATTTTTAATAATATCATCAGTCAAATCATTTTCATCAGCATTGTATTTATCACGTAAATTTTCAGGGACTTTATCTTTGGCGACTTTGCTGGGTTTGGTACGAGAAGTGTGCAGAAACGTTCCGCCTGTTCTGGCAATTTTTTGCACATTTTGTTCAGTTAAAATCTGACAATACTTTTGTTCTTCCAGCGGCTTTGTACGGTCAATTTTCATAATACCTTCCCAGCCGTTACGCAGTCCGACGACTCGGTAACCGTTTCGATTGGCACGGATAGTTGCCGCACGAATGGCTGGATTCAAGCCCGGTACATCTCCACCGCCGGTAAGAATTGCAATTGTTCCTTTAATCTTTTTTGACATTTTCCTCCTTCATGATAAATTTTTTCGATAAAGCGCTACATATTTTTCTGCAGCGGTTTTCCAAGTAAAGCGCTGTTTCATGGCAAAAGCCACCATTTTACAGAAATGTGCCGGACGTTCGTAATATGTTTGTACTGCCCAACCAACGGTGTTGCTCACTGCTTCAGGAGTAGGATCATTTAAAATAAATCCGCTGCCCTTTCCCTCACTTTCTTCATACTGCATAACGGTATCTTTCAGTCCTCCAACTCTTCTCACAATCGGCAATGTTCCATAGCGCAAACTATAGATTTGATTCAAGCCGCAAGGTTCATAAAGTGATGGCATCAAAAACATATCGCTGCCTGCTTCTATCATGTGCGCCAAATCATTATTGTAACCGTTATACCAGCCTAGCTTCGTTGGAAATTCCTGTTGCAATTTATCAAAAGCATTTGCGATCCAAGTCTCCCCGCTTCCCAGAACGACCACCTGCAAATCTATACGCAGAATTTCCAGCATGGCAGGCATCAAATAATCAAAACCCTTTTGCATTGTTAAACGACTTACCATTCCGATCAGCGGAATTGATGCTGATTCCGGAAGACCAAAAAGCCGCTGAAGTTCCTGTTTGCACTGCTTTTTTCCGGCTAAATTTTTTGCACTGAAATTTGCTGGCAAATACGGATCGGTTTCAGGATTCCATTCATCATAATCACAACCGTTCAGAATTCCGGAAAAGTTTTTGCCTTTGCGTAAATAAGTCTCATGTAATCCATGACTACCAAGTGGCGTTCTCATTTCTTCCGCATATCCCGGACTGACGGTATTGACTTGATCGGCAAAATTTATTCCGCCTTTGAGTAAATTCAAGTGACCATGGTCCTCAAACATTTCCAACACAAAGTTTTCCAGAGGTATGCCCAGAGAGTGCCTGAATGTTCCGGGAGCACCGCCCTGGTAGCCGGCATTGTGAATGGTCAGTACAGATCTGCTATTTTTAAAGTCATTGGTTTCCAGCTGAGCCTGTTTGAGATAAAACGGAATAAGCGCGGTGTGCCAATCGTTGGAATGAAAGATGTCAGGCTCCCAGTCCAGCGAACGGCAAATTTGCAAAACTGCTTTTGAGAAGAAACCAAAACGCGAGGCATTGTCCGGATAGGCTTGTGAACCATCACCGTAATATCCGTACCTGAAAAAATGATGTTCGTGTTCAACAAAATAGACGGGTACGCTAATGTTTTTTCCAGCTACATTTCCTTCCAGGTCCTTTTGACGAATTGCACACCAAATCTCTTCGCTTCCCATCGGCACACCCAGAGATGGAATGATCGTGCTCGTATTATGCTTTTCCGGAATGAGGCGATAAAATGGAGTGACTATCCGGACATCATGGCCCAGACTTTTCAAATGCAAAGGAAGGGCGCGGGCAACATCTGCCAAGCCACCTGTTTTGGAAAATCCCTCTACTTCAGCTGAGGCAAAAATAATACGCAACCTTTCAGACAACTTTTGCCCCTTTCGGAATTACAACGATACCGTTTTCCGTTACCACAAATTTTTTCCTGTCTTCGGCCAGATTATAGCCAATTCTAGCTTCCGGCGCAATTTCGACATGCTTGTCAATGATGGCTTTTCTGATTTTTGCCCCACGTCCTACTTTTACATTATTCATGATAACCGAGTGTTCTACATGAGCAAAACTATGTATCCGCACATTGTAGCCAACCACAGAATTAACCACGAGGGCCCCGCTGATAATGGCGCCGGAACCTATCATTGAATTGATGGCATGGCCTGTACGCAAATCACTGAAATGTACAAATTTGGCTGGTGGAAGCGGCGGAATGTAAGTCAGTACCGGCCACTTTTTATTGTAAAGATTAAAATGAGGATGCAATCCTACTAAATCCATGTTGGCTTCCCAATATGTATCAAGTGTACCGACATCTTTCCAATAACCTTTTTCCGCTTCATCTACGCCTTCAATATAATTTTGACTGAAGTCGTAAACAAAAACATTTCCTGCGGGAAACATTTTAGGCAGGATGTTTTTTCCAAAATCATGGACTGAATTTTTATCTTTTGCATCTTTGTTCAATTCTTCAACGAGAGGTCCTCTTTCAAAAATATAATTTCCCATTGAAGCCAAGACATAATCAGGATTTCCCGGAATTGTTTTGGGGGTACTTTTTGGTTTTTCCACAAAACCCGTCATGCGCCATTCTTCATCGACTTCAATAATACCAAAATTAATTGCATCCTTTACCAGCACAGGAATAGCCGCAACAGTGAGTACAGCTTGGCACTTGACGTGAAATTCCAGCATCTGACCTACATCCATGCGGTAGATGTGGTCGCCGCCAAAAATACAAACTTGATCCGGATCCTCATCATCAATCAAATTCATATTTTGAAAAATTGCATCTGCGGTTCCTTCATACCACTTTTTCCCAGTCCTCATTTGTGCCGGAACAGGATCAATAAATTGTTTGACTATTCCGGAAGAAACTCGCCAGCCTTCACGCAAATGCTGCAAAAGGGAGTGCGACTTGAACTGGGTCAGGACAAAAATTTTCATAAATCCGGAATTGACGAAATTGCTCAGCACAAAATCGATAATTCTGTAATTGCCGCCAAAAGGCACAGCAGGCTTGGTACGATCGGATGTTAATGGTTTCAGGCGGGTTCCTTCTCCTCCTGCCATGATCATTGTCAATACATTGCTCATGAGTATCCTTTTCTATCTTTGCAAATTTGCAACTTTATGATACTTTTCAAACACAGGTTATTTTGACAAGCAGTCGAATTTGATTTGATTCTCTCATTATTTTTGTTTTTGAACAAGTAAATATGAAAAAAGAATTTTCTGTCAAACAACTCGGTGCCGCCCAAATTCCCTCTCCTTTACCATTAAGCAGTAACTCTAAACAAAAAGAGTTACATTTTGTGCAAGACGATGCACGAATTCTTCACGATGTGACCGTTTTTCCCGGAAGTAATACAAAAAATCCGCAAAGTATTGAACAAGCAGGACCCCGCTCACACCTTTATTTTGATGCCTCGAAAGTCAAGGCTGGGATTGTGACTTGCGGAGGTTTGTGTCCGGGCATAAACGACGTTATCCGTTCAATTGTAATGCAACTCTATCACAATTATGGAGTAAAGCGGATTCAAGGTTTTCGTTATGGTTTCCAAGGTTTCATTCCAGCTTACAAGCATGAAATTCTAGAGCTGACACCTGCTCTGGTGAAAAATATCCACAACCTTGGCGGCAGCTTACTTTCCAGTTCACGAGGGCCACAGGACCCCGTGGAAATAGTGGACTGTCTGGAGAGAAACAACATCCGGATTCTTTTCTGTATCGGTGGTGACGGAACTCTGCGTGGGGCACATGCAATTGCGGAAGAAGTCGAACGGCGTAAAGAAAAAATGTCAATTATCGGCATCCCAAAAACCATTGATAATGATATCCCATTTTGTGTCAAAACGTTTGGTTTTGAAACTGCTTTTTCCAAAGCAGTTGAAGCAGTACAAGCCGCGCATTCAGAAGCATTTGGTTACAATTATGGAGTGGTTCTGATCAAACTGATGGGTCGGGATTCAGGTTTTATCGCGGCCAACGCTTCACTAGCCTGTCCGGATGTGAACTTTGTTCTTATTCCGGAAGTACCCTTCACACTTGAAGGAGAAAAAGGCCTGCTGCGCTCGCTGGAACGCAGACTTGAAACTCAACAAAAGGAAGGCCGCCATCCGCATTCTGTAATTGTTGTGGCAGAAGGAGCTGGACAAAATTTGATGGGTAAACGTAAAAACGAAAAGGACGCGTCCGGAAATGTTAGATTTAATGACATTGGGACTTTTTTAAAAGATGAAATTATAGCTTACTTCAAGGACCGACTTCCCATCAGTCTCAAATTCATCGAACCCAGTTACATGATTCGTTCACTTCCGGCAAATCCGCACGATTCCATTTTTTGCTATTATCTCGCAGATCATGCAGTACATGCGGGAATGGCCGGAAAAACAGACATGATGGTCGGTTACTGGAATGGACATTTCACTCATGTTCCGCTTGGAACTGTAACAAAAGAAAAAAAACGTATAAATCCGCACGGCGAGTTTTGGCGACAGGTTTTGTTTTCCACCGGCCAGCCGGGCGATATGTATTCACCAGAAAAATAGTTCAACCTAGCATTGATAGTCTCATAAAAAGTGTGAAGTCCGCACATTCATTTTGTTCAAAATGACACAGTTTTAGGGCTATTTACGACTGCATAAGACTAAAACAAATTATAAAAATTCTGACAGGTTTTGTTCAAGACAGTATGAAATTTTCTGTATTTTCAAAAATTTTTTCTAAGCAATCGCCAGAGTTCATCAAAGCCCATCTTCCAAAATGGCGACTGCTGGACGCGGATTCCTCAGTCATGCTTATCACATCACTGATTGTTGGAATTGGCGCAGGATTGGGGGCGGTACTATTCCGCCGCTTAATTGACTGGATTCACAATTTTGCCTACAGCGATATTGCCGGAATATTTGCAGAATGGTATCCTCTGCATTTGATCATCATTCCTGCTTTGGGAGGGGCAATTGTTGGACCGCTGGTTTACTACTTTGCACGCGAGGCAAAGGGACATGGTGTGCCGGAAGTGATGGAAGCACTGGAACTGCGTGGTGGAAAAATTCGTCCACGTGTGGTAGTGGTTAAAGCCCTTGCGTCTTCGGTTTGTATTGCCAGCGGCGGCTCAGTGGGACGTGAAGGTCCAATCGCTCAAATCGGTTCAGCATTAGGCTCATTCGTTGGACAGACTTTAAAACTTTCTGAGGAGCGTGTGCGGACTCTTGTCGCATGTGGCGCAGCAGGCGGAATTGCGGCAACTTTTAACGCACCGATTGCGGGAGCCGTGTTTGCCCTCGAAGTCCTTTTAAGGCGTTTCGGCAGTGTTTATTTTGGAGCGGTTGTAATTTCCGCGGTGACTGCCGATGTGATTGCGCATTATTTTGAAGGTGACTCGCGCACATTTTTAACCCCGGAATATACCATGCAGAGCCCTTGGGAACTTTTGCTTTACACATTGATGGGATTTGTCGCGGCTTTGGCTGCAGTCGGATTCAGCCGGTTGCTTTACTTTTCAGAAGACATCTGGAATTTAATCCGAATTCCGGAACCAACCAAACCTCTTTTTGGCGGAATCCTACTCGGTTTGCTGGGAATTGTCTCATATCAAATTGACGGATTTCCACGTGTTTTTGGAGTGGGATACGAAACCATCGAAAACACTCTGTTCAGTCAACTGACCCTTCAAGTCACTTTCGGCTTATTGCTGCTAAAACTTGTTGCCACCACACTGACCCTCGGTTCCGGAGGTTCCGGAGGAATTTTTGCTCCATCATTGTTCATGGGCGCCATGCTCGGCGCGTCTTTTGGTCAGATCGCCCACACAATTTTTCCCGAAATAGTTGCGCCTTCCGGTGCATACGCACTGGTTGGAATGGCCGCGTTTTTTGGTGGAGTAGCACACGCGCCGATCACTGCTATCCTCATTCTTTTTGAAATGACTGGTGATTATCAAATCATTCTGCCTTTGATGCTTTCAACTGTCTTAAGTACAATTGTTGCCAAAAATCTGAGTCCTGATTCGATTTACACATTAAAATTAAAAAGGCGGGGAGTAGAACTTTCAGAGGACACACAGGCGATTGATCTGATGCAGGGTGTAACTGCGGAAATCGCGATGAATTGTGAAACTGAGGCTGTGCCTTTGGACTTGCCTTTGGTTGAACTGATGAGCACTTTTTCCAGCACTCACTACCATGCGCTTCCGGTGGTTCAAAATGAAACTGAACTGGTTGGATTGATAACAATCAACGAATTGGATCAGCTACGAAGCAAGGGTACTCTTGAGTCTAAAACGATTGCGGATATTTTGACCTTCAACAATCCTGCAACAATTCGTCCGCATGAACCGGTATGGATGGCTTTGCGTCATTTGGAAGATCAGGGTGAAGGTTGTGTTCCGGTAGTTTCTGAAACTGGAAAAAATATTTTGCTGGGTGTTCTGCGCAGAATCGATATCATCAGAGCCTACAACAAAGCGGTTAGTCAAAGAGCACAGGTTCAGCATCATGCTGAAATTCTGAACATTCGAAAACTCAACCAGTCCGGATTGACGGAAGTTACTCTACGCGCCGAATCACCAAATGTCGGCAAGCGCGTTAAGGAATTACACCTGGGAGGAGACGCGCTGATAGTTTCTGTACGCCGTGGTGGGAAGTTACGAATTGTACGAGGGGAAACCATCTTACATGCCGGAGATCAAGTCACAATCTTTGCAGAAATACCAAAATCGGAATTCCTGGAAAATTATCTGAATGGAACTTTGAAGGACTCTGAGCTTCAGCAAAAATCACTTGTCTGTCACCGAGAAGTGGAAATACCGCCGGGATCCACCATTGACGGCATGAGAATCCGTGAGCTGAATCTTCCGGAAGATTGCGTGTTGGTAAAAATTATGCGCAACAGTCAAATCATCCTTCCACGGGGTAACACTCTTTTGCAAATAGGAGACATAATTGAAATTTTTGGCATGGAAGAAAAGCTTTCGGAAGCCGAAAAGCAGTTGACCGCATAAATAGTTCCGCAGTACACAAATTACTTTTAGAATTGAAATAGTTGGCTGATCAGTTAGACTAGTAAGCAACATTTTTATTTCCCGCTACTTTTTGAAAATGCTTTTGACAGTGGGCTAATATCTGAACATCGGCAGTTTTCTTCCACTTCATTCGGACAAAATTATCCCTTTGTTTCCAAACATACTCAAACAAATATGAAGTCATCCACAGCAAAAATAATCTGGACCATTACCGATGAAGCTCCCATGCTGGCCAGTTTTTCTCTACTCCCCATCATTCAGACTTTTACTGAAGGCACAGGAATTTCTGTGGAAAGCAAAGACATTTCACTTGCAGGTAGAATTATTGCAGCCTTTCCGGAAAATCTGACGGAATCTCAGCAAGTTCCGGACGAACTCTTAAGCCTCTCAAAGATGACTCAGGACCCTGCAGCCAATATTATCAAGCTACCAAATATCAGTGCTTCTGTACCGCAACTGAAAGCAGCGGTTGCGGAACTCAAATCAAATGGCTACAAAATTCCAGATTTTCCGGAAGATCCCCAGAATGATGTGGAAATTGTTGTTCAAAAACGTTATGCCAAAATTTTAGGAAGCGCAGTCAATCCCGTGTTACGTGAAGGCAATTCAGATCGTCGTGTTTCACCTGCGGTAAAAAATTATGCCAAGCGTCATCCTCACCCAATGGGAGAATGGAGTCCAGAATCTAAGTCACATATTGCGACAATGAGTGGAGGTGATTTTTTTGCAAACGAAAAATCTACAACCATAGAGCAACCAACTACCGCAAAAGTTGAATTTATTGCAGTAGATGGAACAATTACGGTGTTGAAAGATAAACTGAAAATTGAAGCTGCGGAGGTGGTGGATGCAACTTTCATGAGCAATAAAGCACTGTATTCGTTCCTCTATCAACAAGTCAAAGATGCCAAAAAGCAGGGAGTACTTTTTTCACTGCACCTGAAAGCAACGATGATGAAAGTCTCTGATCCGGTTATTTTTGGTCACTGTGTTCAGGTATTTTATGCACCGATACTTGAAAAGCACGAGGAAACCATTTCCAAATTAGGAGTAAATTTTAATAACGGAATTGGGGATCTCTTTGCAAAAATGAAAACAGATGAAATAATATCTGCGGATAAAAAAGCTGAAATTAAGGCGGACATTAAAGCACTTTATGAGTCTCGTCCGGATTTAGCAATGGTTGATCCGGAACGTGGAATTACAAATTTGAATGTTCCAAGTGATGTAATTATTGATGCATCAATTCCTGCCGCCATCCGAACGTCCGGAAAAATGTTGGGCGCAGACGGTAATCTGCATGATACAAAATTCATTATTCCGGACTCAACCTACGCTCCACTTTATGCTGCCACTTTCGAAAATTGTATTGCCCACGGAGCCTTGGATCCGGCTACAATGGGGACAGTTCAAAATGTGGGATTGATGGCCAAAAAGGCGGAAGAGTATGGTTCGCACCCGACCACTTTTGAAGCTCCGGGAAATGGGGTCATGCGTATCGTGGATGCTGAAGGACAGACAATCCACGAACACAATGTGGAAGAAGGTGATATTTGGCGCATGGCTTCTGTCAAGGATGATCCGATCAGGGACTGGGTCAAATTGGCTGTTACACGCGCCAGGATTACTGGATGGCCTGCCATTTTCTGGCTGAATGATAAGCGGGCACATGGGCGGCAAATGATAAAGAAAGTCAAATCTTGTCTCAAAGAACATGACACAGACGGACTGGAAATTATGATGCTTTCGATTTATGATGCAGCAAAATTATCCATTGAACGCGCGCGTGCAGGACTAAACACAATTTCTGTAACTGGAAATGTTTTGCGTGATTTCAACACCGACCTTTATCCTATACTTGAGCTTGGAACTAGCGCCAAGATGCTTTCCATTGTGCCCTTGATGAAAGGCGGTGGATTGTTTGAAACCGGAGCCGGCGGCTCTGCGCCAAAGCATGTCCAACAGTTTCTTGAAGAAGCACATTTACGTTGGGATTCTCTGGGAGAATTTCTGGCATTGGCAGAGTCACTGAGTCACCTTGCCCGAACAGGAAACAACGCCAAGGCCGACGTTTTGACAAAAACTCTAAATCAAGCAAACGATTATTTTTTGACCCACAACAAATCTCCGTCACGTATTGTTCATGAACTGGATAATCGAGGAAGCCACTTCTACCTTGCCATGTACTGGGCAAAAGCACTGGCAGATCAAACAGAAGACACGGAACTTCAGCAAAGATTCTCCGGACTGGCAAAAGAGCTTGAAGAAAATGAAATCCGAATTGTTGATGAATTAAATGCTGCTCAAGGACATGCAGTTGATTTGGGTGGATACTATCACCCAGATGTAAAAAAAGTCACTGAAGCCATGAGACCCAGTACGACTTTTAATGCTTTGCTCTCTAAATTCCGCAGTGCCGCAGTACCTTGATGGCTCATGCTTTCGAATGGTTTTGGGGAATAAACAAAATTGTGGATTATTTAATTTTTTTTCAAAAAAGGAGAACTTATGAAAACTGTTAAAATTGCTGTTACCGGTGCCGCCGGTCAAATCGGATATGCCATGCTTTTTCGGCTCGCTTCCGGAGCTGTTTTTGGACCGGACACTGCGGTTGAATTGCAGTTGCTTGAATTGGAACATGCTCTGCCCGCGCTGGAAGGTGTAAAAATGGAACTCGATGATTGCGCGTTTCCATTGCTGAATAAGATCGTCACCACCTCAGATCCTAATGTTGCTTTCAAGGATATTGACTGGGGACTTCTAGTCGGCTCAGTACCAAGAAAAGACGGAATGGAGCGTAACGATCTGCTCCGTGTAAACGGCGGAATTTTCGTTGGACAGGGCAACGCTATCAACGACAACGCAGGTGACAACGCTCGAATCGTGGTAGTCGGCAATCCCTGCAACACCAATTGTCTGATTGCGATGCATAACGCGCCGCGTATTTCACGTGACCGCTGGTTCGCAATGACTGCCCTTGATGAAAACCGTGCTAAAAGTCAGTTGGCCGCAAAAGCCGGAACTGCTGTTCGTGAGGTGACAAATCTGACAATCTGGGGCAATCACAGTGCTACACAATATCCGGATTTCTACAATGCTAAAATTAACGGCAAAGCTGCTCTGGAAGTAATCAATGATGAAGAATGGCTGCAGGGGGAATTCATCAAAACTGTACAGCAACGTGGTTCCGCAATCATCAAAGCCCGCGGTGCTTCTTCCGCAGCGTCCGCAGCAAATGCGGCTCTGGACACTGTTACACGAATCAATACGCCGACTCCGGAAGGTGACTGGTTCAGCACAGCAATTCCGAGTGACGGCAGTTACGGAATTCCGGAAGGACTGATTTTCAGTTTTCCACTCAGAAGCAAAGGCGACGGTGATTACGAAATTGTCCAGGGTCTTGAACTGAATGATTTTTCAAAGGAAAAAATAAAAGCAACCCGTGAAGAACTGGAAATGGAGCGTGACGCTGTTAAGGAAATGCTTAGTTGAATTCCTGCCGAAAAAGGGGTGATCCTGTCATTGCCGGGATCACCTCTTATTCTACATTTTTGCCTGATTTTACTGATAATGAGGATCCGGCTTTTGACTATTATCGAAACACCGATAACTTGCCGCTTATTTCCATACTTACCATAATCCTTGCCTAAATGTACGAAATGACGTACTATTCGATTTTACATCATAACCGAGAAAACTTTGAATACCCTGACAGTCAGTGAAGCCAGATCCAATCTCTATCGTCTTTTAGATAAAGTTGCTGCTTCCCATGAAGCTGTTACAATTACAGGTAAACGATCAAATGGTGTCTTGATTTCTGAGTAAGACTGGAATGCTGTTCAGGAAACCCTTCATCTCCTTTCTGTTCCGGGGATGCGTAAGTCAATAAAGCAGGGACTTGACACACCAATAGAGGATTGTATCACGTAGTTAGATTGGTGAATTGGGAGTTAGTGTTTACCAACCAGGCACAAAAAGACGCAAAGAAACTGTCAGTTTCAAATCTAAAGAATAAAGCCGAAAATCTACTGTCAATCTTGCAGGAAAACCCATTTCAGAATCCACCACCTTTCGAGAAATTAGTTGGTGATTTAGCAGGTGCGTATTCACGCCGTATAAATATTCAACATCGACAGGTCTATCAGGTTCTTGATATGAAAAAAGTTGTAAAGATAATACGGATGTGGACATATTACGAGTAGAGGCCTGGGGGAATCATTCTTCGTTGAAATGCTTTATCGGGAAAATGTTTTGCGACAAGCAGTAGAGTTGCTTCACCAACTATGGCGTTGGGAAACGGATAGCAGTAATAGAACAAAAACTTTGGAAGAAGAATAAAGCCGAGGTTGTCACAAATTGTGATCACCTTAACAATTTGAAGTATTCTCCACATTTGCCATTTGCTTTTACAGAACACGGTGCACTAATGGCGGCATCGGTATTGAATACAGAACAAGCAGTTAAGGTTAGTGTTTTTGTGGTGCGGGCATTTGTCAAAAACCGGGAAATGCTTGTATCCAATAAAGAATTAGCCATTAAGTTGAAAGAATTGGAACAAAGAGTTGGAGCCCACGATCAAGCAATAATTGAGTTAATTGGTACTGTAAAAAAGTTAATGGAACCTCTACCATCCAAACCAAAAAGAAAGATAGGATTTTGAAAAAGTAATATTGATAAAATAGTAAATATCTGAGACACGATATGAAGCAACAGTTATTGAACGATCGGTTTAATACCTCTTCAAGTGATGTGGTAAAGACAGAAAAATTCCTATCAATTTTCAAGTTTTTGAATAAACTTTCAAGAAAGAAAAAGTTATGAAAATTCATGAATATCAGGCCAAACAGATTCTGGCAAAATATGGAGTACCGGTTCCGCGTGGAAGTGTGGCTTACTCAGTGGATGAGGCAACGCAAGTCGCGGAAGATTTAGCGACAGAAGTTTGTGTCGTCAAAGCTCAAATTCATGCGGGTGGACGCGGCAAGGGCGGCGGAGTCAAAGTTTCAAAGGGAAAGGATGCCATCAGGGAAAGTGCTGAGTCAATCCTAGGTATGCAACTCGTAACACACCAAACCGGTCCGCAGGGTCAGAAGGTAAAACAACTGCTCGTCGAGGAAGGCATGGATATCCGGAAAGAACTTTATTGCTCGGTGCTCGTAGATCGCGGACGGCAGTGTGTTGTTTTGCTGGCCTCCACAGAAGGCGGCATGGATATTGAGGAAGTTGCGGAAAAAACTCCGGAAAAGATACTCAAAATTTTCGTAAATCCTGCAGTCGGCTTGAGACCGTATCAAGCCAATGAATTGGCTTTCGGTTTAAAAATTGACAAAATTAATCCCAAGTTGATACGTCCTGCGGCAGCCGTTTTCATGGCGCTTTATGAAACTTTTATACAGGAAGACTGCTCCCTGCTTGAAATCAATCCGCTGGTTTTGACTGGAGACGGACGTGTAATTGCACTTGACGCGAAATTGGCTTTTGATGATAACGCCATGTATCGGCACAAGGACAATCTTGCCCTGAGAGACAAAGATGAGGAAGATCCGCTTGAAGTAGAAGCAAGCGAAGCAGATCTCAACTACATCAAGTTGGACGGCAGCATCGGCTGTATGGTAAACGGCGCAGGACTGGCGATGGGGACAATGGACATTATCAAATCCTACGGCGGAGATCCCGCTAATTTCCTTGATGTTGGCGGCGCGGCCAATCAGGAAAATGTGGAAAAAGCATTCCGCCTCATCACCAAAGACCCAAATGTAAAGTGCATTCTGATCAATATTTTCGGCGGAATTGTTCGTTGTGACATGGTTGCCGCAGGCGTAATTGCTGCTTTCAAAAACTTAAATTTGCAAATTCCGGTGGTGGTACGTCTGGAAGGCACAAATTCCGAAGAAGCACACCTGTTAGTAAACGAATCAGGATTGACGGATAGTTTGCTGATGGCAGATGGAATCCGCGATGCCGCACAAAAAGCGGTTGCAGCGGCCAGTTAAACGGGACGGTGGTTTTGATTTGAATAAAACTCCCGTAATTTACAGTTGAAGAATCCCGAAATTTACAAACAAGTTTCCGGCAAAGAAAAACAATTGCACTGTTCAGGCAATAAGAGTAAAATGTGAACTCTGATTTTTCCAGTGAATTCTTACACTGTTTATGGGGGTGTCATGGAATTCGATTACAAGTGGAAATATTGGGAAGCAAGTCGTGGGTGATGATCGGGGTCACGTAAAAACGATCATCAAAATGTTAGCT
>Ga0208335_1000378_pt1 | contig 16982 bp, 16 predicted proteins | sample DeeseametaMP0759_FD_184202 | JGI IMG/M metagenome (GOLD analysis project Ga0208335, IMG submission 184202) | Marine microbial communities from the Deep Atlantic Ocean - MP0759 (SPAdes) | ecosystem: Environmental > Aquatic > Marine > Oceanic | place: West of Cape Town, South Africa, South...
GTTTGGGCATAGTAATATAATTTATATAGGAGTTTTATTTCTTGTCGTAATGATAATCTTAAGTTTATTTGAACAAACATATGCAAATTATATGGTAGCTCTAATATTTTTAGGATTTGGATGGAATTTTTTATTTATTTCTGGAACTAGTTTAGTTGTTTTAACTTATAAAGAAGAAGAGAAATTTAGAGCACAAGGAATTAATGATTTAATTGTATTTACTACAATGGCATTAGCAAGTTTATCGGCTGGTGTATTGCTTAGTTTGACAAGTTGGAAATTAATGAATTTAATTTGTATTCCATTTTTAGTTTTGATTATCTTTACTACTTATCGAGCTGAAATATTAAGAAATAAATAAAAAAAACCTCAGCAGTTTTTGCCGCTGAGGTTTATAAATTTAGATATTATCTTTGTTTTTTAGTTTTAAATTTTCCACCTTTGATTTCTTTTTCTAAAAAAGAACCTTCGGCTTCTCCAACGTCAGTAAAGTTAACTCCAGTAGCACCTTCATAGTCAACTGCTTTACCTTTTGCTAGTAAATCTAAAGCTTTTTTAAGTTGACCTGGGTAAATTTTCTTACCAGGGCCATTAGCAACTGCCATTACATTTTTAGCGATAGAACCTCTATCAGCTGAACCGCCAGCTTGTATTGCAAGAACGATTAAAGCTGCAGCATCGTAAGATTCTCCAGTGTAAGGACCAGAAGAATCAATTCCACCAGCTTTTGCTACATCAGTAAATACAGTAGCACCTTTTCCTGTTGAACCTGGCAAAGAACCAAAAGATTTATTCAAGTCTTTCCCAAATGTATCAGTCAAAGTGTCGCCAATCATTCCATCTGACAAGATGAAAGTATCAAATGCTCCTGAGTCTAATGAAGCTTGGATAATTCCTTTTCCACCTTGATCAAGATAACCAATTACAGCAATTGCATCACCACCTGCTGAAGCAAGTGTTGCTACCTCTGCTGAATAGTCAGCTTTACCATCTTCGTGTGAAGTAACAGCTGTAACTTCAATACCATGAGCCTTAGCTGCAGCAGCATAAACATCTGCCAAACCTTTTCCATAGTCATTGTTTGTGTATGTAATTGCTACGCTTTTAACTCCTCTGTCTTTAGTGATATCAGCTAGAATTTGTCCACCTCTTGCGTCTGATGGTGCAGTTCTAAAGAATAATCCTCTATCATCCAGATCAGTTAATCCTGGAGATGTTGCTGATGGTGAAATCATTACAACTCCATTTGGAACAGCTACGTTTGTAGCAATTGCTCCAGTTACACCAGAACAGTCAGCACCCATAATCGCAACAACACCATCTGATACTAATTTTGTAGCAACAGCTTGTGCAGCAGCAGAGTCTACGCATGTTGAGTCACCTTCTAAAACTGTTATTGTTTCTCCACCTAATAAAGAACCTGAGTCAGAAGCTTCTTTAAAAGCTAATTTAGCAGAATCCCTCATTGCAGGAGTTAAAGATTCAATAGGACCTGTAAATCCTAAAATGATTCCTATCTTAATTTCTGCCAATGCATTTGTTGTGATTATCGAAACAAATAAAAAAGCAGCAATTATTAATTTTTTCATATTTCCCCCAATTGTTAACAATTTATAAAAATTAAATTAAATCTTATTAGTTTAAATTTTCAATAATTAATTTAACTAGTTTTTTGGAGTAAAAACACTGAAATTATCACTATAATTCCACCAATTACCATAATTAATGTTGGAATTTCACCAAATATGAAAAAACTTAGCAACATTCCAAAAATTGGAAATAAGGCATAAAAAGGAAGCACTTGTCCTACTGAATAAAATTTATAAAGATAAAACATCGACATATGTCCCATTAAAGAACAAAGAACTCCAGCATGCAATACCATCAACCATGCTTCAAGATTTAAATTTTTTAAATGAAAAATTGTATTTTCTTCAAAAATAATAGATAGAATTAATAAAACTATAAAAGCTACAGCTCCCATAAAAGCATTAGTAAATTTTACATCCAATTCTTTAAGATATCTTGAATATACTTGTGCCGAAGCGTAAAAAAAAGCCATCCCACAGATTAATAAAAATCCTAATATTTCATCTGCAATTTTTGGATCAAATCCAATTAATATTATTCCCAAAAAAGATGTAATTATTAAAATCCATTTTTTGTAACTAATGGATTCTCCAATAAATATTGAGCTAAAAATAATTGCAAGAGGGATTGATAGTTGAGCACCTATAACAAGAGGAGATAAAATATTTGATACATTTACAGACAAATATAAAAACAAATTTACTCCTGCTCCCATTGAAAATGCAAAGCCAAGCAATGGTAGTAAATGTTTTTTATTTGGTAATTTAAATTTTATAAATGGTACTAAGCAAATAAATACAATTACCATTCTTATTGCACCGAACAAAATTGGAGGCATAGATGCATTAATACCAAGTTTTGCTGTGGGGTACGCGCTACCAAACAAAAACATTGCAAATAATAATTGGAATATGTGTTTTTTACTCAACTAATTAACCCATAGTAAAAGGGTCATCCATTGGCTTATCGGATGTGTTAAACCAAGTTGTTTTAATTCTTGTATAATCTTTAATAGATTCGATTCCAGCTTCTTTTCCATAGCCACTATCTTTCATTCCTCCAAAAGGGGCTGAAGGTGAAATTAATCGATAAGTATTTACAAATGTAATGCCAGCACGTATAGCATTTGAAACTCTTAATCCCCTGTTTATATCTTTTGTATAAACTCCAGAAGATAATCCATATTGATTATCATTCATTTTATTGATTACTTCATCTTCATCATCAAATTTCATTACCGATAATACAGGTCCAAATAATTCATTTTCCGCTGTAGGCAGATTATGATTTTCACATTCAATTACTGTAGGAGGAAAATAGTATCCTTTATTTGATAAAGCATGTCTTTTGCCTCCACATTTTAATTTTCCTCCTTGATCTAGAGTAAGTTTAATATTTTTTTCTATTATTTCTAATTGCTTTAAACTACTTAAAGGACCCATTTGAGTATCAGATTCCATGGGAGGGCCTAATTTAATTTTATTGGCGCGATTAACAATTTTTTCTAAAAAATCTTCATAAATACTATTTTGAATGTACAGTCTTGAACCAGCTATACAACTTTGCCCACTTGCTCCAAAGATTCCAGCTGTAATTCCGTTTAATGCGTTTTCTTGGTCAGCATCTTCAAAAACAGCAACAGGACTTTTTCCTCCAAGTTCCAAACTTACTTGAGATAAATTTTCAGCAGAATTTCTTATTATGTGTCTAGCAGTCTCAAGACCACCAGTAAAAGCAACTCTTTCAACTAGATTGTGGGATGTTAAAGCTTTCCCGCAAGGATCACCAAGGCCAGATACGATATTTACTACTCCTTTAGGAATTCCAGTTTTCTCTATTAATTTTGCAAATTCAAATAATGTTGCAGGTGCTAACTCAGAAGATTTAATTACAATTGTATTTCCCATAGCAAGAGCTGGAGCTAATTTTACTGCAGTTAATAACATCTGAGAGTTCCAAGGAATAATAGCAGCCACGACTCCAATAGGAACTCTAGTAGTTATAACTTGCATATTGGGTTTATCGATTGGTAAAACTGTTCCTTCAATCTTATCTGCAAGGCCTGCGTAATAATCGTAATACTCTGCTATGTAATTTGCCTGGGTTTTTGTTTCTTTAAATAATTTTCCTGTGTCTATTGTTTCAATTTTTCCCAGAAGTTCTGCATTTTCTCTTAATTGGTCAGCTATTGCTTTTAAATATTTTGCTCTTTCTTTTGGAAATAATTTTGGCCATTTTCCTTCAAAAGCCTTTTGAGCTGCTTTTACAGCTTTATCAACATCTTTAGTTGATGCTTCTGGAACAGCTGCCCAGGGTTCATTATTTTCTGGATTTAATGTTTCGAATTTTTTTTTGCTTTCAGATTCTAACCACTCTCCATCAATAAACATTTTATATTCTTTAAGCTTCGTCATAATTTTGATCAACAAATAATTCTATAGTTTTATTAAAATCTTCCGCACATTCTATATTGCAAAGATGTTTACCTATTTTTATTTCTATATATTTCGCACCTCTAATTTTTTCAGTTAAATTTTTTGCCATTCCTGTAGTTGATCCTAGATCATTTTGTCCAGTTGTTACAAGTGTATTAACATTAATTTTGCCAAGTATTTCATCATCATCTTCATAATAAGCAAAAAGTTTATATGCTTTTAGTAAATTATTATGATTAATTTCTTCAAGCATAGAATATATTTTGTCATATATTTCTTTATTATTCCTGATAAATTCTTCAGACAACCATCTTCTTAAAGCTGTATTTTTTGAAGCGGGCCTATTTGTTTTTATTAACTCATATCTATTTTCAATAACTCTTTTTTGTTCAGGAGATCTTTTGTAAATTGACCCATGAAGCACTAGGGAGTTCAATCGATTTCCATGTCTAGCCGCAAAGTGTCTAGCAATAAGCGATCCTAAAGAAAACCCAATTAAATGGATTCTTTTGACTTCTAACTCATCAATTAAATTAAGCAATTGTTTAGTAAAATCTTCAAAATTTAATTGTGTTTTTTGCAAAGGTGTTTTTCCATGTCCAATTAAATCGTAAGTGAGTACATTGTGATCTTTAAAAAATTCGATTTGCGGTGTCCACATTTCTTTTTTTAAACCGACTCCATGTATAAACACAATAGGATTTCTATTGTCTTGTTTTTTAAAATAATAATCTGTTTTAAATTTTTCAGAAGTGATAGGCATAGATATTATTTTGGTTCTTTTAAACCCATTTCTTTCATATCTTGATATCTATCACCTGTTCTTGCGTGAGCTCTTCCGCTAGAAGCTCCACCGATTGCAATTACAATTTCATCATCGGACGGAGCATCATGAATAGTAAATTCATGCGTTAGATAATAAGATCTTAAGCCAGCGTCAGTTTTATGCATCATTGGAATTGATATTTTACATCCAGCAGGACCTCTAGTGTTTGTAAAACTCAAATAAGAAGTTCCTCCAACTGCATCTCTAAACTTATTTCCAAATCTTAAAGTATGAATAAAAGCGGAAGCATGTTCAATTTCACCTGTAAGTCCAACTACTCCTGCTTTTCCGTATGCTAAAATTTTTTCTGGTGATCCGATTTCTTTAATTAACTCTGGAACTAAAATGTCTCCTAACTTTGGCGCCAGATCTAAAATTACAGGTTTTAAATCTTCAACGAATCCTTTTCCGTGCCAAGGATTATTAAAAACTACAGCGACCGAAACCATGACCACTGGCTCTTTAGCCTCTTTGCCGCCTTCAATAAAAGTTTTGTCTACAAACTTTGTAAATTTTCTTAGATTTAAATTCATTTATTTTGCTCTATGTTTAAAACTATCTCTTCTAAAACTGTATAACGCTTTAGGATCTACATTAACATTAATCACAGCAGCCTTATTACATTTTAACGCAGCTTTCAACGCTTCATTAACTTCGGAAACTTTGTTTACTTGAAAACCTATTGCGCCATAAAGTTGAGCGACTTTATCAAACGGTGGGCTAATTATGTCAGCTCCGATATATCTTTTTCCAAAAAAATCTTTTTGATAAGCTTTTTCCGCCCCCCAACTATTATTGTTCATAACAATAGTAATAGTATTAATTCCATATTGTACAGCTGTACTTAATTCAGAAATTGTCATTCCAAAACCTCCATCTCCCATTAAACTAACCACAGTTTTATCTGGGCAAGCAACTTTGACGCCTAATCCGCATGCAAAAGAAAAACCAACCAACCCAAAATCTAAAGGAGTAAACAAAGAAGGAGGGTTATAGTATTCTAGAGCATCAGTTGCTTGAAGACAAAGTGTTCCAGCATCTAAAGTAATTGCTGAATTTTTTGGTAGCACTTTTCTTAGCTGTTTAAATATACCAGCAGGTTGTATAGGAAACTTATTTAAAGATTTGTCTTTATCTCTTTTATTTAAAAAATTATTTCTTTCTTTTAAATAATTATTTGTCCAATTTTTTACATTCAATATAGTTTTTTGTTTTTTTATTTCTTTATATAATTGTTTGGTTGCTATTGCAGCATCGGCATGAATGCCAACAGAAATTGGAAAGTGTCTGCCTAACATTCTTTTTTCTAATTCTACTTGAATAATTTTAGCTTTTTTATTTATGTTTTCATAAGAATAAAAGGTTGAATTAAATCCAAGTCTTGTACCAAGTGCAATAATTACATCAGCTTGCTTAACCAATTTTGAGGCTACTGGATTTCCTCTAGGACCCATCTGTCCTGCATTTAATTTATGATTAAAAGGAATAGCATCCCCATGTCCTGCCGAAGTTACTATAGGAATATTTAATAATTCAGCTAGTTTAACTACTTCTTTGTATTTTCCTGAATATTTTATTCCGCCACCAGCAATAATTACAGTTTTGCTTGATGTTAAAATTATTTTTGTAGATTTTTTAATATCATTATTATTTGCTTTTAAAAAACTTTCAGATTCATAAGATTTTTTACTTTGATTGATATTAAATTTAGCTTTTGCTGCTAAAATATTTCTTGGTAAATTTAATTGTACCGGACCTCTTCTTGGAGACATTGCTAAATTAAAAGCTTTGCTAAAAATTTTAGGAATTTTTTTTGTATCTTTAATAGTCCACGTTTTTTTAGTGATTGGTTTAAATAAAGATTGTTGATCAAGGCCTTGAAAAGCATCTTGAACTTTATCTTTTGTAGAATATGAACCTGCAATTGACACCACCGGTGAAAACGCAGCCGCAGCTTGCGCAATTCCAGTTACAAGGTTTGTTGCTCCAGGACCATTTTGTCCTGCAAGAATTACTCCAGGTTTATTTGATGCTCTAGCATAACCGTCAGCCATGTGTGCACCAGTTCTTTCATCTCTAACACCAATAAATTTTATTTTTTTTTCGTGGTAAAGGGCATCAAACATTTCCATAGTCGCAGAGCCAATTAAACCAAACACATGTCTAACCTTTTCTTTCTTTAAAGACTGAACAGCTGCTTGACCCCCGGTTAAATTTTTTGAGGTTTTTCTTTTTTTAGTTTTAATCACGAAACTTTTTTAACTTTAGTGTCCATATCATCTTTGAAATGAGGCATTACTTTTTCTGTAAAAATCTTAATGCTTTTCATACAATCCTCATGTTTAACTCCTGGAAAATTTGACCAGACTTGTAAGTTTTGTAAGTTTAGTTCAGATTTAAGCTCTTTTATTTTTTCAATAACATATTCTGGAGTTCCAAAAAGCATGTTACGTTTATGAAGAAAATCATAACTCAATAAATCTAATTTATCTTTAGTGACTGGTAGTTCTTCGCCAGGATTCATGTGATTACCTAGACCTCTCCAGTGACAAACCCATCTCATGTAATTAACCATCTGTTCACCAGCTTTTTCTTTTGCTTCTTCCATAGAGTCAGCAACAAACATATCTCTAACTAATGTTACGTCTTCTCCAAGTGGAACATTTCTTTTTTCTGATTCAGAACGAGTATTTTTGTAAGCTTCAAATTTAATTTTTAAGGCTTTTACAGGTGGTATCCACATAATGATATTTATTCCATTTTTTGCCGCCCATTCTATAGATCTTATTCCATCAACAACTTGATGTATTGGAGGATGAGGCTTTTGATAAGGTTGAGGAATAACACTTATTTTTTTCAATGTATTATTTTTTAAATCCATAAATTCTTCATTAGGCGGACTCATATCGTGCTGCCAAACAAAGTTTGGAGATGGGTAAGTATAAAATTCTCCTTTATGAGAGAAGAATTTTTCAGTCCACGCCTTTTTTAATATTGTTAAAGTTTCTTCGAATAATCTAAAATTTTTTGCCTGATCCTTTAAATCAGCTTCCACATTCATATGGATAGCTTCACGGCCATATATTCCTCTGCCAACACCCACATCAACTCTTCCTTTTGAAAGTTGATCAAGTGTAGCTATATCTTCTGCTAATCTTATTGGGTTATGAAAAGTAATTATATTAGCAGCCTGTCCAATTCTAATATTTTTTGTTCTTGCCGCAGCATCAGTTCCTAACATTAAAGGATTTGCACAACACTCCATTCCTTCATGGTTAAAATGATGTTCGGTAAACCAAATAGAATTCCAGTTATTTTGATCGCAATATGTTGTTATGTCTTTGGCTTCATTTAGAACTTCTGAAAAGGGTTTTTTATTCCAATTAGTAGTATTACAAAAGTAGCCAAACTTCACTTTGCCTCCTTTAAATATTCAATTTAAAAACGACCGATCCCACTTTCGTACCTTGAATAATCCTTTAATTACGACGAGTTATGTATCGTCTAATCTCTTAATATCAAAATTATAAGGGAAATCCAGAAATGTTGCAACAAAGTTGCACCTTTTAAAGATCGTGATAATTATATTATTAGCAAATTACCTAATATGGATACAAGAAGGGGAGCATTTTGAAAAACAATAAAAAAATCAAGATTCATGTTAAAAATAACCATTGGGCACCAGGAATTTTTCCAACTGACGCCGAAGGTGAGAAAAACTTTACAATAACCAAATCTCATTTTGATAAAGCTCTTGAAAAATTTCCCGAAGTTAAAGAAAAAATAGAAATTTTTATTGATTGGGATGAAGAAAATTTTAATTCATCAATGTTAGATTCTGATATTTTAGTTGCTTGGAATTTTCCAACATCAAATCTAAAAAAAATTGCTCCAAACTTAAAATGGATTCATTGTATTGCAGCTGGAATTGAACATTTATTACCTTTGGACTGGATGTATGATAAATTAGTATTAACTAATAATAGCGGAGTACATTCTAAAAAAGCAGGCGAATATGGTTTAATGAGTGTTTTAATGCTCCAAAACCACATACCAAAAATCATTACAAATCAAAAAAATAAAAAATTTGTATCTTTATTTAGCAATCCAATTGCGGGGAAAACAATCGTTGTAGTTGGTACGGGTTCTCTGGGATCATCAATGATAAAACTTGTTGCTCCTCTTGGAGCAAATATTATTGGAGTAAATAGAAAAGGTGGAATGGTTGAAGGATGTTCAAAAGTTGTTACTACAGAAAAAATTGATATTGTTTTGCCAGAAGCAGATATTTTATACCTTGCTCTTCCAGAAACACCAGATACTAAAAATCTAATTAATCGTAAACGATTAAATTTACTTAAACCTTCTTGTGGCGTTGTTAATATTGGTAGGCAATCTGCAATAGATTATGAAGCATTATGTGAAAAACTAAATAATAAAGAATTAGCCGGTGCAATACTTGATGTTTTTACACACGAACCAATCGAAACTAGTTCAAAACTTTGGAACACACCAAATCTTGTAATAACACCCCATGTATCTTCCGATGATCATGGAAGTTACGTAAAAATGACACTTGACTTATTTGTCAAAAACTTAAAACTCTTTATTTCAAATAAAGAACTTCTTAATCAAATTAATAAAGATTTAGGTTATTAAGAATTTTTAACGTTGGTATTCAACAAATTTTTTTAAAGAATTATTTAAAAATTTTTCATAAATGACGACTTTATTTTTAACTTTTAAGTGTCCATTTAAAAAGGATTGGCTCATTTTAAAATCATAAGATGGTTCAAAAAAGAAAGGAATAGACATTCTTTTTGATTTATTCCAAAGAACTCTATGATTTGTGGCCTTAAATTTTCCTTTGCTTAAATATTCAAGAGCTAGTCCAGTATTCACAACTAATGCATTTTTGTTAAATGGCACATTATGCCATTTTCTATTTTTTCTATTTTGAACCTGCAAACCACCTTGTTTGTCTTGATAAAGAATTGTGAATATTCCGCTATCAGCATGAGTTTCGCATCCTAATGCCATACCATCTTGTTTAGATATTTCCACAGGATTTGATTGGTTAGGGTAATAATTAAATCTTAAAGTACTTAAAGTTTTAAGCCTTGAAAAAACAAGTTTGGAATTATTTATATCTTTATTATAAAGTTTAATAATACTTTTAAACAAAGTTTCTCCTAAGATAAAAATTTCAGCAAAATATTTTGCTAATATTTTAATTGATTTTTTATCAAAAGATTTGTTTAGATTTATATATTCAATATATTGTTTTTTTTTAATAGCCGCATATTTTTTAGTTACTTTTAAATCACCTATATCTAAACCTTCTTTACCATTAACATCATTTGGAAAATAACCTCTATAGATATTTTTGTTTTTATAATTCCATTTTTTTGGAGCTAATTTTCTTTTATTATTGTCAGATGAATTAAAAAATTTATTACCCACATTACAAATATTTTTAATATTTTTTTTATTTATTCCATGTCCAGTAACTTGAAAAAAGCCAATATTAACGCAAGCTTTTTTAATTTTATTAATGGTCTCAATTGATTTATTTGAATTAAAATCTTGATTAACTAATGGAGAAATATCGATAGTAGGAATTAAATTTTTAGTCATTTATCTTAAAGGTTTTTCTGTAACAATATATTGGTCTTTGGCTTTTTCACGGATGAAAATATAAATACCACCAAATACTATTAAAAACATTCCAATGAATGTATTTAGATTAGGTATTTCATTAAAAAAGAACCAGCCACTAAGAGTGGACCATATTAATATTGAATATTCAAATGGCGATACTACAGACGGCGATCCTATTCGATAAGCTGTGAACAGAAGTATAAATGCAGCAGAAGCCGTAATACCTGTAATAATCATAAATATCATAGAAGTTTCTAGACTAGAGAACCATTCACGAAAAATAAATTGTGAAGCCGGATGATCGATTGTGTTGTATTGACCATCACCAATTAAGAAATAAAAAATCAAACTAAAAATTATTGCGCCAAAATAAAATGTGAATGTTTGTGTATATACACTATCTTTATCTGAAGTTTTTTTTATGATTATTATGGATAATGAGTAGCAAAATGCACACAAAATAGGTAATAAACTTAGATAATCAAAATTACTAAAGTCAGGATTTAATATTACATATACGCCAATAAAACCAATTATAACAGCAAACCATCTTCTAGGTCCTATTTGTTCTTTTAAAAAAAACTTTGCAAATATTGTAATTAAAAAAGGACTAACAAAAAATAAAGCAGTAGCCATAGCTAACGGCATTATTGATAGTGAAATATAAAAAGAACTAAACCCAAAAAAGAAAAGTATTACCCGACAAAAAGTTAAGAGAGGATATTGAGTTTTAAATACAATTGGTCTTTTTGTTAATTTTAAAAACAATAAAATAATTATGAAACTTACTAAAGTTCTTATTAAATAAACTTCATACAAAGACACGAAACTAAAAATGTGTTTCATAATTGTATCTTGTGCTGAAAAAACCAACATTCCCACTAAGATAAAAAGGATGGCTTTAGGATTATTATTTTTCATGGATACTTGCTGGACCTATATCAAATTTTTTATCTTCTTTATATTTTTTTAATGATGTAGAATTAAATTTATGATTTCAGAAGAAGACAAGATAATGTTGGAGACCCTTTATTGGTGGGGCATACCAACTTTATTTAGATGCAAAAATGATCCTGACCCAAAAAACTGCGACATTGCTCTAGTAGGAGTTCCTCATAGCACTGGCAATGGGACAACAGAAAGAGATCAACATTTAGGTCCAAGAGCTGTAAGAAATATTTCAGCCATGTTAAGAAGATCTCATCTTCAATATGGTATTGATCCATGGAAACAAAATAAAATTCATGATTTAGGCGATGTTCCTTTTCCTGAAGCAAATGATAATGAAAAATGCATTGAGAGAATTTCAAGTTTTTATGATCATATCGAAAAAGCTGAAAAGCCAGTTGTATCTATTGGAGGTGACCATTCGATAACTGGTGGAATATTACAAAGTTTAGCAAAAAAAAATTCAAAATTAACTAAAGGTAAAAAAATTAGCATGGTTCATTTTGATGCACATACAGATTGTTATGAAAAATTAGATCATTTTTTAGGTGCAAAAAAATCAGCAGCACACTGGGCTTCCTATCTTGTTAAACAAGGAAATGTTGACCCAGCAACAAGTACACAAATTGGTATAAGAGGAAATCCTAGAACCTTAGATTGGCTGCAGGCTAGCTATGACATTGGTTATCAAGTTATAACTATGGAAGAATATAAAGACCTTGGTCATGAAAAATCCTCTAAGATGATTTTAGATAGGTTAGGAGACAATCCAATTTACATTACTTTTGATTTAGATTGTTTAGATGCAACAGTTGCTCCAGGAGTAGCAAATATAGAATCTGCTTTTAAAGGATTTAACATAGACGAAGTAAGAAAACTAATACAAAGTCTTAAAGGCAAAAACATAATAGGTGGAGATGTTGCTTGTTTGATGCCAACAAAAGATAATCCAAATCAAATTACTTCAATGGTAGCTTCTGCTGTAATGTTTGAAATTATTTCTCTTATAAGTATTAATCTAAATAAATAATGAAAAAGCTTTTAGGGATCTTGGTTCTGGGTTTGTTGTGAAATGATTAGAGATATTCAATTAAAAGATAAAGAGCAATGGGAAAAACTTTATAGAGGCTATGCAGATTTTTATAAAGTAGAAATGAATGACAAAATTCTTCAAACGGTATGGAATTGGTTGCACGATAAAAATCATGAAGTTGAAGGTCTTGTTTATGAAGTTGAAGGCAATATAGTTGGGCTTGCCCATTATAGGAGAATGCCAAGCCCATTGAGAGGACAATATATTGGTTTTCTCGATGATTTATTTGTAGATCCAAAATACAGAGGTCAAAAAATTGGTGAAAAATTAATCAATAAAATGAAAGAAATATCAAAGTCCAAGGGATGGAATTTAGTGAGATGGATAACGCGAAATGATAATATTAGAGCCAAATCTTTATATGATAGAGTTTCAGAAAAAACAAATTGGGATGTATACGAATTAAAATGAAAAAACTTTTAGGGATCTTGGTTCTGTGTTTGTTGTGGTGTAATATTGGGTTTGCAGATGTTGAAAACGTTCTTAAAAATTAAAATCTAAAGATTATTTAAGATAAGGTCAGAAGCTTTTTCAGCAATCATTAGAGTAGGGGCATTTAAGTTTGCACTAGGAATTTCAGGCATTACTGATGCATCCACAATTCTTAAATTTTGTATTCCTTTAACCTTTAAATTTTCATCTACAACCGCCATTTCATCTACACCCATTTTACAAGTTCCACATGGATGATAAGCAGTTTCTGCGTTAGACCTAATATATTCATTCAATTCATCATCACTTTGTTTGTCAGATCCTGGCCCGACTTCTTTTCCTGCATGTTTTGCTAAAGAAGGTTGAGATAATATTTTTCTTGCAACATGAATACATTCTCTTGTTTGTTTTAAGTCATCTTCATCCTCTAAATAATTAAATAATATCTTTGGATAATCGTATGGATTTGATGAATTAAGAGTAACAGATCCTCTACTTTTTGGATGGTTTGGACTTGCGTGCAATTGATAACCATGTGAGCTTGGATTAACTAAACCGTGATCAATAACAAATGATGGAAAAAAATGAAATTGTATATTCGGCATTTCTCGTTCAGGAGAAGATTTTGTAAATCCGCCAGCTTCCAAATATGAATGTGAACAAGGACCAGATTTAGACAAAAACCATTGAATACCAGCAAGTACTTTTGGAATTAATTTAGTATAAGTATAAAGACTATCTGGAGTTTTACATTCCTGTTGAATATATGTTTCCAAATGATCCTGAAGATTTTTTCCAACGCCTTTTATATCATGAACAACATTTATTCCTTTTTCTTTTAAGTGACTTGCATCACCAATTCCTGAAAGCATTAACAATTGTGGTGAATTAATTGAACCGCCGCTCAATATTAGTTCTTTTTCAGCGTAAAATTTTTTTATTTTATTATTAATTTTTACTTCAATCCCAATAGCCTTTTTTCCATCAAAAATAATTTTTTCAACAAATGAATTAGAAAAAATACTTAAATTTTTTATTTTTTTTACTGGATTTAAATAATATTTTGATACGCTCGCCCTTTCCCCATTATGAATTGTAACATCAAACATTCCAAATCCTTCTTGATATTCTCCATTCATATCTGGATTAATTTTGTGCCCAGCTTCTGAGGCTGCGCCTAAAAAAGCTTTAAATAATGGATTGTCGTTTTTTGATTGATTAACTGGAAGTAATCCAAAGGAGCCTCTATATTGGTTTTCTCCTCCTGACCAGTTCTCAATTTTTTTAAAATATGGAAGAATTTTTTCATATGACCAAGATTTTAATCCAAAGTTTTTCCATCTTTCGTAATCATTTTTGTTTCCTCTTACAAAAACCATTCCGTTATGAGTCGAGCATCCTCCAATCATTTTTCCTCTTGGACAAAACAATCTTCTATTATTTAAATAGGGCTCTGGTTCGGAATAATATTTCCAATTGTATTTTGGATCATGCATTGTATATAACAAAGCAAGAGGCATTTTAACTTTCCAAATATCACTTGGGCCACCAGCTTCAATTACTGCAACATTATTATTTGGATTCTCCGACAATCTGTTTGAAAGAACACATCCAGCTGATCCAGCTCCAATAATAATATAATCAAACTTCATGATAATTTTGATATCAATAGATCTTTATATTCATCAATTGATTTAATTTTTAAACCATTTTTTTTTGCGCCTTCATCAAATTCTCTTAATTTTATAGAGTTATCAAAAAAATGTTCTTTTTCGAATTCTTTTGCTTCTAAATTATCCATTACTCCACCCTGTAAACTTAAACTTGTTTTTGAAGCTTCAGATAATATTTGATAATATTTTTGATTTCTTGCCAAGTATCTTTTTGCCTTGACATGGTTTTTTATTGGCTCAACTACATCACTTACAAAATACTTTTTTAGAAATTGATAACCAATTTCTTCATGTCTTCCATCTTTTTTATGATTTACCAATTCATCCGGATCATCTAAGATAAAATGACCGTAGTCATGAAGTAAAGAAGCACATATTAAGCTTGATGAGCTATTATTTTTTTCTGCTAGCATTGCAGTTTGTATCATATGTTCTGTTATTGTGACTTTTTCACCAATATAAAGAGACTTATTGGTTTTATAATTTTTAATTATTTTTTCGATTATTTTAGTCAATTAAACTGGCTGATCTCCCTCTATTGCAATTCGATCCATAACTCTTTCATATCCAAGTCCTCTTCCAGGATAAAAATCAGCTATTGCGAAATGAATAACACTTCTATTATCCCATATGCACACTGTATTTTCTGTCCAAGTGAACCTACAAGTTAATTCAAGTCTAGCTTGATGTTCAAATATTTTATTTAGAATTTCATCACTTTCTTCTTTATCTAAACCAACAATTCTTTTTGTGTAAGTCCAATTTACAAACAGTATTTTTTTTCCAGTTTCTGGGTGAGTTCGAACAATTGGATGTTCATTTGAATATTCGTCATAGTTTTTTTTCCCGTTACCTTCCATTTTTTTATAATTATCTATAAAAAATTCAGCTCCTAGTGAACCGTGAATAGCTCTTTTATCTTTTATTTTTTCTTTAATTTTCTCATCTAAAGTTTCCCAAGCAAGTTCCATGTTTGCAAAACATGTGTCACCACCAACAGGAGGAATTTTTATTGATTTTATTATTACAGCTTTTGTTGGTTTAACATTGTAACTAACATCACTATGCCAATTTTCTCCCCATTGATTTTTTTCATCCTCCGCTTTGATAATTCTCACAATTTCTGGAAATTTATCTAATCCTTTCACATAAGCGTGAGTTTCTAATGGACCAAATTTTTCAGCCAAAGCCATATGTTGTTCTTCGGTGATTTTTTGATCTCTAAAAAAAATTACTTTATGCTCAAGCAATAAGTCATTAATTTTATTAATGTTTTCGTCAGATGTATCTTTAAGGTCAATACCAGAAATTTCAGCGCCTAAGGCACCTGATAATAATTTTATTTCCATAATAGAAATTTACATCTGAGATTAATTTTTGTCACTAAATATTAATTGATTTTTTAATTATTTTTTAAGCTTATTAGAGAACATTAAATTATCAGATTTAAAATTTGATTTATGTTGGTTTATAAACTCATCCATAATGTTTTTTTTGTCATCTTCAATTTCAGCAACTTTTCTAACATTTAAGTCGATATATAATGACAAAACTTCAGTAGTTGCAGAAAGTGTATTTTTTGCTTTGTTATACATTTCTAATTTATAATGTAATCTTTTATTGTCATGGTCAAAGTGGCATAGATAAACATCAACCTGATCATCTTCTTTGACTTCTTGATTATAAATCGTATGTGTTTCAACTACCATTGTGCTTTTTTTTGTTGTCTTAGCAGAATGTTCGCCCATCTTAAATTTTGATAAAATTACCTCAGCTCCCAAATCAAATACTAAAATATAGTAAGATAAATTCATATGTTTATTATAATCTGTCCATTCTTTGATTATTTTTTTAGTTGTAAGAAGCACTGGTATTATTATTCTTTATAGCTAGAATCTTCTTTATCTAGAATTGATCTTATAGCCTTTAAATGAAGTTCGCCAAGTCCAGTAGGATAGTTTTCCCAATCTTGAGCTGTTTTTTCTGCGACTTCTGGACTTGCTATTTTTAGTTCTTTGTGAGTTGATAAAGCAGTGATGTAAGTTTCACATGCTTTTTCAAAATAATATAACTCATCAAATGCCTGAGCTACATTTTGGCCAGTTGTTAGTATTCCATGGTTTGCTAATAGCATTGTACGGTGGTTACCAATACAAGATGCCATCTTGTTTGATTCTTCTTCAAAACCTAAACCGCCAAAATCATCATACACAGTCACACGATTATAAAATCGCATAGAATTTTGATCAATAGGTGGAAGTGTTGGATCTTTTAAAGCTGATAAAGCAGTAGCATATTTTGAATGAACATGAAGTATGCATCTA
>Ga0208335_1000404_pt1 | contig 16001 bp, 16 predicted proteins | sample DeeseametaMP0759_FD_184202 | JGI IMG/M metagenome (GOLD analysis project Ga0208335, IMG submission 184202) | Marine microbial communities from the Deep Atlantic Ocean - MP0759 (SPAdes) | ecosystem: Environmental > Aquatic > Marine > Oceanic | place: West of Cape Town, South Africa, South...
GCCCGCTGTCTTACGCGTTTTGATGAATACGAAGCGGTGCTGGTGTGAGACGATTATCTGTGTTCGTGGTTTCGGCATCGTCGGTTTAACCGTGACCGGATGGAATGAAAGCGGGGGTTGGCTTCGAATGGAGAGAGATGGCTTACACAGAGGTTGGTGCCGAAGCGGCAAATGTGCTTCTCAGCGCTGCGGGGTGTGCTGAATTGTTGGATATCGATATCCTGGCGGGCGGCTGGGCTAACTCCAATTATCTTCTGAGTCTGACCGATGGTTCTCGGCTGGTGTTGAAAGTCTGGAATGAGCGAAGTGTCGAAGACGTTCGAATGTTGAATTCATGCATCGAACTGATTGCTCAACATGGTGTGCCTACGCCGGTTCCACTCATTTTCGAGGGTGGTGATAGTGTGATGGTCGTCGATGGCTTGGCTTGGATGTTGTTGCCCTTCGTCGATGCGCCTTGGTTGACGGGGGATTTGGCTTCGATGCGGCACCTCGGTGAGATCATCGCTCGGCTTCACTCGATTCCTGATGATGGGCGCTTCGGTGAATTCTACCACATGGGTACGGACATCTGGCCGGATTTGTTCGAGCGTGCTGATACGAATGGGGCTTGGAGTCCGTTTCTGCGCCTGCTAGAGGCGGAATATGCACGGATGGCAGAGGCGATTCCGGCAGGTCTGCCTCGTGGGATTATTCACGGCGATTTATTTCAAGATAATATTCTGGCTGATTTGGGGCGCGTGAAGGCTGTTTTGGATTTCGAGGATGTCTGTTCGAATATTCTCGCCAACGACCTCGTCGTCGCCTTCATCGGCTGTGGTTGGGATGGCGATGAGCCTGTTGAGGAGCGCTGGCACGCCCTGTTGGGGGGTTACGAATCTGTGAGGGTATTGAGTGCTGAAGAACACGCTGCAATGCCTGAATTGTATCGATATGCGACGCTTTCTGTCGCTGCTTGGCGCTATCGTAAGTTTGTGATGGACTTGCCTGGTTCAGAGCATGCCGGGCGCTACAAACTGATGTTGGACAGGCTTGAGATTCCTCTGCCATTCCTTTCGAGGGAGGTGGAGGAATGAGTGCTGTTGTCCACTCGGTGAATGCGGCTTCCGGAGGAGGGGTTCCCAAATCTCCTGTCGCCTCGGCAAGGCTCCACTATGGTGGCCTTGAGGGCGATAAACAGAATGATCTGCGATATCATGGCGGCCCACAGCGCGCGGTTTGCCTGTATTCATTCGAGAAGATTCGCGGGTTGCAGGCCGAGGGGCATCCGATCGATGTGGGCACTACTGGTGAGAATCTGACCATCGAAGGGCTCGATTGGGAGGCTCTTGAGATTGGCATGGAAATCTCTGTCGGCGAGGCTTTGATCGAATTGACAAAACTTGCCCCACCATGCAATATCATCATCGATTCTTTCAGTGACAAGCGCTCGAATCGTATCTTCGAAGAGAAGTACCCTGGCTGGTCGCGCTGGTATGCGAAGGTATTGACCGAGGGTATCGTCGAAGCCGGCGACATCGTCACCATCCTCTGAATCGGGAAATATCCTGCCTCAGCACCACTGTATGATGATGATTGGTGCAGAGGACAGGATTCGAACCTGCGAAGCACTACGCACTGGGACCTCATCCCAGCCCCTTTGACCACTCGGGTACCTCTGCTTGGGATGTGGCCCAGCGACCTCGCGTATTTCAGAATGGCGAACCGGAATCATGCGCCGAGAGTCATGTGCCACGCAGCCAATCCATCGAACAGATACTGGGCCGCAATGACGACGGTGAGCAGTCCCATGATTCGAGTGATGATGCGAACCGCATTGTCGCTGAGGAAGTTGGACATCGAGGAGACGAGTATGAACATCAGCAGAGAGAGGGTCATCACCGCAATGGTTGCCATGGCGACCATGTTTGTTGAAAATTCGGGGTTCGTCCCGAGGAGAATCACCAGACTGATCGAGCCCGGCCCCGCCAACATCGGCATGCCCAATGGGACGAGAGAGAAATCGACTGGCGTTTCGTGAACGAATTGCTCTCCAGATGGAATGAATGCGGGCTCATAACTCGGCTTCTCGCCCTCTTTGAGCATACTCATTCCGATGAGCCCGAGCAGCAGGCCACCCGCGGCCTGGAGACTGTACATCTCGACGTGCATGTAAGTCAGCAGTGCTTCACCACTGAAGGCGAAGAAGAGCAGTACCATTGTCGCGAATGCACACGCTCGAAAGGCGATTTTGCGAAGCGAAGCTGTGCTGCGCTCCGAGCCAAGGGTCAGGAAGAAAGCGATCGATGCGGGCGGGTCGACGACTACCAGCAGTGGGACGATTGCGAGTACCAGCGTACCAAGGTCCATAGAATGCGAGCGCCATGCGCCCCATATTTGAATCGCTCAGGTTGAACGATTCAGTTCACTTCTGAGACATTCTTCGACAGCGACGATGCTCTGCATCTGAATACCCGGAACTTCCTCAAGCATGAATACAGCAAATTCGTCGTCGCCTCGGATTCGCGTCTGCCATGCATCTCTGTAAGGGAAAAGCGCGAAGACCGTGCCACCAGTAGCCAGAACCTGCTCACGACCAGTCAGTTGTATAGCCTCCTTCATACCGATTCCAAGGAACTCCTCACCGGCTTTTGATGGACGGAAATTGATGAGATTATTTCCACCAAGATCGGTCAATGCTGGGCCAGAATATCCACCGATTGCTATACGGTGTTCAGCGGACACGAGATTGTAAATATCTACGATCTTGTTGATTCTTGGTAACGCCTTGCCTTGCAGAACTCTGCGAGAGAGGGCTTCGGCTGATGGTCGCTTCTTGGTTGGGTCGATGCCTTGACGCCAGTAATAGTCGCGATATGCACGAACATTCGGCTCGTCGCGAAGCGCCTCGAGAGTCGTGCTTTGCCGGATCGATTCCTCGCGTAATGCCATCTCCTCATCACTCAACTCGTGCCAGCCACCCGCGGGCCGTTCCACCTCGATGATGTGTGGTCGAGCTCCTTCCAAGTCCGGATGCCGGACCAACTGCCACTCGCTCATCAAGGCTCGACGGTTGAGTTCGATGAAGAATGAATCGCATCGCCAAAAGAAGTCGGCGACTCACTCGTCATCGAATACCTCGATTTCGACCTTGCGCTTGACGAGGTCGGTGAACCTCGAGGAATAGCGAGTGGCACGCACGACATGATTGTCTATCCAGTGGTAATTCCCACCGCGGGGTTTGCCCATCAGCAGAGTGTGATAACGGAATCCTTTCTCAGCCAACCAAGCCTCAGTCGGCTCTCTAACAGCCTCAGTGCGCGCGGTAAAGAAAGAAATCACATGGCCTTCATCATACCATCCGTTGATCGTCTCGATGGCGTCTGGGTAGGCTTCTGCAGTAGCCATCCGCTCAGGTTCCTCATTCGGAATGTCTTCTCCTATGGTGCCATCGATGTCGATGAGGTAATTCTTCTTGCCCTCGGGGACGACAGGACTCGCGCGCTTGCCATCCACACCGAACCGCTCTACCAATTCGTCCACACGAGTCGTCCGACATCGACCGTCCTTGAATGAGAGGGCTGATGGTTCTCTAGTCGATATGATTCGCCTGATTGTGGAACCCCTCATCCGGATTCCGAATGATTATGAAGAGAAGGTCTGACGGACTATCATGCCGGGATCCTACGACAGGAGCCGAAAGGCCGCCGTCGTTCGCCAAATCTCGAACAATTTCGACCAGGCGCTTTCGGCCTATTTCGGCACACAGACTCCCGATCCGGAGGCTGCACAGGGCTCTCACGATGCTTACGTCGCCGCCCTGAGAGCTCACGGAACCGATGTCACCGTCCTGCCTAGCCTCGATGATCACCCTGATTGCTGTTTCGTGGAGGATGTCGCCATCTCAGTCAATGGCAAGGCGATCATCCCGAAAATGGGGCATGACTCCCGTGAGGGGGAACAGAGCGCGGTCATCGATTATCTGGGCCGAAGTGCCGACATCGTTCACATGGACCCGGGCTGCACCATGGATGGAGGTGACATCGTCTTCCTCGATGACCGATACCTGATAGGAATCTCGACTCGGACCAACGAATCAGGCGCGAAGTTCCTTGCCGGTCATGTCAAAGAGTCAGGATACGATGTTGAATTCATCCACATCCCCGACACCGCACTGCACCTGACAACGGTTTGTTCATCCCCACGACCAGGGACACTCATCGCGGCCGAGGGCCACCTCGAACCTGAGCAGATTGGCCACCTTGCTGAAGAGGTGATCTGGGTACCCAACTCTGAGAGTTACTCAGCCAACACGATCGGATATTCAGGTGACCGAGTCCTCGTCGCCGGAGGTTATCCGACCATCCGACAACTGCTGCTCGATGCTGGATTCACCATCACATCGGTCGACATGGATGCCATTCGCGAAGCCGATGGCTCGCTCACCTGCCTGTCGCAGTTCAATGCCTGATCTGCTGCGGTCAGGCTCAACCCAGTCACTCAACACGAAAGCGAGGCATTCAACTGCGGACCACAGGTCCGCATGTTGTGTTCGCCCGCGCACTTCCGGCTGTTGGCATGATCATGCTGATGCTCCTGAGTTCGGTCAGCGGCTGTTTCTGGCGCGGCGATGACGCCGCTGGGCCTGAAGATCTGACCCTGTCGGCCGAAGGAATCTCCGCCGGCTTTTTCCAGGATGTGGGCTTTGAGGCGAAGGCCTCGATGTCCGTATTCATTCCGTATCTGATCATGGATCCGAGCACCCTCTTCGTGCAGAACTCGACGGTGCTCGACCTGTCTCGCGGTGAGAGACTGAGCGTCTCGATTCTCGCTCCGCCGCGAACCGAAACGATGCTCTTCATGATCGGTGAATCGGGTCGCCAGAACTGGCCTATCAGGAACCAAGAGGAATCTTGGGTTTCTTGGCTTTCCCGAAGTGGTGAACGAGGCGAGGCTGGCAATGGAATCATCCGAGTCGCACACGGTCTCAACTCGACTTACGACAGCGTCAATCACAGCAGCGAGACGGGTGGCGCTGTCGGAATTAGGACATTCGACATTCAGCGTGGAATGGATCTCGGTCAAGAAGTCGGGGGTGCCCATTCCACTGGAATCATCCACGGCAGAACGGTCTATGACAGGCTGTACGAAATCACCGACCCAGCAATCAGCCTGTTCAGCGTCGATGGCCGTCAAGGCTACTACGACAGGTGGGCTGGTCAGGGTAACGCCGCATACGAAGATGGGGCGCAGTACCTCATTGACGAGCTGTCCTCATTCGGTCTGGAAGTTCGTCAGCACCGTTTCGAATTCACCGACATATTCCGCGTTCAGAATCCAGAGGCATACAACATCTGTGCCTACAAATGGGGCAGTGAGTCAATCGATGAATGGCTGGTCTTCGGCGCTCATTTCGATATCGCCCCGCCCGCCAACGCGGTCATTCTCGACCCTCACACCACCGGCTCGCGAAGTTACGGCACCCGCGTCGGCGCCTACGACAATACCGCTGGAACATCGATGGTGCTCGAGACCGCGCGCGTATTGGCGGGCTTCGAAAGTCGCCGAACGATGGTTTTCTGCCTCTGGTCCGGCGAGGAGGGGGGCAAGCGCGGCTCGGATTATTGGACCGAATACTACGTCGCCGAAGACCATCCAGAAGTCACGGTGACGAATTACATCAATCTCGACATGGCTGGAGTGAACTGGCCGGGAGGCGGGGGGGCACCGCACGGTGATCCTGACCCACAGATAGACGAGAATGGATATCCGAAGGATTCTGAAATCTGGCCGATGCGTGTCTATATCGGGCCATCTCTCGACCACGATGTTGTCAATCAACCGGGAATGGTCGGCCTGTCGAACTGGATTGGCTCGGATGCTCTGGGCCTCGAAGAGCAGATGGGAACTCTCGTTGGCGTCAATTATTCTGATGAAACATGGAAAACCGATGTCTGGCTCGACATGGACAGGCCGGAAATCATCGTCTACGAGGACACGACGGCGAGAAGCGACCACGCGAGTTTTCAAGAGAATCTCGGTACTGTAACCGTTGGTTTCGGTGGACTAGTCGATGGTTATTGGTGCTACCACCAGACCTGTGACACGCTGCAGGAAATGGAGGATTGGATGGATACCAATGGCAAGGGCTACGGCGAGGAGAACACTGGTGTAGCCAACCTCGTCAACAGTCTGGACCTCATCACCTGGTGGGCTTTGCTGATCTTCTTCCACTGCGATGAGTCACCAGTTCTCAACGCCTATCTCTGAGACGAATTGACTGAGGCCGCCTCAAGTTTGAAGGGAGGTGAGCAAAATGTATTGGCGCATCGCGCCACCTCCCAACCTGTCATCTTCAGTTATTTTGATCCTTCATCTCGGGCGCGGTGCACCTGATCAAAGAAGGCTGGGCAAGTGCTCGATATTGAACCATATCAGGCTTGCACAGATGACGAACCAGACCCAGAAGATGGTATCTGACCAGGTTTTGATCTTCTTGCCGTCGAGTGGCCCGAAGGGTAGCATGTTGAAGGTCCCGAGAATCGCATTGCCCCACATCCATGGAATGATGATCAGCTTGGCGATGTTGGTTCCGTTGACTTCGAGGATTGGATTCGCTGTAGTTCCCATCAATACCATGCCAAGACCAAGGCTCCATAGCGCTACATTGGTGATGGGTCCTGCCAGTGCTATCTTACCGAATTGACTTCGGCTTGTGTTCCCAACCACCATCACCGCTCCAGGAGCCATGAAGACGATGCCGAACGCGGCTGCAATCAGTACACCCCAGCGCAAGCCGGATGGTGAGGCTCGAAATTCAGCCCAGCATCCATAATGACGGGCAGCGACTTTGTGTGCCATCTCGTGTAAGACGAAGGCAGGGGCCAAGGAGAGAAAGTAGACGATGCCGCCAAATACGAAGGTCCCTTGAAGGCAGCATGGAGAGGCCAGAGCGCCCCAGATTCCATTCGTCGTCATGAAGGCGAGGGCGATGGTGAAGGCGAGGGTGGCTTGCGACAGATGCTGGACCTCGATCTTCGAGAAATGCCATATCGAACCGGTGTGGACTATCGTCGGGCGCTGCTGAGGCTGCTGCCCGAAGATTCGGAAGAATGGCTGCCCCCCACCTTCATTCGCCAACACCACTCTGACGTGAGGTTTCCGCCAAGCACCGTCATCGCGGGCTCGAGCATGGGTGCGAGGCGACTTGCTGCGATCGAATGGATCCGCCTCGAGGCGCGAGGCTCGGGGATCCCTTTTGGCTGCCATCTGGACGCTTCCTTGCCACTGACTCGTTTGAAGGCTCGGTGCGCTCAATCCTCTTCCAGAAGCTCACCGATTTCAGCAATCAGATCGTCCCAAGTTGGAACTTCCTGAGGTTTCTCAACCCCGAACATCGCCAGCATCTCCTCGCGCTCAGCCGCATCGGGAGGGCGCTTTGCCCAAGGACTCTGATTGGCTACGTCCTTGATCAATGACCTGTCCTGCTTCCTCCTCTGACGAGCAAATCTGGCTTCTACCTGTTCGATCGTCGTCGCCTCTTCGATTCCTTGATGAGTGTCGATGAGTCGCTGGTAGACCAACATCGACTCTCCATGAATCGTATCGTCGATGTGTTTGCTCGGCTCTGCCAGCATCGTCACGAACTCGCGCGCCAGCCGCTCTGCCTTGCTCGAGGCTGGTCCGCTGGTCAACCTCTCCCGCGCCCGTGCGTGCGATTCGATGCAAACGCGGCACCTCTCGCTGCCCGCCACGTCCGCGGCATCGCAGGTCAGGCAACAGACTGCGAAGCCCATCTGCTCCATCGCTCGTCTAGGAAGTGACATAGGCAACACCTGCACATACGCGATGGAGATGAATGCTCCCGCTGCCGGAGCATTCACCAGAAAGCAGGGCGGGGGTCTGACAATTCTGTAATCCATCTCCGCACGGCTGAGGCGAACATCTATTGGACATGGGTCAACTGACCTATCGAGAGGTGGCTATGCAATGGAAGAAGGTATCGAAATCACTGCTGACATGAAACAAGATCGAGGGAAATTACTCGTCGAAGCCCGTATCGAGAACAATTCGGAGGAACCGATCGAGGGAATCAAGATGTGCGTACGCTATGACTCATCTGACTTCTCTGTTCGGGGCGGAGCCTGCGTGAGGATGGGTTACGTCTTGCCTGGCGGTGCACGGACTCACAAATTCATTCTTGAACCGCGCCATCTGACCGAGAATTCGGAGTTGCGAGTCAGGGTCAAGGGGCGCATCCGCGAGGCTGCGATTACAAATGAGATCGTGTTGGGTACTGTGAACATGAAGGTCTCGAAGAAGGGTTACCAGCGTGGTCACCGACTCTTGCAAGAGTGATTACTTTCGCTTCTTGAGAAGTTCCGCCTTCTGTATGATGATGCCGGCACTGAGCAATAACGCCAACGCCGCAATCGCCATCACCACGGTCATATCGACAGTTTCGTCAGCTCTCGGAACTTCCGGCTCGGGTTGAGGTTCTGGCTGAGGTTCGGCTTCAGATTCTAAGAAGACGATGGTCAACTCGTCCTCAGCCGTCGATGAGCCGAAAGATACTGTCACGATGACGGTCTGGCCATCGACGACATTGACCATCAGCAGATGAGTTCCTTCAGAGATCCGCCCGTAGACTTCATCGCCAACGACGACCTCTGCTCTGCAGCCACCTTCACAACTCAGCGTCATGGCGATTCGAGCCATTCCTGGCTCGCTCATCTCTTGCAGCAACTCAAGACTGACCGAGACTGCCGGACAACCGTCCAAGGAACCGGGAGTTTCTGGACAGGACTCGGCCGAATCATTGAGACCATCACCATCTGTGTCGCGCTGACTTGGACCGCATCCGTTCCGGTCTACTTCCTCACCTTCTGGCGTTCCCGCGCAAAGGTCATCGGAATCCACGAGGCCATCGCCATCGCTGTCGCGCTGACTCTCACCACACCCTGCATCGTTGGCGGCCTCTTCCGGCGATGTCCATGCACATTCGTCGAAAGCGTCGGCTACTCCGTCTCCGTCACTATCTCGTTGGTATGCGGCGCAGCCGCTCGCATCGACCTCTTCTGCGGCAGTGGTACCGGGGCAGGAATCGAAGGCATCGAAGATTCCGTCGTCGTCAGAATCTCTCTGATAGGCTGAACAGCCATTATCGTCAACCGCTCTTTCTGGTTGTGTTCCTGGGCATTGATCGAATGCGTTGACGATGCCGTCGGAATCGTAATCAGCCTGTGTCCCGCTGCATCCCCAAGCGTCCACCGAGACGCCTACAGGAGTGGTTTCGGGGCATTGGTCGGTCGCGTCCGAGACGCCATCGCTATCTGAGTCCAATTGGCTGGGCGAGCAACCGGCTTCGTTGGCTTGCTCACCTGTCGGCGTGTTCTGGCAATCGTCGTCTGGGTCGAGCACGCCGTCTCCATCGCTATCGACGGGCGGGGGGCAACCCATGCTGTCAATCTCGCCACCCGGCATCGTGTCGTCACAATCATCCTCGGTGTCTGCCATTCCGTCGCCGTCGTAGTCAGACACACCGACTGCCTCCCTGAAAATCAGTGATAGCAGGCGATGGATCGGTGCTGTCGGATGCTTGTTGTCGAAGAATATGAAGCGATTCGGGACGGGGTCGATCGGGTCGTCGCTGTCACAGGTTATGCCATCGTGATGGCAAGCAGAATGGGTGACATTGTCGAATCCGAAGGCCGAGGGATTCCAGTAAGCTTCCTCGAAGGCCCCCCAGACAGGAATCACGCTGACGTCGACGCTGTGCTGGGCTGCGAGCGTTGTCGCCAATGTCGCGACCGCGGAGTTGAAGTCAGAGATGACCGCGGCCTTGGCAGCCTTGTCCTCATCCGAGTCGTCTCGGAATTCGGGGATTCTGTCAATAGGTGGTATTTCGAATAGAATCAGTCTCTCTGCCCCATCGCTGATCAATTGCTCAGCGTGTTCATTGATGTTGTTCACCAAGTCTTGACTGTTGTCAGCGCCGTTACGCACGTCGTTGCCACCAGCCCACAGACCGACGACTTCGTCGCTGCTGATATCGAAAGAATCAGTATATTCGTCGACCTGCTGGCCGACATTGGGAATCACCCAGAGATAGTATCCATTCGCTGTAGTCGCGCCTCCGTAGGCGCGATTGTTTCCGGCATCAGTGCGCTGCGCCGTAACCGTGTTGATGCCGAGCCAATCATGCACCCTCTCCAGCCAGACATTGCCATTGGTGAAGCGTCCGCCGAAGTATGGTGGGCTCTCGGGCGTGCCCCAGTCACGGTATGCATTGCCGGTGTCGGTGAGGCTGTCACCGAAGAGAATCAGATCATCCCAATCTGGCGCAATCATCTTTCGGAAAACCGAGAACTTCTCCGAAATAGAAACCGCACTCGTCGGCTCGCCCGCCTTCTCGAGGGTTGCTGTCAAGAGATAGAGATGCGAATCGGTGGAGAAATGCCAGACTTCGAGGGTTTTGTAATGATTCGAGCCTGATGGTTGGAAATAGATCGTATCCGAGGCCAGAGAGGTCCCTTGAGTCGTGTTTCCCTCTTTGAGGTTCCAAGTCAGGATATAGGTATCAGTATTCGACAATCCTGAGGCGCTGAACACCGCTTGGAAGGATTCGTCGGACATCAGGATGCGGTCATTGAAATCGACGCTGAGGGTCAAGTCCGCATCCTTGGTGCTGGCGCTTCCCGAAGCTAGGCTGCCGGCGCTCGAAATCAGCAGCAACAACACGAGGATTAGAGTGCTCAATCGTGTCGTCATATTCGGCCTCCGTCGGCGGTGCATTAATGAAAGCGACTGTTGAATGCGCCGTTCACGAAACAGACGGTAACACGTATCACTCTCAAACCTGCGGATTCAGGGCATCGAGGTTGCTGTGACCTCCGTGGGTTCTGCCATCTCCGTCACTGGGTTGGTCCGCGGATATGGTTCGGGCAAGAATCGTGTCGATGTTCTGCAGGGCTTGGACATGGATGTTCAGAGTGGTTTCATCTATGGATTATTGAGGCCATCAGGATGTGGGAAGACAACCCTTCTCAAAGTTTCATTAGGCTTTCTGTCGCCCGAATCTGGTGTGGTTTCCGTGCCCCCTGATATACCCGGAAGCGGAGTTGGATATTCACCTCAGGAGATTGCCCTATGCCGTGTTCTCCCCGAGCAAGCCTGACACACCTTCGACAGTCGTGTTGCAGGCAGTCAAGTCAGGAGAGGTTTTCACCGACCGACTCAATTGGTGGGACTGACGACCCCCCTCCTTCTTTCTTCAAACCGCTGGGCATGTACCTCTTGACGAGGTAGGCAGTGACCAGAGCCACGATTGCGGGCGCCACTGCGGCATCCGTCATCCCCTCGACGAAAGCCCACCTCGCATTCTCGATTAGTTCGGCCCCAAGCACGTTACCCTGAGCAAGTAACTCTCCTCCTATCCGCATGGCTGCTGGAAACGACTCGGAGACAACCCCCGAATGTTCCTCCAGACCAACGGGCACCACCAGTTTGCTCTGGTAGATCTCGTTGACCACACTGCCGACGATTGCGATTCCAAAGGCTCCTCCAACTTCCCTGCTAGCATCGTTCGTCGCACTGCCCACTCCGGCCTTGTCATGTGGTATGGAATCCATCACCATGGTCGTTGACGGTGCCATCGTGAGGCCCATCCCCATACCGGTCAGGAAGAAGATTAGACCCAGAACGAGATAATCTGTACCTATCTCGACAGTCGTGAAGATTAGCATCGCCGTGGCGACTAGGGTGAGCCCGACAGCCACCACGTTGTTGTTCCCAAACTTCGCGCATAATCGGTCACTGTTCGCCGCGGCAGGCATCAGCCCCAGCGGCAGTGGTAGGAAGCGCAGGGCCGCCTCGAACGCGCCATGGCCTCGAACCAGCTGGAAATGCAGCATTTGGGTGAACATGAAGGAGAACATCACGAAGAACGCTAGGCTGATGGCAATGAGGCCCAGAGCGAAACCTCGGTCCCGGAAGAACTCAATGGGCAGCATTGGGTGCTCCACCCGTCTCTCCCATCGCACGAACAGGATAGCGAGAATCAGACCCAGTGTCCCGAGGCCCACGACCTCATTACTGGTCCACCCAGAGCTCGGACCTTCGATGATGGCGTACAGAATAGAGCCAAGCGCGCCGATAGAGAGAACCGCACCGACTGGATCCAAAGGAGTCTTCTTCTCGTCGCGCGAGTTAGGCACCAGTAGCATACCCAGAGCCATAGCTAGAGCGATTATCGGGGGGTTAATCCAGAAGACCATCCTCCAGTCGAAGTTCTCCACCGCCCATCCTCCTACCAGCAGGCCGATGGGCGCACCTATCCCGGCCATGCCGACCCAGATGCCGACCGCCTTGCCTCTTTCCTCAGGAGGGAATACCACGACGATAATTGACAGGGTCGCCGGCATCACCAGAGCCGCTCCCAGCCCCATTAGAGCTCTGGCACCTATCACGTGATCAGATGTCGTGGCGTACTGGGCGGTTAGTGCAGAAACCAGCCCCACTACTGCTAGGCCGCCCATCAGAGCCGGCTTGCGCCCGAAACGATCCCCCACGGCCCCCATAACCAGCAACATCCCGCCGAACACCACGACGTATGCGTCCATAATCCACTGGAGTTCGGTGTTGTCCGCCCCCAGATCCTTCGAGAGCTCGGGCAGAGCTACATTGACCGTGACGTTATTCAGCAGGGTGATTACTAGGCTCAGACTCATCACACCAAGGATCAGCCATCTCCTCTCGTGTACTGTCTGCGCGTCCATGGCCTATGCAACAACAGGCGACTCATGAATGCACATGCTGTGAGTAGGATTGATGATGGTCGAGGCGGAGTGGAGCACGTGAGCCTACCCCGGTCCTCGATGAACATGATGGGTTTCGCCGTCTGTTGCCTATGCTGCTCTCCGGCATTCTCTGGCCAGTTGAAGCTCTGCCGACGACCTGGGCGGCAGAAGCCCTCCGAAGCATCATGATTCGGGCTTGGGGACTCGAGAACGACATCGTTCTCGGTGCCTTCCTCTACACCGCTGGCTTCGCCCTCGCCACTCTCGCTCTGGCCGCCAGATCGCTGCGTTCGAACGATTGAACACCAGCGGGAAGGATTCATCCGCAGCCGAGTGAAGGCTCTTCACGATGGAAGGACGCTCAGGTATCGCTTCAGCACTCGCAGTGGCTTCGCACGGGCGGCGATGAGTACGAGATGAGTCGATGAGCGCCGATGCTGAATGGCTCATCTCGATGCTTTCAACTGAATATGACCTTCGCCCTCCTAGATCGATGGCTGCTGAGGCGAAGTATCTCTCGAATCCAAATTCGGTGCTTCTGCACGACAAGGCAGGTATTGCAATCGGTCACGCGGCGCTGATTCGATTAGGGTCTGATCTGGAATTGGTCTGCGTCGTCATCGCCCCCGAGAAACGTGGTACTGGCCTCTCGCACCACCTCATTCAGGAGGTTCTCGCAAAGCGTTCTGGTCGAGGTCGAGTGCTTTGTTGGACGCGCTCACGAAGCCTCGCTTCGACCTTGCTTGTCGCTGGCTTCGAGCGACGGTCTTGGCCTGGATTCACCATGGCCCTCAGAGTCTTGGCCGACCGGACTCTCAGAGTCCTTCGACAAGTGTTTGGTCTTCACTTTGGCAGATTATGGCACCAAACCCTACACCTTGGACAATACAATCTGTATGTCCTCGAATGAAGACGAATCGAATGATCAACCGAGTCGTCGGTTGAGTTCGGTGAGCAGAAGCCGAGGTATCTCTGTACCAATGACCCGCCGCTCGCCGTCTGGATGCTCGAATCCAAGAGATGTTGCATGCAAGCATAATCTGTTGACGCTGGCCATGCCGAATCCGTGCCGGTTATCGCCAGCGACCGGGCAACCGAGGTGAGCCATGTGAAGGCGGATCTGGGCTCTGCGACCGGTGTCGATCTTGATGTGAATGAGGCTGTGTGCGGGTCCGACTTTCTCTAGTCGCCAGTGTGTGATGGCTTCGCGGCCGGCTCTTTTTCCCTTATCGACTAGTCTGACACGCTTGTCTTTGGACTCCTGAATACGCAGAGTGATGCTACCGGACTTCGCCTCCGGTTCGCGGTGCACGACCGCGTGGTAGATTCGCTCTATGGTGCGATCTTTGAATTGTGATTGGAGGAAGTCCTTGGTCTCTAGCGTGCGCGCGAATATCATGCAGCCTGAGGTATCTCGGTCGAGCCTGTGCACCAGCAGTGCGCGGCTTCGTCCGTTCTCCCATGCCCATTTCGCCGTGCGGTCGAACATCGTGTCCGCTTCACCGTGGTCTGTGGCTACCGAGAGCAGGCCAGCGGGTTTGTCGACGACGATGACTTCGTCGTCGGAATAGATGACCTCTGGCTCGGGAATCTCCTCTTTGGGCTTGCTCAGCGGCTTGTCGCCATCTGCACGGGCGAGTACTTCGACGGTCGAGCCGGTTTTGAGCGGCATATTGGCTCGGCTCGCCTTCTGGCCATCGACTCGAACCCTGCCGTGGTCTACCATTCGGCGCAGAGAATTGCGCTTCGCGGTGGGGTGCAAGAGAGCGAGAACGTCGATGAGGGGGGCTGCGGTCTCAACCACGATTGAAGGGTCCGCCATGTCTGCGCCAAGGAAGAACGGCCATCAATGTTGGTGGCGAGGAGGGACTGCAAGACTCATCAAGCAGAAACCGTCAGAATGGACGAGGAGTGCTATGGGCGAGAGCGGGGAGGGTGATGTCGGCGTCAAGACCCTCGATGCTGCTGAAGAGATTCTGCACGCGAGGAGAATCGACAGAATCCTTGGATATGTGCGAATGAAGATGGACGTGGCTCTAGCCGCCAACAACGAATTATCCTCCACCCGGACCCAGATGGTCCAGATGGGTGCTTTCCTTCTCGTCGCCTTCGTCATCGGCACGGGAGGTGTGGAATCACTGCTGGAGTGGAAAGAGGATTCTCTGGCCGTTGCCGCCGTCAGCGCGCTGGTTGTCTCGCTCTTCGTTCTGCGCGCGACTAGGACGAGTGCGATTTATACGGACATCGTGATGGATGAATTCCACGCTCTCGAAACCATCTATTCGCTCATCGTCTGGGAGGCTGCAGACGACCTCGAGGCTCTGACCGCAGAGATCGCTGCTGTCGAGCGCGGAACCAGAAGCCGCATCGATGCTGAGAACAAACGCCATCGCCTCCTCACTGGAACGATTTTGCATACGATGATCCATTACGAAAGGCATAGCCCTTTCCAGGACGACATCGGTCAGAGTGAGCATGTTCTTCCGGTCTCTAACCTCGATGGGCATCGCCACGGCTGAGGCTCGGTTTCACTTCCACCATACAGTGAGGGATTCAATCTTAAGTCCAAGACGGCGCTTCCAGATCATCTGGATCGCCTGTTTCACATCGAATGGCATGTCTGAGATGAGTTTCTGGAATGCGGTTTCGGCTTGAACGATGTCTTCATCGGTGTCTTCGTCGTCAATCGTCTCGACTATCTCAATCACCTGCAGTGCTGCGCTGGTCATCTTACCAACGATCCCGTCAACCTTCAGGCCGGCCTCTTCTTGGAATGCCTTGACCGCCCCCTCGGTCTGTGAGCCGAACGAACCGTCGACTCCAATCTTCTCTTCGTTGGCTGCATTGAGAATTTCCTGGAGTCGGGGCACATCGTCTCCTTTCATGCCACTGGAGAGGTTCCTGTCACCGAATTCTCCAAGGAATGGTTCCTCCTCGAAACCGATGAAGAACCCATAGAGACCACCGAGCATGGGGGTTGCAGCAATCAGAGTGAGAAAGAGCGCGGGCACAACCAGCGCCCACCAACCCCCACCCTCAGTGAACATGAGGTAAAACCAGGCGGAAGTGGGAATTCCTATGAAAAAGAGCCAGAGCCAGAACGGGCCAAAGAAAAAGACCACGAATGACCAGCCGGACATCTCATGTCGGCGCCATAGAGGAGTTCGGAAGAATGCCCAATATGCGCACAGGAAGGATCCTATCCAAGGCATCAGTGCCCAGTAA